>Ga0307377_10000535_pt1 | contig 50096 bp, 59 predicted proteins | sample TR3MG_FD_202535 | JGI IMG/M metagenome (GOLD analysis project Ga0307377, IMG submission 202535) | Soil microbial communities from Risofladan, Vaasa, Finland - TR-3 | ecosystem: Environmental > Terrestrial > Soil > Coastal area > Acid sulfate soil | place: Finland: Risofladan, Vaasa | collected... | reverse complement strand
CAAGGCGGCAAAACACTTGCCCCTGGAATCTATAAATCAACATCCACTCTGTTAATACAGTTAGGCGATCTGACCCTTGATGCCCAGGGTGATGCGAATGCAGTCTGGATTTTCCAGGTAGCATCTGCCTTCACCACAATAGGCGGAGGACCTTATCCTTCTCCAACCGGTGGCAATGTAATCCTTACAGGAGGAGCACAGGCTAAAAACGTCTTCTGGCAAACCGGAAGTTCAGCAACAATCGGAGACTATACCTCATTTAAAGGCAACATATTGGCCTTACAAACAATAACGATGGGCCCCTATGCGAGAGCTGATGGAAGAATGCTTGCCAGAAATGGAGCAGTAACAATGACAAGCACAAATATAATTAATAAGCCGTAAATAATAGAGAATATGAAAGCTAATACAAATTTTAAAAAGGGATCACGCAAGGCGTGGTCCTATTATAGACTGACTGTTAAAAGTCTTATTATAAGCGTATTGATCCTGGCAGGTATTGTAACAACCCTTCAGGCTCAGAATACGCAGTACACAAAACCTTCATGGTTGTTTGGTGGTGCTGTTGGCGCTAACTTTAATTTCTATCGCGGCACAACTCACGAATTGAATTTAGATTTAACAATTCCTTCTGCTTTTCATAATGGAAGTGGTGTTGGATTGTATCTCGCACCGCTGCTTGAGTATCATAAACCTGATACACGGCTCGGCTTTATGTTGCAGTTAGGATATGATGGGAGAAGCGGAAAATTTGATCAGATAATTACTCCATGTAACTGTCCTGCTGACCTGTCGGCTAAACTCAGTTATTTTACAATTGAACCAAGCTTACGCTTAGCACCGTTCAAATCTAATTTTTATCTGTACGGCGGTCCCCGTCTTGCATTTAATATGGAAAAGTCATTCAAATATCAGCTTGGGATCAATCCTGATTATACTGATCAGACGCCCGACCCTGAGATGACCGGTGATTTCAGCAAAGTTTACAAGTCAGTATTCTCTATGCAAATCGGAGCTGGTTATGATATTGAGCTCTCATCGCAGGATAAAGAGAAACAGGCAGTACTCTCTCCTTTCGTTGCAGTGCATCCTTATTTTGGACAGGACCCACGTTCAATTGAAACATGGAATCTGACCACAGTGAGAGTAGGAGTAGCCCTTAAGTTTGGACGCGGACACAAAATTTCAGCACCAGTTGAAAGAGCTCCTGCAGCGGTTATAATTCCGGTTGCTGATGTTAAGTTTTCTGTTTATTCCCCGGCAAATATCCCGGCTGAACGCAGGGTGAGGGAATTATTTCCTGTCCGGAACTATATATTTTTCGATTTGGGTTCTTCAGAGATACCCGATCGTTATGTACTGCTAAGGAAAGATCAGGTTAAAGACTTCAAAGAAGACCATCTGGAAGTATTTAAACCTAAAAAACTCTCAGGTCGTTCTGACAGGCAAATGACTGTCTATTATAATGTTCTGAACATCCTAGGTGACCGTATGGGAAAAAATCCTTCGGCAACAATAAACCTGGTCGGATCATCTGAGAAAAGTCTGGCCGATGGAAAAGCTATGGCTGAGTCGGTTAAGAAATATCTGGTTGATGTATTTGGAATTACGGATTCCCGTATCAGTACCGAAGGACGCAATAATCCAAAAATCCCTTCTGAAAAACCAAGTGCCACAAAAGAGTTTGTTCTCGTTGATGAGGATGACCGCAGAGTGTCTGTTGAGAGTAATTCACCGGTCTTACTGATGGAATTCCTGAGTGGTCCTGGTGCCCCGTTGAAGCCGGTAGAGTTGGTAGCTGTGCAAACGACGCCTATTGACAGTTATGTTACTTTCAATGCCGATGGAGCAAAAGAAGCATTCTCATCCTGGTCGATTGAAGTGAGGGATGAAAAAGGAACATTACAAAAATTTGGACCATATACACTGGAAAAAGTCAGTATCCCGGGGAAATCCATTTTGGGTATCCGTCCTTCAGGCGACTATAAGGTGACAATGGTAGGTCTGACCAAAAACGGTAAGACTGTAAAAAAGGAGACTCCTGTACATATGGTACTCTGGACACCACCTAAAGACGAACAGGGGATGAGATTCAGTATGATTTTTGAATTCGATGAGTCGGATGCCATAAAACTTTATGAAAAGTATCTCACCGATATCATAACACCGCTGATCCCAAAAAACGCAACTGTAATAATTCATGGCTATACCGATATTATCGGAGATGCAACTCATAACCAGGAATTGTCTCTTGCCAGGGCTAACGAAGTCAGTGAAATTATTAGAAGTGCCCTGTCGAAGGCAGGCAGAACCGATGTTAAGTTTGAAGTTTACGGATTCGGTGAGGATGAAAGTTTAGCTCCGTTTGAAAACAATTATCCGGAGGAACGCTTTTATAACCGGTCTGTAATAATCGATATTATTCCCGCAAAATAGGGTTTCGGTTCAATTATAGGTTAGTTTTAGGTTGAAGGCTGTCTGAAGAAAATCAGGCAGCCTTTCTTATTTTAAATCCATGGAGTTTAACGCCTTAAAATTAATCTGATAGATAGTGCATAACGTGAATTATGTAATTCATTTCCGTAATTGTGTAACTTTTCTGGGCATTCACGGGTATAACTTTGTTTTGATAAATCATTTTCAGTTCAGAAATTAGCAGTTATTGCTATGTAATTGACAGACAGTTATATAATAACATTTATCAAATTAATAACCAATAATATTTTTATTTGACACTTACTGATTTAAAACTAAAAAAAATGAAATCGACAAAACTATTAACAATCATTACTTTAGTATTGGTTGTATTATTTTCGGGATGTAAAAAAGACACATATCTTGAAACTTCCGGGTTATGCCCTCTGGTTGTGTCTACAGATCCTGCGAACCTTGCCATCAATGTACCTCTTAACAAGGTAATTACGGCAACCTTTAATGAGAACATGAACCCGCTGACTGTTACGCCAGCCTCCTTTACCCTGGAATCAGGTGCTAAGGGAATGGCCCCCGTTTCAGGAGTAGTAACGTGTAGTGGTGCTGTTGCAACCTTCACACCCTCAAGCCCGCTTACAGTTAATACAACCTATACAGGCACTATCAAGTCGACAGTTAAGGATTTAAAAGGAAATTCACTGCAAGAAAATTATGTCTGGACTTTTACAACTATTCCGGCTATTACATATACATTAAATGTGACAGCAGTTAACGGAACGGTAGTGAAAAATCCAAGCCAGTTATCATATGCTAATGGAACTCTGGTACAACTTACAGCTACTCCTGATGCCGGCTATTCATTTACATCATGGAGCGGTGATTTTGCTGGTATCGTAAGCCCTGCAACAATTCTAATGAATGCTAATAAGAATGTCACTGCCAACTTTACTCTGACAGCAGCTCTTTGCCCGACGATTGTAGATTTAGGTTTGGCAGGCGATTATGTAATTTTAGCTGAATCAGGAATCTCAACTACCGGTGTTACTTCAGTTACTGGTAATATGGGAATAAGTCCTATGACCTCAACAGGTATAACCGGAGATTGGGCTTTAGTGCTCCCATCCGGAGGTGCATTCTCAACCTCAACCAGAGTTACAGGTAACATTTACGCACCTGATTACGCACCCCCTACACCGGTTAATCTTACGACTGCAATCACTAACATGACTACTGCTTATACCACAGCTAATGGTGTGGCTCCTACTGTTCCTGACGAATTAGGCGGAGGAACTCTCAGTGGCAACACATTGGTAGCTGGAGTTTATAAATGGGGAACAAGTCTAAATATAGCCACAGATATAACATTAGATGGTGGTGGTGATAATTGTGCTACATTTATTTTCCAGATTGCCAGTGATCTGACTGTTGCGAATGGTGTTAAAATCACTTTGCAGAATGGAGCACAGGCCAAGAATATCTTCTGGGTAGTAGCTGGTTCAACTGCAGCCCTTGGAACAACTGTTGAATTCAGTGGAAATATCCTGTGTAAAGGTTTGATTTCCCTCAATACTGGTGCTAAAGTAACCGGAAGGTTACTGTCTCAGACAGCTGTTACACTAGATGCGGTTACAGTTATTCTACCATAATTATATCAGGTAAATCCCCCTCACCAGGGGGATTTACTTAATCTTAAAAACAAAAATAATATATACGGCAAAAAATAAAAAAAATGAAAGCTATAACTAATTTAAACAAGGGATCAGAAAACACAAGGTCCCGTCCTATCGGGCTATTTAAAAGACTTATTATAAGTGTTTTGATTCTGACAGGTATCCAGACTGCCATTCTGGCTCAGGATACTCTGTATACCAGGCCATCATGGTGGTTTGGCGGAGCAATAGGAGCAAACTTTAATTACTATCGTGGCTCTACTCAGGAACTTAATGATGCATTAACTGTTCCGTCAGCATTTCATAATGGGAGCGGAGTAGGACTATATCTTGCACCACTTCTCGAGTTTCATAAGCCCGATAAAAGATTAGGATTTATGCTGCAGGTTGGATATGACAATCGTAAAGGTACTTTTGACCAGATACTTACGTCATGTAATTGTCCGGCAGACTTAAAGGCTAACCTAAGTTACCTTACAATAGAGCCGAGCTTACGTTTAGCGCCATTCAAAGGTAATTTTTACCTGTATGGTGGACCTCGCTTTGCGTTCAATATGTCAAAAGAATTTACATACCATCTTGGAATTAATCCGGATTTTCCTGACCAGGTTCAGGATGCTGATGTTACTTCTGACTTTAGTAAAATGAATAAGTCAGTATTCTCAATGCAGATAGGGGCGGGATATGATATCCAACTCTCATCTCAGGATAAGAAATGGCAATCAGTACTTTCTCCGTTTGTCTCTATTCAGCCTTATTTTGGTCAGGACCCACGTTCTGAAGTTGGTGTTGCTGGAAATTATGAGACATGGAACCTTACCACCGTAAGAGTAGGAGTAGCTCTTAAATTTGGAAAAGGCAAAGAAATTTCACAACCTGTCAAAGCAGAACCTGTAATGGTAGTTATACCGGAACCTGAAGTTAAGTTTTCTGTTTACTCACCTGCAAATATTCCAACTGAGCGCAGGGTAAGGGAAACGTTTCCAATCCGTAATTATGTATTTTTCGATCTGGGATCAAATGAAATATCAGATCGTTATGTGCTGATTACAAAAGATCAGGTTAAAGACTTCAAAGAGGATCGTTTGGAAGTATTCACTCCAAAGCGTTTATCAGGTCGTTCACAGCGGCAAATGACTGTCTACTATAACGTCCTGAACATACTGGGTGACCGTATGGCAAGATTTCCTGCAGCAAATGTCAGGTTAACAGGATCAACAATGGAAGGTATGGATGACGGACTTGCAATGGCAGAATCTGTTAAAAAGTACCTTGTGGATGTATTTAGTATTGACCCAAAAAGGATCAGTACCGAAGGCAGGATTAAACCAAGAATACCATCAGAACAACCGGGTGGTACCAAAGAACTTGATCTTCTTCGTGAAGGAGACCGCAGAGTATCAATATGGAGTGAATCACCCGAAATTCTTATGGAATACCAGACAGGTCCTGATGTTCCTCTGAAACCGGTTGAGCTGCTTGCTGTTCAGGAAGCACCAATAGATAGTTATGTAAGTTTCGTTGCCGAAGGAGCAAAAGATGCATTTGCAGAATGGTCACTTGAAGTAAGGGATGAAAAAGGTGCATTGCAGAATTTTGGACCTTATACACAGGAAAAGGCCAGCATCCCGGGTAAAGCAATTTTAGGAACCCGTCCATCGGGCGACTACAAAATAACTATGGTAGGTAAAACCAAGAGTGGTAAGACTGTGAAAAAAGAAGTTCCTGTACACATGGTATTATGGACACCCCCCGAAAGTGAACAAGGTATGAGATTCAGTGTCATATTTGAATTCAATGATTCCAGGGCCATTACTACTTACCAAAAGTATCTGACTGAAATTGTTACTCCAAAAATTCCACAAAACGGAACAGTAATAATTCATGGCCATACAGATCTTATAGGTGAGGAAGCCAATAATCAGGAACTCTCCCTTGCAAGAGCCAATGAAGTAAGTGGTATTATTAAAAGTGCCCTTTCAAAAGCAGGCAGGACAGATGTTAAATTTGAAGTATATGGATTTGGTGAAAATGATGCGTTATCTCCGTTTGAAAATAAATATCCGGAAGAACGCTTCTATAACCGTACAGGAATAATTGATATTATTCCTGCTAAATAAGGTTTCTAGTCAATTATATGTTTTATTAAAGAAGAGGCTGTCTGAGAGATGAGGCAGCCTCTTTTATTATTTGAAGCAATTTCAAATAACCTGATTACACTTAAATTATGTAACTTTTTCATATAAATGTGTAATATCTGAATTAATCAAAGTGCCGAACTTAGCGTAGTTGGAAAAACTCATTCATAAACTAAAATAGAAAAGTATGAAAAAACATCTACTCAATGTATTAGCAGTTGCATTTATGCTATTATTGCCAGCTTTGGGTTCTGCACAGCCAACACTGGGGACTGCAAAGGATTTTGTTCTTTTTTCCACAAACGGAGCAGTAAGCAACGTAGGTAGCGGAACACTTACACTTCTTACAGGAAATGTTGGTACCAACGGTTCTACTGTAACCAGTGGATTCGGAAATGTGGATGGGGTTATCCTTGAAGGAAGAGCGCTTTCTATTGCAGGTGCAATAGCATTACAAGGCGGTGTTACACTCGAAGGAAGGGCAATGACAATTACCGGATCCATAGCAAGTGCAGTAGCGAGCGCCCATATGCCTCCGGGCTGCACTCTTACTGCAATCAGAAATTATAATGATACGAAGTCTTCTGATGCAGTAACTTTATATCCTAACCCGGTAAACCGCTCCACAACAATCATGATCAAAGATGCATCCCTGCTGAATAACTATGAATTAAGGATATACAATATCAGGGGAACTGAGGTGATGAGCACAACAATTACAAACGAATCAACCACTCTTGAAATAGGGAATCTTCCGTCAGGAGTATATTTCTACAAAATGAATGGAAGGAACAAAACTGTAAAATCAGGGAAAATGATCTTACAGCATTAAACCACAAAGGTTATATAAAAGAATGCCCCCAATACTGATAATCTCAGGTTGGGGGTTTTTATTAATCGGGTGGGTGTTTTGGGTAATGTGTGAATTTTGCAAGTTATGGCAGAATTGAGACCAGAAACTGTAAGGTTTATAATCAAATCCATCTGCTTGAAGATATAGAAAAGTGGAGTGATCTCAAATCTGTCATTCAAATCACCTCAGAAAGAGAGATTAACGAAAAGAAAACAAATGAGACAAGACTTTATATAAGTAGTTTAAACGAAGAAGCAGAAGCTTTTAATAAATACATACGCATGCACTGGGGTGTTGAAAATAGTCTTGAACCTTCTTAAACAGGAAGACTCAAAAAAGTTGAGCCTTAGAACAAAAAGGCTTAAAGCCGGATGGGATAACAACTTCTTGTTGAAAATCCTGAAAATATGAGTGTCGTCAATCAGTAATAAAATCAAATAGGGGTTGGTTGAAGTATAGTTCCATGATGGGGATTAAAGACTCATGGTACCTGGCTGCGATGAGTTTCAATTAAAAGTAATGATTTAGTGATACAGAAATGGGAGTATGAGATTCTTCAGTATTTATAGTATATTTGTTATCATAGAGGAAACTAACCTACTTTAGCAGGCCGATTGAAACTCTTTATTAAAAATATGGTTTGCCCCAGGTGCAAAATGGTTGTTAAAGCCGAGCTGGAAAAGCTTGGGTTGCATTTTATTGTTGTTGGTCTTGGGGAAGTTGAGATCATGGAGGATATTTCAAAAACTCAGCTCAAGCTTCTGGATTCATCATTGAGGAAAGCCGGGCTTGAAGTGATGGATGATAAAAAAACAATTCTTGTAGAGAGAATAAAGACAACTATAATTGAGCTGATCCATTATAACGATAAGCAACTCAAGATAAATCTTTCAAATCATCTTAGCGAAAAGCTAAATCATAATTATACTTACCTCTCAAACCTTTTTTCAGAAGTTAGAGGCACTACAATAGAGAAATATTATCTTTCCCATAAGATTGAAAGAGTCAAAGAACTTCTTATCTACGATGAACTTAATCTCAGTGAAATTGCACTTAAAATGCATTTCAGCAGTGTTGCACATCTGTCGAACCAATTCAAAAAAATGACAGGCCTGACACCATCTTATTTTAAGAACCTCAAGCACAAAAGGCGGAGTGTCCTGGGAAATGTGTGAATGATGTAAATAATTCCTGAAATTGTGTAAAGGATGCGGGTATATTGAGATATACCTTTGTTTGGTAATTCTGTTAAATCAGAATAATTAATCGTTCTGTTATAAACAATTAAAAATCAATATTATGGGAAATTTACTTTATGTTGTTGCAGTAATACTGATAATTGCCTGGGCAATAGGATTTATCGGGTATAGTGTTGGCGGAATTATTCATATTCTTCTTGTTATTGCGCTAATTGCAGTAATACTCAGGGTGATACAGGGAAGAAAAATATTTTAGAGTAAGATCATTAGTAAAAATCATTTAATAAAAAATCATTATGAATACAGGAAAAATATTATTAGGAGTACTTGCAGGGGTTGCGGCTGGTGCATTGTTAGGGGTTTTATTTGCTCCTGATAAAGGAACAGTAACAAGAAAAAAAATAACTAAAAAAAGCGATGAGTATGCTGATGCGTTGAAAGAAAAATTCGATGAATACATGGATACCATTTCAGAAAAAATAGACGAGGTAAAAGACGAAAACTATGCTGAGGAAATAAATGAAAAGTTTAATGAATTCCTTGAAAGCATCTCAGATAAAGTGGAAGATATAAAAGAGGATGTGTCTGATTTTACTGAACAAAAAAATACAAAATCAAAAGAATCTAAAAAGGGATTCAAAACTGCAGCAGGCTGAACCTTGTTAAAACCACCACAAGCCCCGGATGTGCAATAAACTGATGTAAATGGAAATAGATACACTCAATATTAAGACTTTAAATATCAGGGATAAGAGGGTTGCTAACACATCTTTATTTCCGTATGATCTTCCTCATCTTATCAAAAAACTGAAGGAGAGTCCGGGATGGAATAATGGTGAGCTTGCTGCATCAATTCTTCTGAAGAGTCCTGACAAACAGATTGTGCTTACGGTATTACATGATGATACAAAAATAAAGTCATTTCAGCCGGGTGATTCCATCACTTTTCAGCTTATTGAAGGGAAAATGAAGTTTCACTCCCAGGAAAAAACTATTATCCTGGAAAGTGGTCAGATTATGACTCTTTATAACAAGATTAAGTTCTGCCTTACAACACATGCTGAGGAGAGTGCCTTCCTTTTAACTATTAATACCGGTTCATCAGAGCCGGATGGAAATTAACTGGCTGTTATTTTAATAATTCTGCTAAGTCTGAAGATATGGAAGATAGTAAAAAGTTACTCGAATCTCTGGTTGCCAGAGTTACAGATTACGGGAAGACCAGCTATGAATTAGCGAAACTGCAAGCTGTTGATAAAAGTTCGGATGTAGTCTCATCCATTATACCTCATACAGTTGTTTTAATCCTGATATCATCATTCATGCTTTTTTTTAATCTGGGATTAGCTTTTTGGCTGGGAGAAATCCTGGGAAAGCTTTTTTATGGATTTTTTATTGTAGCTGCATTCTATGTTGTGGTGGGACTTGTTGTGCATCTCTTTATGCATAAGCGACTTAAGGAGATCATCCGGAATTATGTCATTAAACAGCTGCTTAAATAAAATGATATGAGAAACTCAACATCATATTCCGGGCTTCAGGATTCAATTCAATTACTGGAGGAAGAGCAGATTATTAGAAGGCAGCTATTGAAGGAACAGTTATCCATTTCATACGAAAGTTTAAAGCCATTAAACCTTCTGCAGACAGTCATTAGGGATTTGTCTTCCTCTCCTGATCTGGGGAATGATGTTCTGGGGTCCGCTTTAGGTTTAGCTTCTGGGTATTTGTCAAAAAAAATATTTGTGGGGACATCAGGCAATATTATCAGAAAACTTATAGGCTCATTCATTCAGATTGGAATAACAAATATTGTTGCTAAACACCCTGAGGCAATAAGGACTTTTGGTCAGTATATAATAGAACATTTCCTTTCCAGAAAAGAAACCAAATCCGGTAAACGTGTCAGGTGAAGAAGTAAAATTGCCACTTTATGCTAAAGTGACCATATTCCTGGTTGGATTATTTGCACTTCTGGCGATGCTTTATATCGCAAAAGGTATAATAGTTCCCATTGTCTTTGCAACAATTACTGCTGTTTTAATTAAACCGCTTGTGGACTTTCTTGTTCGGATTAAAATGAACAGGATAATGGCTATAAGCACTGTGATGGTGCTAACTTTTCTTATAGTATTTGCTTTAGTTTCTCTTATTATCTCCCGTGTCAGCATACTTAGCGATTCCTGGCCTGAACTGGTTGAAAAAATTACAGGAATGATAAATCAAACCATTGCTGAAGGCGCCGATTATTTTGATAAGGATCCTCAAAAAATTCATTTGTGGATTGCAAAAACTCAGACTAAAATTGTAAACAGTAGTACTGCTGCCATAGGGCAAACCCTTGTTAATTTTGGTAGTGGTTTGATTGTAATGTTCTTACTCCCTGTTTATATCTTTTTAATCTTATTTTACCAACCGATATTGATAGAATTTATTCACAGGTTATTTGGCTCAGACAATCAAAGCAAGATCGGTGAAATTGTCAGCCAGATTGAAACTGTAATACAGCGATATTTATTCGGACTCGTTATTGAGACTGTAATAGTAGCTATTCTGGAGACTACTGCACTTCTTAGTCTCGGAATCGAATATGCCTTACTGATAGGTATATTTGGAGCTTTGCTCAACCTGATTCCTTATATCGGAGGATTAGTTGCGGTTGCGGTACCAATGTTAGTGGCTCTGGTAACAAAACCACCTGTTTATGCTTTATATATTCTTATTGCATACTATGTCATTCAGCTGATCGACAATAATTACATAGTACCTAAGATTGTTGCTTCAAAAGTTAAGATCAATGCATTGTTCTCTATTATTGTTGTTATTGCCGGAAATGCTTTATGGGTTATCCCGGGTATGTTCCTTTCAATACCTCTACTCGCCATTGTTAAACTCATTTGCGATCATATTGAACCCTTAAAACCTTTTGGATTTTTATTAGGAGATACAATGCCTTCTATTTTAGGAATTAAAATACCTCATTTGAAAAGCAAAAAAACAGGTTCATCCTAATTCCTTTGAGGGTTAAGAATATCAAGTTTGAAGACAAAGCGTATTCTGTCTTTAAAATTTCCACTAACAGAATTTATATTATCAGACATAAGTAAAGGAATATAGATCTCAAAAAAGTTCCATATCCCGGCTTTTAATCCTGCTTCAATAAACAGCTGCGTTTTATCATTTAAGCCTGTAGCAGGGTTGCTCAGCGATAAGTTTACAAAAGGTCTGCAGACAACTGCTTAATGCTCACGGCCGATTCTTCTAATCTCATATTCTAATAGAGCGGACATCCTCTCATTGCAATTAAATGCAACTTAAAAGCATTTAATTGCCTCTTAAAGTCAAATCTGTGAATAATGTAACTTAATTATAAAATTATATAACGATTGCCTGACGTTGTGGTAATACCTTTGTTTATATAAAATGTTTATTCACTAAAATCATTGAGAAGGTATTCTGAATTTCAATTTCTTAATAAAGGGAAATAAATCACTAATATTTAAAAAGTAAGATCATGAGAAAAATCGTTTTTTGTTTAATAGCAACAATTCTGTCGCTTACATTCATTCCGTTACAAGTAAATGCATCGACAAGCGATTCAATTACAACTTTACCGGCTCCTGCATCGCCTGCAACGGCAGAAAAAGTTTTAACCTTAGAGTCAAGGTTAAAAGAAATAGATGCGATGGATAAATCAGAACTAAAAGCTGCAGATAAGAAAAATCTGCGTAAAGAGGTTAAATCAATTAAACACGAACTACGAACTCTTGAAGGTGGAATTTATCTCACAGCAGGTGCCTTAATTATTATTCTGTTACTTGTGATTATTTTGATGTAGAAGAGCAAAAAAGCCCGGAAAAATATTTATGACAGAAGAAGCGATCCGGTTTTTTGAAAAAAATCAACAGCTAATATTTAACGGGCAACATTCTTGTTGCTGATTTAAACAAAATAAATTATGAAAAAGTCAATCTGTGTCATCACATCTCTGGCCTTATTTCTGGCCTTGTCGTTAAACTCATGTGTATCAGGTAAAAAACTTGCTGCGTCTGAAGCCAGGGTAAATAAACTACAGAATGAAAATACCCAGACTCAGAATCAGCTGAATATGTGTAATGCAAAGATAGAGAGCATTAAAAAAGATAAGACAGCACTCGAAAATGAGTACTCATCTGTTCAGAAGGAGCTTATGTCTCTTTCAAGTGAATCAAAGATGACCATCTCAGATCAGGCAAGGAGATTAAGAACACTTCAGGATTTGTTACAGGCTCAACAAGATATAATGATTAATCTTAAGAATTCTCTGTCTGATGCATTGATGAATTATAAGACAGATGAGCTGTCCTTATACATTAAAAATGGCAATGTATATGTTTCAATGCAGGAAAAACTGCTTTTCAAATCAGGCAGCGACCTGGTTGATCCCAAAGGAAAGGAAGCTCTTAAAACTCTTGCAATGGTTATTAACAATACCAAAGACATTTCTGTAATGATTGAGGGGCATACCGATAATGTATCTATCAAAAACAAGTTTTTCAAGGATAACTGGGATCTAAGTACAGCAAGAGCTACATCAATCCTGCGTATTTTATCAACAGACTTCGGTTTTGATCCTACACGTATAACAGCATCAGGTAAAGGTATGTATCATCCGGTTAAAACAAATGATACAGAGGAGGGCCGTTCTGCAAACCGCCGGACTGAAATAATACTCTCTCCAAACCTTAATGATATTTATCAGCTTTTATATCAATGAAATTGAGAATATAATAGAGATTAAAGTTCCAAAAATTGGAATAAATATGAAAATAAAAGGATTTGCAACTGCCAGTCCATCAAAATGGACTCTTCTGAAAAAAAAGCTGAAAAGAGTTTTATATTACGCATTAGCAGTGGTTGTAATCTTATCCTCGATCTTCATTTACTGGAAGTATTTCTACACATACAGTACCGGCTACAGGGCAGGGTTACTTCAAAAATTCTCGCATAAGGGCAATATTATAAAAACGTACGAAGGTGAGATGATTCTCAGCAGTATCCACAAGCAATTCAAATGTAGCTATTGCATCCGAGAAATTTTATTTTTCAGTAACAGGCTCTCATTTGGCTCGCCAGTTAGATACTATTCAGGGTCAGATGGTTATAGTGCACTATAATCAAAAAAACGGTACTTTATTCTGGCATGGTGACTCACAATACCTGGTCGATAGTGTAAAAAGAATCAAATAACTCAGGGACTAAACTACTTAAAACCATAATCATGATTACTAATACTTTAAAAGGTTACTGGAACGAGAAGAAGGAAAAGCTCAAGCAAAAGTATCCTGATATTACCGATGAGGATTTGTCATATAGCGAAGGCAAAGAAAAAGTGATGCTGGAGATTCTTGGCTATAAACTGGGTAAGACAGAGCAGGAGCTGCTGAATATTATTGTGGCTCTTTGACAGGTTTTATTCTTACAGCTATTCCATTATCTGAATTTGAAAACTTTGTATTATTAAGATGAAAACGACTAAACCGGAAAAAGTTTTGATTGCTCTGGACTTTGATCCAACAGCACAAAAAGTTGCTGAAGCAGGTTATTCATTAGGAAAAGCCCTTGGAGCTGAAATAGTTTTGTTGCATGTTGTATCTGATCTGCTCCATTACAATGCCTATAAGCATTTTACAGTGATGGGATTTTCAGGTTATGACGATACTGTTCCTCTTATCATGACAGGTTTAAAAGAACTTAAGGAAGAATCTGCTAAATACCTTGAGAAATCAAAACACCATCTAGGCGATTCCAAAATAAGGATAGTTGTTGAGGATGGCGATATAGCTGAATCGGTTCTGAACACAGCAAAAAAGATAAAGGCTGATATTATCATACTTGGATCACATAGCCGGAAATGGATCGAGAATGTAATAATGGGGAGCGTTGCAGAAAAGATTCTGAAGCTTTCTTCAATTCCGCTTTTTATAGTTCCAACCAAAAAGCGAAAATAACTTGAACCCTGAATCTGTTTCTGAAAAGCATAGAGGTCTTACTGCTATTGAAGCTTTGGAAAAGTTAAAAAAAGAAGGTCATAACACTCTTCCATCTTCAAAATCAAAAAACTTTCTTGCTATTGCTTTTGGAGTAGTTAAGGAACCAATGTTCATCCTTCTGGTTGGCTGCGGCACTCTTTACGTCGTCATGGGCGACTTGCAGGAAGGTTTGATGCTTCTGGGTTTTGTATTTATAATTATGGGAATCGAATTCTTTCAGGAAAAAAAGACTGGGACGGATCTGAAAAAATCACTCAACCCGGTGGCGATGATCTTCCATTTGTTTTTTCAGGAACCATGATCGTTCAGGGGAACGGGATAGCCCTGGTAACCGGAACAGGAATTTATACTGAAATTGGAAAAATAGGCAAAGCTCTGGATAGTGTCAGGGAAGAGCCCACGAGGCTCAAAACAGAGATGGGATCTCTTGTGAAAAAACTAACAATAGTTGCCGCAATTCTTTGTATTCTTGTTATAGCCGCCTTCACTATAACCAGAGGAAATCTTGTCGATGGTTTTCTTGCTGGTATAACTCTGGCGATGGCTTTGCTGCCTGAGGAATTCCCTGTTATCCTCACAATTTTTATGGCTCTGGGCGCCTGGCGAATGTCAAAAAATAAGGTATTAACGCGTAATCCATCAGCAATAGAAACTCTTGGTACTGCAACAGTTCTTTGTACAGACAAAACGGGGACATTAACTCAAAACAGGATGACTGTTTCCAGTCTTTATAACGGCAACGAGTTCATGACCGTAATTAGGGATGGTGAGTTAAAACCCGAATTTCATGAGATAATTGAATACGGAATCCTTTCGAGCCAGATAAATCCCTTTGATCCGATGGAAAAGGCGATTACGGGTATAGGTGATCTATATCTTAAAGGAACTGAACACATCCATACTGCATGGGATATGGTAAAAGAATATCCCCTTTCCAGGGAGTTGATGGCCATGTCGAGGGTTTTCACATTTAAAGAAACCAGGGATAAAATTATTGCCGCCAAAGGAGCACCTGAAGCAATTTTTGACTTGTGTCACATCGATGCTCTCAATAAAAAAACATTTTCACTAGCAGTTGAAAAACTGGCTGAAGAAGGACTACGGGTAATAGGTGTGGCAAAAGCTAAAGTCAACGGAGTAGGATTACCAGAAATCCAGCACGATTTTAATTTTGAATTTATAGGTCTGATCGGATTGTCTGATCCGATTCGTGAGAATGTTAAACAGGCTGTCAGTGAATGTTATACAGCAGGTATCAGAGTTATTATGATAACTGGCGACTATCCGGTAACCGCCAAGCATATTGCCATGGAAATTGGTTTGGAAAACCCTGAAAAATGTATTACCGGACAGGAGCTTAAGGAAATGACCGAAGATGAACTTTGCGAAAAGATCAGGCTTATTAATGTATTTGCAAGGGTGGTACCTGAGCAAAAACTTAAAATTGTAAATGCCTTAAAGAAAAATAATGAAGTTGTGGCAATGACAGGAGACGGGATCAATGATGCTCCTGCTCTAAAATCGGCCAATATTGGAATTGCTATGGGAGAGAAGGGCACCGATGTAGCCCGGGAGGCTTCTTCTCTGGTACTTATGGACGATAACTTTTCATCGATAGTAGGTGCAATAAAAATGGGAAGACGCATATTTGATAACCTCAGGAAAGCTTTTGGATATATTTTCGCCATACATGTACCTATTGCCGGATTATCATTAGTACCCATACTCCTCGGCGATCTTCCGTTAATTTTGTGGCCTGTCCATATTGTATTCCTCGAATTAATTATCGATCCGGCATGTTCAATCATTTTTGAAGCAGAAAAAGAAGAGCTGAATATTATGACCAGACCTCCAAAAAGACTTGATGAACCATTTTTTGGAGTAAAAAAGATTCTGTTCAGTTGTCTTCAGGGAGTGGGTATTCTGGCTGTGACTCTTACAGTCTATCTTCTGGGCTTGCATTTTGGGAATGCGGAAAGTGAAGTACGTGCGATGGCTTTTACAACCTTAATTGTTTCTAATATTGCAGTTATACTTACCAACAGATCGTGGACCGATAATATTTTTAAGATCATCGCAACTCCAAATAGAGCAGTCTTATGGGTTGTTGGTGGCGCAGTATTTTTTATGATACTGATTTTTAATCTTCAGTTTTTTCTCGATCTCTTCCAGTTTCAGAGGCTTAACTTTACAGAGATACTGATTTGTGTTTCATCAGGATTATTTACAATAGTCTGGTTTGAAATATATAAACTGATCAAACTGAGAAGACATATCCCTTTATAAAACTAAGGTGTTAATAATGTGTATGCCCTTCATGCTTCCAGTGATTGGTATTCCTGTAATGCAAAATGCCTTTAATCTGCAGATGCTCGATCTCAGAGGATGGTTAATGGCGATTTCCCTCGGGCTCATTCCGCTTACTCTTAATGAGGTATTCAAGATACTTGTGAGGATGAAGAAAAAACTAATGCAGACTGAAGGCTAACTCATATAGATTCATGCGATTTAAACCGGAGACACGAATCCGCCAGCCAGCGGATGAGGGATTCATGAGGTTAAGCTGAAAATTGTCATTCAATAGGTTAGTGAGGAATCACTATCACCTAGTACAGAAATGCTTCAGTTATTTCAATAGATGTTTAATGCTTCATTATATAATATTCAGGTGCTCTGCACCTTTTGCATGGATAAAGCATTTATTCTACTATAAATATTATGGTGCTCTGCACCAGTAATTTATTCAAAGCTTAATTTTAAAAAATATTATATTGCTACCCACCTTTAAAGCAAAATAAATTATTGAATAGATAGCTTTTGCAGGGAGATTAAAAGCGGCATAGCCGCATAATATTTGTAGATTAATGTATTATGGAAACAACAAAAAGGTGCAGAGCACCGTAATATTATTTTAGAGATATGATTTCTGATTCGGGCTTTATTTAGGGTTCTTCAGCAGACTCGATTTAATGCCCGACAAAATTGACCTGGCACAATAATTAAAGAGATACCTTTCCGGATCTCTTTCACAATTAATTGCTCCAATTCGTAGCTCATTACCCGGAAGCGGATTTGAATCTATTACTTTTATATTGGCAATAACAGAAATCAATCGCTCTTTGAAGGCTGTTGTATCGTCCGTATTCTTATTCTTAAATGCAAGATCCAGACCGTTGTATATCATTGTCATTGATCCTTTTGATTCAGTGTTATTTGCAGTAAAACTGAAATCAATCTTATCAATTTTTCCCGATGTAGCATATACAAAAGCGCTGTTTCCCAGATAGGGATTCATTTCACTTATCTCCATGTCAGAAAGGGTTCCCTTCACGGAAAAAGTATTCTGACTTTCGAATATTTTGCTTTTTAGTAATATGGTTATTTTACCTTTTCCCATTAGCAAAGCATTGCACCTCAATTCAAAAAATGCTTTATTAGTTCTGTAGATAGTATCATTGGTGATATTTAGAATCATGGCATTTATCTTACTGAATTCTATATATCCCTGGTCATGTGCCTTCTCTGCATGTTCTTTATAAGTTATATTGCCACTTAATATGGAAATTGAATCAAGCCGCAAATATCCGGGATAGCTGTAAATCATATCCTGGAATGTTGGCTTGTTTATGTGCCTGAATTCTTTTCTTTTATCGCGGAAAACATTCATTTCCAGATTCCCGATTTCGGAATATGAACAATAGAGCATTCCTGAACTAAGATATTCCGGAGCGTTAAAATTATGCAGAGAGACTTTATTTATACCTGCTTCAATGCGATCTTTCTGAAATTCATACCTTGATGTAAAATCATAATCTGTGAAATCAGGATGGATAGAAACACTATCTGCTTTTAATAAATTAAATTTTGAAGAATAATCAATACCAAGACTTGCATATGAATTCATACTGTCAGCCCCGGTATAAGAAAACTTTGTTGCTTTAAAATCAAATTTCTTAATTTTTCTTATAGATAAGGTATCCTGTTTGAAAAAGTGTATGCCATACACTTTAATAACACCTTCATTCAATGAATAGAAGAGGGAATTTCTATTGTTTGATAAAGAAACATTTGTTTTATCAAAGATTATTCTCTCTATCTTGATGTCTATGGGAAGAACTACCACAGATACTGATTCTTTCTTTTCGGGGAGTATACCTTCAATTCTACTATTGGCTATTGTAATACTTCTGATAGCGATCTTTTTATTTAATATTGCCTTAACTATATTAAATCCTTTGATTTTAACGGAAGAGATTGTTCCTTTTATATTTATTCCATGATTTTGGTTACCTCCGGAGGTAATAGATATTGTGTCAAGTTCAATTCCTGAAGAAATTACCGAAATGTGAACCTTGTTTATTCTGACAAGATAATTGAGATTCTTTTCATTCAGGGTTACTTCTAACTTTTTTGCAATCCATGGTTCACAAAACAGAGTTAAAATAATTCTGATTATTAGTCCCAACGCAATTATAATGAGAGCAATATAGAGCCATTTTTTACTTTTCAAGTTGTAAGTGGGTGTTTCATTATTATTGATTCCATCATTACAAAGTTCTGATAAACAATAGAAAAAATCATTACATAATTTCGGGAAAGAGTTATATCATTTACGTATTTACTTTGGAGTCAGTTTGGTTATCATGTAAATAATGTAACTCTTTCCAATAGTTATGTAACACTTCAGGATAACAACAACTCTACCTTTGATTTAAATTAAAACCAAATACTATGTCATTACTTAATCTATTGCTGGTACTTATTGTTGTAGGAGTAATCCTGTATCTTATTAACAATTACATTCCAATGGACAGAAAAATCAAGAGTATTTTGAATATCGTTGTTGTGATTGTCCTCATAGTATGGCTGCTGAAAATCTTCGGGCTATTCGGTTATCTGGGTAATTTTCATATCTAATTCCTGATATAATAGAAGCATCTAAGGTTGCAACGTATACCCAAAGTTCACTGATAATACCTCCTTCGTTGTGTTCGAATACGCTATATCCGAATCCCTTATTTGCCAGAACATTTACCCATGGTGCAGGTGTTAACCTATCCTTCGATAGTGTAATAACATATTCACGTCCGTCGGGGGTGAATCCTCCAAGTTCATTATAGAATATCAGGTCTTTTCTCGGTAAAACATCATCTGGTTGGGGATTTGGCCTAAAGTTACGGGTTGGTTTTAAGTTTGGAATTGATACCTCTTTAGTTGAACGAACAAATATTCCTCCCGGCTTGTCAATAATATTAGCTCCTATTCCTGCAGCTATTAATCCTACAATCTGCTCCTGAAGAGATTGACGATAACCAGCATGATCTTCATTCCATATTACCAAATCTACAGCCAATCCTTTCAGCCTCCAGTAAGCATGTGCCTGAACCATCTGTCGCACTAAGTTAATGTTGGCCTGATCTTCAATCTGCAACAGAACAATAGGTAAATCGCCTGAGATGGAATAACCCCACAGACCCGATTGTCCCCGACGGTTCTTTCGTATAATTCCAGGATCTGCCCGCAGTGATGAATTGGCAAAAATGATTGAGCTGGCGAGCTGACCATATAATTGTTACTGAACCTTCTGGTTCCAATATTATCTGGTATTGGATGGCAACAATGGGATCGAGTACAGAGCCTGCACTTCCTGAGAGCGATTTGGATTGTGTCATCATAAATGGTGACACAAGAGTGTTTCCGCGGCCAATAAACAACATACGGTCTGTTTCATAGGTAATATTCCTTATTTCGGCACCATGGGCTGCCATAAGATGAAACATCCATGGTGAGTGTTCTTCAGCCGATCTTGGTCTTCGCGTGCACAGAATTGCTTCCCGTTGGTGAATAATTTCTGTCTGAACAAAAAGATTACTGAAAGCAGGATGCGCTAAATCAGCAGAGTGTGGCGAAAGAACAACCTCTGCATAGCTTGTGATATCAATAATCCTTTTTTTACGGGTTCGGTTTGTCAGTTTTACCCTTCATAATTCAATGTCATCTTCTGTGGAGACTACTATTTCAGTATGTGTGTCAATGTCATAATCGCGGCGGTGAAATTCCGCACGGCCTTCAGAAAAAATTGCTTCATATTTCTCTGGTTGTTTAAGAGTAGGCTGGTATGTGGTAGACCAGAAATTTCCATTTTCGGCGTCACGAATATAGCAAAATGCGCCCGTGTTATCGCAGGTGCTGTCTTCCCTCCAACGAGTAACAGCAATATTTTTCCAATGGTTGTAGCCGCCGCCGGCATTGCCTTGAAAGGCTTAATGCCCAGATTTTGCATTGTTCATCAGAATTGTTAGTGAATGCATTTACTATTTCAGTTGAGGTTGTTGAGAGTTCTTCCAGGCATTTTCGCAGATTAACAAGTGTAACCGGCTGATCTGTTTTAATTGTATCAAGGAACTTACTGAATTGTACAACGCATAACACGACCGGTTTGTACCAGGTAAGCATACTGCAACTCTGGGTTGCAGTATGCAGTATCCTTCTGTTACACGACGTTTTTTATTATCATATTCGGGTCTGTTAAGCGGATGCGACATAGCTCCGACAATTTGCCTGGCTGAATCGCGAGGTAACTGAGTATCGGTGTCAAGAGTAATAACATACCTTATATTTTTAAAAACTTCAGTTTTACCAATAATCAGTGAAAACATGTTTTCCGGGCCTCCCCGAAGTAAAGAATTCAGATCTGAAAGTTTCCCCCTCTTACGTTCATAACCCATCCATACCCGATCTTTGGGATTCCATTCCCGATTGCGATGAAAAAGAAAAAATGTATCATTATTCTCTCTTGGGTATTTTTTGTTAAGATCAGTAATCTTTTTAGCTGCCAGTTCAATATTACCGGCATCTTCGTCCATTTCTTCCTTCGGGGCATCTCCAAAATCGGTCAGTAATCCAAAATGCAGGTTTTTATCCTGATTTGCCAAAAACCTGACTTCCAAAGCTTTTGCCAGATCGTCAATATTCTTAGGATTTATTATCATGGCAGGTACTATTACCAGCGAACATGATTCCTGCGGGATTTCTTTTGAGTAATCAAGGCGTGGCAATGGATGTGGTTTGACAAAAAGTGAAGCCAGCCAGTTCACAAGGGCTATTGACAAAGAGCTACTGCATAAAATCAGAAGCAAACCTAAGATCCAGAGATGCCAGCCCCCAATTCCATCGCTTTGTGCTTTTATTATAAGCCCAAAACAGAGAATTATCAGGCTCTACAATGAGCTGGATATAAATCTCGAAGGCATTGAAGCAATAAATTATCTGCTGCAGAAGATAAGTTCATTGCAGGATGAAATCATTCTTCTGCGTAACACCTTACGCTTATATGAAGAGGAGTCAACTTAAGCCAACAGCATTTTGTCGTCCCAAAGTTGATTCATTGGAATATTACAGGAGTCGGCTTCCCTATCTCAAAGTCCCTGAAGCCAAAATCATTAGTGCTGAATGAGTTTATCTTAAAAACATTCTGGCCATAACCGGGAATTACCGGGTAGAATGAGAATGAAATCTGGAATGTAGTAAATACCAGGTTAATATTCTTAATCAGAACACCCATGCCAATCTGAGAGTATACTTTGCTGTTTTTGAATCTGGTATTTTCATCACCAAGCATGCCTAAGGAGCAAATAAAATATGGACCGAAGCGGAAGCCGGCAACATTCCATGGTGCATATGCCTGGGATTGAAGGGTGAGCATGAGCCGGTTGGTTCCTGATAATCCAAAACTGTTAAATCCATTCAATCCATAACCATCTTTAAGTGTCAGTGTATCGTATGTGAACCTGTTTATTCCGATAGTTATCTGTGGTTTTACAAACTGTCTGAACTTCCAGTTCACCTTTTTCATAAGTACTGTGAAATAATTAACACCTGCAGAAATAACACCCTGATCGGCATTTGATGCTTTTAAAAATGTCCCATATTCGAAATCAGTGCTCAGGTATCCCCATGTGTGGTAATCGCCTGATGATAGCCTCATTCCCAAATAGAATCTTCCGGAATTAATTTTTGCCTGATAACCGGCGGTCAGACCATATATTTTCCCTACAGGTACATCCTCAACAAAACCCCAGTTGAAAATATAATTATCCTGAACATATTGCCGTGTAGATATCCCTATCCCGGTAATATAAAAATCTTCATCGGAAAAAATATGCAATGGATCGTTTTGTTCGGTTGGTTTTTCGGAATATCTGACTCGAAGGAAACGCATTGTCATTATCAGGTTTGTGGCTTGTTCCGCCTCCGTATTACCTTTAAAAATATTGAATGCCTTGCCTGCCCAAAAATCCTTGGTGTTAAATTTATGATTCAGTGGAACATATACCGAATTTATGTTCTTAAGGGAATCTTTCATAGACTGAGAGGAAAATGAAATTCCTGCGGCCCATTTAGCTACCGGGGAATAAAATGGACGATCAACAGCCATATATCTTATAAAATTACCATAGCCGTCAACTCCCCAATGTAGTTTTGCACTGATATAGCTATTACTGATGCTTGGTATATAATAATCTGTATTGAATGAACCGATCCCGGTTGTAAAGTTCCTTGAATAAACATTCTGAAATTCATGACCCATTCCAATAAAATTCTTGTCAGTAAGCGCAATATTGATACCAGATGATGATACAGATCCCTCAGGAGCAATACTCCACTTATCTTTTTCTCTGATAACAATATCGACCGAATCGGATCTGTTTCCGGCTGATGAAACAAAAAAAGAGACCTCCTGTACATATTTCTGGCTTCTGATCAGACGTTCTGATTCCTTTACCAGTAAAGAGTTGAAAGGTTGATTCCTTCGGATAAGCAACAGGTTTTTGATTGCAATTGTCTGAGTTTTAATATGTGTTGCATTGCCTGCTTTATATAAGAAATTATGTGCCCTGATGGCAGTATCACTTACTGAATATCCAAAAGGATCGAGTGTTGTAATGTTGATATTCCTGATAATTTTACCTTCGAAGGAACTGTAAGGTTGCTGAATCAGATTTTTAAATACCTTTTTTTTTGAAATAGTATCGACCGCCTTAAACACCAAACTGTACATAAAAGTCGCAAATCTGCTTCGTTTTGCGTAGGTTTCTATATCCTCATAGAGTTTTGTTGAATCTGCTTTGACAGAATCCTGCTGGGCAAATACATTTCTGCAGAGGAACATTGCAATAACAATAACAAGCAAGTATTTCAGGAATACGGCTATATGGTCAGCAATTAAATGCATTATGACTTTTTGACTTAAAGTTCCTCGGGTTTCCCGGCTTCAGCCTCCTTCATCTTAATGGCGTCTTCCTTTGCTTTTCTCTTAAAATATCTTTTTAACGGCCAGGTTTGATGGACTGCTTCAATACTCTCATCTAATCCTTTAGAGCTGTTTCTCAGATTAATAATAGTCTCATCAATGTTTAAGGCCATTGTTGTATCCCTGATCAGTCTTCCGAATGTCCCGTTACTGTTATTTATCTTTGTTATACCAGATTCAAGTTCCTTCGAAAAATTTTCTGCGTTACCGGCTGTTACCTGTAAGCTTCTCATCAGGCTAAAAATGTTTTGTTTGGTTTCATTTATTGTCTCATCCAGACCTTCTGATGTCTTTTCAAAATTCATTATTGTATGATTCAGGTTATCTGCAATGGTAGTGTCATGAATAAACCTTCCGAGAGTCCCTTTGCCGCTGTTTATTTTAAGCATAATCTCTGCAAGTTGCTGAGTTATCACTTCTGCATAACCGGCTGTTACCTGCAAACTTGCAATAATGGCATCTGTCTCTACAGGTTCCAGAGAAGCAAGCGCCTCTCCTTCTTTTGCCAAAGGGGCATCGGTGCTGCCCTGGGTAATAATTACAAGTCTGTCACCAATCAGACCTTCAGATCCTATCACAACCTGACTATCAGATTTAATGAACTTTTTTATTTCTTTTCTTATCAGCATTTCGACTCTGACTGTTGAATCATTGATAATAGTTATGTTGTCAACGGTTCCTACATTAATCCCTGAAAAGCGCACATTGTTTCCAACCTGCAATCCGCTTACATTGTAAAAAGCAGAAGTGAGTTTATAAACAGGATTAAAGAGGTTTTTTTGTTTCCCGATAATAAAAATTGCAAGTATGAAAATTGCGACCCCTCCTGCAACAAATAGCCCAAGTCTGATTTTAAATTTCTGAGTGTGAGTTTCCATCTTTTTTCTTCTTAAATATTCTAATATCTTCCTTCCTTTTTCTTTTGTCTTTTTCCTTTTGTCTTTTGTCTTCGGTCTTCCGACTTCTTTATACAGGCTCCAGAAAGAATGCTCTGATCTCCGGATCGGTAGATTTGTCGAATTCCTCTGCTTTTCCTTCCTTATAAACTTCACCTTCCCTAAGCATGATAATCCTGTCTGCCGTAGCATGTGCACATCTGATATCGTGTGTAATAATCATCGATGAGGTTTTGTATTTTTTCTGAATATCATTTATCATGAAGCTGATTTCATCTGATGTAACCGGATCAAGACCTGTGGTTGGCTCATCATAAAGCATTATCTTAGGATTAAGTACAATAGACCTTGCCAGACTAATTCTTTTCCGCATTCCACCAGAAAGTTCTGATGGCATTTTATTCAATGAATCGGCCAGGCCTACATTCTCCAGAACCTCATTAACCTTTTCTTTTACCTGTAGTTCTGAGAGTCCCTTTCTTATTCTTCTCAGCGGAAACTCAATGTTCTGTTTTACTGTCATGGAATTATAAAGGGCACCACTCTGAAAAAGAAATCCTATTTTCTGTCTTACCTGGTCCATCTCAATTTTAGTCAGGGTAGCTATATCCTTGTCAAATACTTTTATTCTTCCATCATAACCGGTTAATAAACCAATCACACATTTTATCAAAACAGATTTTCCGGTACCAGATTTGCCCAGAACAACAAGATTTTCACCATTATAGAGTTTTAATGAAACACCTTTTAATACATCCAGTTCTCCAAATGCCTTTTTCAGATTATTTATTTCAATTACAGGTTTTTCTCTTCCAGGTTCTGCTTTTGCTGCAATGACAGATACTGTGTTTATACTGCTCATTTTATCATCATATCAGTAATTTGCACTGCCAGCATATCTACTACTATAACCAGCAGAGAAGAGAGGACAACGGCTGAGTTTGCGGCAATACCAACACTTACAGTTCCCCTGCCTGCATTATAACCTTTATAACATCCTACCAGCCCTATCACTGCTCCGAAAAAGAATGATTTGATTACTGCTGGTATGAAATCAATAAAATCGACATGGCTGAATGCCTGTGAGAAAAACAAAACGAACGATACATTCCCTTTGATATTCGCTCCGGCCCAGCTTCCAACTATTCCAAGTGCATCAGCATAAAGAATTAACAGGGGTACCATAAGAGTTGCTGCCATTACTCTTGTAACAACTAAGAATCTTATTGGATTTGTTGACGATACTTCCATTGCATCAATCTGTTCGGTTACCTTCATCGATCCGAGTTCAGCCCCCATTCCGGAACCGATTTTCCCGGCACATATAAGCGCAGTTATCACAGGGCCCATCTCCCTTATAATGGAAACTGCCACCATTCCGGGAAGAGCATTTACAGCTCCGAATTCTACAAGAACCGGTCGGGATTGGATAGTAAGTACTATACCCATAATCGCACCTGTAATAGAGATTAGTGGCAGTGTTTTATATCCAATCTGAAAACATTGGCGCATGAATTCTTTAAATTCAAAATTCCGCGAGAAGGTCTCTTTAACGATGCGTGCAATAAACAGGGAAACATCTGCAACATTTACCAGGAAGTTATTTGCCTCTCTGCTTGTCTCAATTATTTTTTCACTGAGCTTTACTGTATGCTTCGTTGCAAAACTTTTTATTTTAATAACCGGATCGAATTTTGCCATATAGTATTTACTTTGAAAAACAAAATTAGGAACTTCCTGGTCCCGATCTGTTACATAACTTTCTCTATAAGTTACATGATTCACATGTTACGGCGCAACGGCGCAACGGCGCAACGGCTTCGCAACTTGTGACATATTTGTATTGCCCTTACGCCTTTGTGCCGCTACGCCATTGAGCCTTCTTACCCGTGAATTATGTAACTATTAATTTTAATTGTATAACAAGTTTGGTTGACCTGATAATAACTTTCGGAAGTGTTAAAAAAGCAATAACTATTTGAAACTTTTTATTAAGTATATGCTAAGTAACCGCTGCAAGATTGCGGTTAAGGAAGCTTTGAAGAAGCTTGGGTTGCATTTCATTGTTGTTGATCTGGGAGAAGTTGAGATAATGGAAAGTCTATCTGATGAGCAGAGGGAGCAGGTTAGAATTGCACTTCATTATTCAGGACTTGAGTTAATGGATGATAAAAGGGCTGTTTTGATTGAAAAGATTAAGAATTCAATAATCGAAATGGTTCATCATTCAGACGAAATTATCAAAACAAACTTCTCAGATTATTTAAGTAAGAAATTAAACTATGATTATACCTATTTAGCAAACCTCTTCTCAGAGGTGCAGGGAACAACAATTGAGCAATTTATCATTTCCCATAAAATAGAACGAATAAAGGAATTAATAATTTACGATGAGCTGAACATAACTGAAATTGCATATAAGATGAATTACAGCAGCATGGCTCATTTATCAAATCAGTTCAAAAAGGCAACAGGCTTGTCACCTTCCCATTTTAAGCAGGTTAAGAACAAAAAAAGAAGCCCGATTGAGGATGTCGGGAATCAATAATTTAAATGTTAGATGGAAAAATTAAGAAATCAGGAATCTCAATATGCAAGAAGTCTTATCGAAGCAAGTCTTGATCCTCTTTTTACAATAAGCCTTAGAGGAAAAATTACCGATATGAATAATGCATCGGTTGATATAATAAGCATTTCACGTGAGAAGATAATAGGAACTGATTTCTTCAGTTATTTTACCGAGCCCCAAAAAGCCCGTGAAGTTTACCAGGAGGTTTTCTTGAAAGGATCAGTTGCAGATTCACCTCTGACTATCAGGCAGATAAACGGCAAGCTTACCGATGTTCTTTTCAACGGATCTGTTTATAAAGACCGTATGGGAAATGTTGTTGGTGTTGTTGTTGTTGCAAGAGATATCACCGAACAGAAGAGAATTGCTACAGAACTAACCGAAGCAATTGTCTTTGCTGAGTTTGCTACAGAAATTGCTGAAGAGGCTAAAAGTAAAGCAGAGAGTGCAACATTGATAGCTGAAAATGCTGTTAAAGCCAAGCAGCAGTTCCTGTCAAATATGAGTCATGAAATCCGGACTCCGATGAATGCTATTATAGGATTTACGAAAGTATTGTTAAAAACCGACCTGTCAGCAAAACAGAAGGAGTATTTAACAGCAATTAAGATGAGTGGAGATGCATTAATCGTCCTTATCAATGATATACTCGACCTTGCTAAGGTAGATGCAGGAAAAATGACATTTGAAGAAACTCCTTTTAAGATGTCTTTATCATTATCTGCTATGATACATCTATTTGAGACAAAAATAAGGGAAAGAAACCTTAAGGTGTTCAAAGAATACGATGAAAGGATACCTGAGGTTCTTGTTGGGGGCCCGGTTCGTCTGCACCAGATAATCCTGAATCTTGTCAGCAATGCTGTTAAGTTTACACACAAAGGAAGTATTACAGTAAGTGCCCGCTTGATAAATGAAGATGAAGAGAAAGCAACAATTGAGTTTTCTGTGACTGATACAGGAATTGGAATATCTGAAAATAAACTGGAAAAAATATTTGAAAATTTTCAGCAGGCTTCTAGTGGAACTTCCAGACTATATGGTGGAACAGGATTGGGGCTTGCTATTGTTAAAAATCTTGTGGAAGCGCAGGGCGGATCAATTGAAGTAAAAAGCAAAATTGATGTCGGATCTACTTTCATTTTTATCCTGAGCTTCCTAAAGACTAATGAACTAGTTGAATCTGAGGCAGCTTTGCAGGAATTAGATCCTGATATCACAAACCTCAAAGTTCTGGTTGTTGAGGATATTGTTTTAAATCAGCTTCTGATGAAAACACTTCTTGATGATTTCGGATTTGAACGTGATATTGCCGAAAACGGGAAAATCGCCGTTGAAATGATGAAACATAAAGATTATGATATTGTGCTTATGGATTTACATATGCCCGAAATGAATGGATTCGAAGCAACTGAATACATAAGGGATGTAATGAAATCCGATATTCCCATAATTGCATTAACTGCTGATGTAACCACAGTCGACCTCGAAAAATGCAAGCATGTTGGCATGAATGATTATATTTCCAAACCAGTTGATGAAAGAATTCTGTATAGCAAAATAGCCGGCCTGGTAAAACACCCTTTGGCAGAAATCAAAGATGAAGGAAAAAATATTGATGGAATAAAAAAATCAAAGTGCATCGATTTTGATTATCTGATTCACCGCACGAAGTCCAATCCGAAATTGATGATTGAAATGATAAAAGCTTATCTTGACCAGACTCCTCCATTGGTTGTTGCAATGAATCAGAGTTATCATGATCAGGATTGGAGCAAATTATATTCAGCAGTTCATAAAATGATTCCATCATTTTCGATAATGGGAATAAGCACTGATTATGAAAATATGGCCAGGAAAGTTCAGGATTATACAAGTGCAAGGCAACAAACTGATGGAATATATGATCTTGTATCGCAGTTGAGCAATGTTTGTACCCAGGCCTGTACAGAGTTGAAAGTAGAGTTTAACAGAATTAAAAAAACAGGACAATGATATCCGAAAATAAAATAAAGCTTTTTCTGGTCGATGATGATGCTGTGTTTTTAAAATCGCTTGAAATTGAATTTTTGCAGCATGCTGATTTCTCAATTGAGACATTTGCAACAGGTGAAGAGTGTATCATTGCATTATCGCACAAACCAGATGCAATAATTTTAGACTATATGCTTGACGGTGTTGTTAAAAATGTCATGAACGGAATTGAAACATTGGATAAGATTAAAGCTTATGATCCGGAAATACCTGTTGTTATGTTATCTGCCCAGGATAAGATTGAGGTGGCGATAAACTGTATGCATCATAAGGCTTCCGATTATGTAGTAAAGAGTGAAACAGCTTTTATCAGGCTGCAAAAAATCATTTCTACTATATTCCAATACAGGAAATTGGAAAAGGAACTTAACTGGTACATGGAGAGGATGTGAATAACTCCAGGCACTCCAGGCACTTCTTCAGATGTAAATAATGTAACTTTTCCAAAAAATTCTGTAACTCTTTGATATTCTCATAGCTTACCTTTCAGTACTATTAATTTAATATAACTGAGATGAAAAAAGCAGGGATCATAATTGTCATTTTAGGAGTGGTGTTAACCATTTTTACCGCCTTTACAGTCTTTACAAGAGAAAAAGTTGTTGATATCGGATCACTAAAGATTACCGCAAATAAACCTCACCATCTGAATTGGTCGCCGTTAGTTGGTGTTGCTGTTATTGGTCTTGGTGCAGTCCTTGTACTAATGGCTCCTAAAAAATAGGATCTTCTAATCAAGTAAGCAGCAAATGACACAACTGAATGGATAGGCATAACGGCACAATGGCTCAACGGCAAAGTAAAATGGTATGTTCATGTGCTTCCGGCAAGCACTTTCGCTGCATTCTTAATAAGGTTTTTTTAATAATAATACAATGATCCAATACTAATTAATTAATAATTATTCAAATGAAAAAGATTGTAACTATTTGTCTGATTTTACTAGGATTTTTCTCGGTTTTAAAAGCACAGGATTACCGCACCGGTGTAGGACTGAGAGGAGGTTTTGCAAACGGACTTACTGTGAAACATTTCACACATGAAAAAGCTGCCCTGGAATTTCTTCTTGCAAGCAGATGGAGAGGGGTTGAGATAACTGTACTCTATGAAATACATAATGAGGCATTCAACACAGAAAGATTAAAATGGTACTATGGATTAGGCGGACATGTTGGTTTCTGGAATGGTGATTATACAAATAAATATTGGGGCGATCCGGGAACTAACTATACGGTTATTGGTATTGATGGTATACTTGGTTTGGAATATAGTTTCAAAGAAGCACCTTTTAACCTGGGTATTGACTGGAAACCGGCATTCAATTTAATTGGCTATTCAGGATTCTGGGCCGATGGGGGAGCAATCTCAATAAGGTACATCTTTTAGGATAATATCGAATACCATAATGATCAATTCTTAATATGGCGATCGCATATTTGGCACATTTGCTTTTGCACGACACTGAACCCAACCCACATGCAAAAGCAAAACATAGATATTACCGGCAAGTTTCAAAGGTGTGAATGATGTAACTAATACACAGAATTATGTAATGTATTCTTGGAATGATAGGCTGACCTTTGTAAGGTGAAATTTTCTTCCTGGCGAGCAGCCTTTTACTGACTGTAAAAATACTTTCCGGTTGTCAATCATCAGCCACAAAAGTGGAAAATGCAGAAGATAAAGTACAGGAAGCCAAAAAAGATTTGGCAGATTCTAAAAGAGAATTGTACACCATCAGGCTGGATACTATTAGTAACTATGAGCAATTCAAAATAGAAGCTGAAAAGATAATTATTGCTCAGGAAAAAAATATTACTGAATTTAAGGCCAGACTGGCAAGTGAAAATAAGGAAATCAATGCTGACTATGATAAAAAGTTGGTTGAGCTGGAAAATAAAAATAATGAATTAAAAAGAAAACTGGCTGACTATAAAGATAATGGACAAGACAAATGGAACGGTTTTAAAAATGAATTTAACCACGATATAAATGAATTAGGCAAGGCTTTTAAAGATTTAACTGTTGAAAACGTAAAATAAATTCAAAAATCATGAAAAATCTACTTTACGTAATTGCCGGATTATTGGTTTTAATCTGGATAATTCTTTTTAAACCTTCATCAAGTGTTCATTTATGGCTTGCATTTGCGGGCTTAATTGTTCTAATCAGGATAGTTTTCGATAAAAAATTATCAAATAAAAAATAGATACAAATTATTTAAGATGAAAATCTCTAAGAAAAAACTGGGTGTCTGGATGGATCATACCATAGCTCATATAATAGAAATAAAAAATAATACAATTAAATCAAATACAATAGAATCCCTCTCCTTCCAAGGCGAAAAACAAAACTTTGGTAAGGATGAAAGTCTGAAACATAATACTGAGTAAGATCAGCTTTCAGAATTTTATAAAAGGCTAAGCACTGTTATAAAGGGCTATTCAGAAGTAATACTATTTGGGCCAACCAATGCCAAAACAGAATTGTATAACTTATTAAAGGAGGACAGTCATTTTAATAACATTAAGATTGAAATTGAAACAACTGACAATTTAACGGAAAATCAGATGAATGCTTTTGTAAAAGAACATTTTGAAAAAGTTGGCTGACCACAAAAAAATTGAATATTGCTTCTAATCATTTAATAAACAAAGCTTATAGATTAACCTATTCATAGGTATTCGTTAAATATCAACGTCAAGTCATTAACTTTCTAAATACCTACTATCAAATAAATGTTTTAACCTAACTGTATAATCATGAAAAAAAATATTTTAAAGCACCTAACCGTAGTAGGTTTTGCCAATAGCACAGATTTATCTAATTGTGAAATATTGGAAAACGAACTTAATGAGGCAAAGGGCAGGTTTAAGCTTGCTAAAAAGGATGTGAAAGATGCCAAGCAGAAATTAAACCAGGCGTTAGAAGAGGTCATTAATGAGATAGAAAACAAGAAAAAGGAAATAATAGAAACTCAGAATAATTTGGTTGATAATCCTGAATCCTCATCAGCTTTTAATATTGAAAACATTAAATCAAAGTATGAAGAAGCAGTGGTAGAATTGGAATTAAGGAAAAATAAAATTAAAAAGAAGATTGAGGAATATAATACAGAAGGAACTGAAAATTGGGATTCGTTTAAGCGTAAGTTAAATCATGACCTGGAAGAACTCGGTATAGCTTTAAAGGGTATTGTAACAAAGTCTAAGTAGATAATTGCCTGTGCTTAATTGCGGATTTGTAGACTATAAGGAGACGAATTTATTTGTCAGCCTTGTTGCTAACTCATGGGCAATATGTGAATTATGTAATTTTTTCCTAAAATTATGTAACACTCATCCGTTTACAGGGAATTAACTTTTGCTCCCTCATATTTCATTGAAGATTATGAAAGAAGATACAAAAGCACAAACCTGCCCGCTTTTCAAGGCTTGGGAAAAAGAACTGGTAAAAAGTAAATAATTATACTTTGGATTTTCTCATATTATGAAAAAAAGTGACATCACTGATATCGATAATGCTCTTAAAGATTTTCCGGATAATCTGTCTAAACTTATTAAAGGATCGTTGGATACTAAAAACTCCGTTAAAAAACTTGCTGCAAGAAGTACCCTGGCAGGAATGGGTAAAACGATAATTCCTAAAATGCATAAACTTTTAGATTCAGAAAATGGTTTGATTCGTATGGAAGCTGCCAAGATAGTTGAACTTATTGCGGACAGAAGATCGATTCCCTTATTAATTAATCTGCTTGATGACAAGGAATTTGAAATAAGATGGATAGCGGCGGAAGGTCTTATTAAAATCGGAAGGAGAAGCATATTGCCATTGCTTAAATCAGTTCGTGATGGGGAAAGCTCTTATTTTCTTAACAAAGGAGTACATCATGTTTTACTCAGTTTGCTGACTGAAACCGAAAAGGGAAAGCTGGGACCATTATTGTTTAGGCTGGAGAATTATCATCAGTTGGGCGAAACTGCTCCTGTTGAAGCTTCGAAAGCATTGAGTGCTGTATTTAAATGTAAAACATAGTATTGATTTAAACCCTATAAACCCATGACCAGCTACAGATGGAGATCCCGCGAAAATGGGCACGGGATTTATCAGATTATTAAAAATAAAACAATCGATTATGAAACACTTGAAAACAATTATTGTTCCTCTGGATTTCTCAGATGATTCATTGACTGGTTTGAAGATGGCAATGATGCTGGCTAATAAGGTCAGTGCTAATATACAAATGGTTCATGTTATTGGTAAGAATACCGGTGACTATTATGGACAAATGGGAAATGAGAATCAGCTTGCAAAATCAATATTTGAAGAAATACTTCAAAAGTATAAAGGGAAAAGTAATTCTGCTTTGAGGTATACAATAACTGAAGGTAGGGTATTTAAGGAAATAGCAGATCTGGCAGATAAGTATGAAGATGCATTGACGGTGCTTTCAACCCATGGTGCATCCGGTTTTGAGGAATTATTCATTGGAGGCAATGCTTACAAAATAACCTCTCATTCGAGGAATCCCGTGATCACTGTCAGAAAAAACAAAATATCTTCAAATATTGATAAAATAGTATTACCTCTTGACTTTACGTTTCAGACACGAGAAAAGGTTCCATATACTGCTGAGCTGGCAAAAGTATTTGGTTCAAAAATTCACATTCTACCCATAAGTCTTTCAAAAATTAAGAGTACCGGGAAAAAGCTCCTGCAATATACTCAACAGGTGGCTTCTTACCTCGAAACTCATAAAATTCCATATACAGTCGAACATCTTCACGGCAGCAACCGGACTGATTTAACTCTTGATTATGCAAGATCAATTGATGCAGACCTGATTTCAATAATGACCGAACAGGAGAAAAGTGCTTCCAATTTGCTTTTGGGTAATTATGCTCATCAATTTATTAACAAAGCATTTATTCCTGTTTTATCCTTTCCAAATTATCATTTGCGCATTACTGCAGAAGATATCTGGACTTTGGGAGCATTTAATGCGTGAGATCAGGATTGGGACTAAATTTTATACTTAAGATAAAACATTGAATGAAAATGGAAACAACAAAGAAGAAAAAAGTATTGATAGCACTGGATTATAATCCAACTGCACAAAAAGTGGCAGAGGTAGGATTTTCAATGGCAAAGTCCATGAATGCTGAAGTAATATTGCTTCATATAATGACCGATCCGGTGTTTTATGCTACTTCAGGATATTCTCCAATAATGGGTTTTTCCGGTTATATTGATGTAAGTCCCTTACAATTAGACAATGTTCAGGGACTCAAGAAAGCATCACTGGAATTTCTTGATAAATCAAGACAACACCTGGGAGATAAAAGTATTCAGACTCTGGTTAGAGAAGGTGATATTGCTGATACTATTCTGCAGACTGCAAAAGAGGAGCATTCAGATATTATTGTTGTTGGATCCCACAGCCAAAAATGGTTGGAGAAAATATTAATGGGAAGTGTGACTGAGAAAGTTTTACATCATAGTTCCATCCCTATATTAATAGTTCCGACTAAAAAACAAGACTAAGTCAGTCATCGGTAACTGCAAAACGTCCTGCATCAGATTATTATCTAAGTGAAATACCAAAATTGTCAGGGGTTTAAATTCCTCCTGAAGCTGCTTTGATTCTTTGGCAACGTTAATCTTTAGATATAGACAGATAAAATTATATTATTGAAAAGAATTGGTTAATCCTGATACTGCTTGTTATAGCATCGATAGCATTAATAATCTTGCTGCTTAAAAAAAATCGTAAGGACAGAAATGATTTATTCAAAAAATTGCCCGGAGACTACCCGGATCCAGGAATAATTAGATCTTATTTATTATGATAATACAACTTAATACAGACAAAAATCTGGCAGGAACCGAAAAATTAAGCGTGTACTTAACCAGCTTAATATCAGAAGAATTAAGTAGGTTTAGTAATCAAATAACAAGAGTGGAAGTTCATCTTTCAGATGAGAACGGTCCAAAAGAGGGTTTAAATGATAAACGATGTATAATTGAAGCCCGTCTAGAAGGAATGAAGCCAATTGCTGTAACAAACCACGCTGATACACAGGAGTTGGCATTTGAGGGAGCCATTGAGAAACTAAAAACTTCACTTGAAACAGTAATCGGACGGTTGAGGAATCACTAACCACATTAAAAAAATATAAGCTATGTTAAAACTTATTAATGATTTGCCAGACAATGTCCTGGGCGTTTCCGCAGAAGGAAAAATAACAGGATCAGATTATGAGACTGTTTTGATACCTGCCATAGAGCAAATGTTTAAAACAAACAAAAAAATCAGGATGATTTACCAGCTGGGAGACAAATTTTCCGGATTTGACTTTGCAGCTATGGTCGATGATGCTAAGCTGGGAATGAAACATTTATCTGCCTGGGACAGGATTGCATTGGTATCCGATCATGAGATGATCAATACCTTTGCAAAATTCTTTGGGCATATGATGTCATGCGAACTCAGGATATTTAAAAATGCTGATCTGGCAGAAGCAAAAAGATGGATCTCCGAAAAATAAAAGTAATTATAAAATCAGGATCATGACAAAGGAAAAGAAAAAGGAAATTTTGCACAATTTGTACATTGAGTTGGTCAAGTTGCAAAAGGAGATTATTTCATCGGATCTTAAATTACTTGTGATACTCGAAGGAAGAGATGCCGCAGGCAAAGACGGAACAATTAAAAGAATTATCAAACACCTCAGTCCGCGCGAAACAAGGGTTGTGGCATTGAACAAACCTTCGAACCGGGAGGAACGCGAATGGTATTTTCAGCGTTACTCTGTCCAATTACCGGTTTCCGGAGAATTTGCACTCTTTAATCGAAGCTGGTATAATCGGGCCGGAGTAGAAAAAGTGATGAGTTTCTGTACTGAGAAGGAATACAAATCTTTCTTTAAGGAAGTTGAATTGTTTGAGAAGATGTTGGTGGAGGCAGGCTTCATAATTCTTAAATATTATCTAGATATCAGCGAAAAAGAACAGGAAAGAAGGCTGAAGGACCGCGAAAACGACCCGCTCAAACAGTGGAAAATAAGTCCTATTGATAAGGAAGCTCAGAAATACTGGAAAGATTATTCTGAAGCCCGAGATGAAATGTTGTTGAAAACCAATTTCAAACATGCCCCATGGTTTGTGGTGAATGCAGATAAAAAGAAAGCAACTCATATAGCGCTAATAGCTCATCTTCTAAGGCAGTTGGATTACCATAATAAAGATAAAAAATTATTGTCACGTAATTATGAATTGATTTATCCAGCCACACCCGAAAACATAAAAGAAAAACTTTTCTGATTCTGACTGAAAAAACGAGAATATGTAAATTCTTAAATGGAAACAACTTCAAAAAATAAAAGCAATTCTTTAAATACCGGAAAAGTTATTTCTGTAAAGGGAAGTGTCGTAGACGTATGGTTTGATAATAATTTGCCATCCATTTATACCTCGCTTCATACGGGAAAGGATAATCAGATCGTCATTGAAGTACTTACCCAGCTGGATGTGCACCGTGTGCGGGGTATCGCATTAACTCCTACTCAGGGATTATCGAGAGGCATGGCTGTAGTAACAGATGGCAAGGAACTTAAAGTGCCGGTGGGCAAAAAGATCATGGGTCGCATGTTCGATGTATTCGGCACTACCATCGATCATCAGAAACCTTTGTCAGGCATTGAGTGGCGTAATATACATCAGCCACCTCCCTCATTAGCAAAACGATCAACAAAATCCGAGGTTTTTGTTACTGGTATAAAAGCCATTGATGTTCTTATACCATTGGAACGTGGTGGAAAAGCCGGTTTATTTGGAGGTGCTGGTGTAGGCAAGACAGTTCTGCTTACAGAGATGATCCACAATATGGTCGGACATAACAAAGGCGTCAGCATGTTTTGCGGTATTGGAGAACGATGCCGTGAAGGCCATGAACTTTATCATGATATGAAAGAAGCTGGAGTATTGAAGAACATGGTGATGATGTTCGGACAGATGAATGAACCGCCAGGCGCACGCTTTCGTGTTGGTCATGCAGCTTTAACAATGGCCGAATATTTTCGTGATGATGAACACCGTGATGTTTTATTGCTTATTGATAATATTTTCCGCTTTATACAGGCGGGAATGGAAGTATCAGGTTTAATGGGACAAATGCCTTCACGTTTGGGTTACCAGCCAACAATGGGAACGGAATTGTCACAACTTGAGGAGCGGATCGCAAATACCGAAACAGGAGCTATAACCTCCATTCAGGCCGTTTATGTGCCTGCTGACGATTTAACTGATCCTGCTTCAGTTCACACATTTTCGCACCTTTCTGCATCCATTGTTCTATCAAGGAAAAAAGCAAGCGAGGGTCTTTATCCTGCCATTGATTTATTGCAATCCAATTCTAAAATGGCCACACCTTCAATAATTGGCGAAAGACATTATGCCCTTGCACAGGAAATAAGACATACACTTGCGCAATACGAAGAACTTAAGGACATTATTGCTATGCTTGGTCTGGAACAGCTATCTACTGACGATCGCAATGTAGTTAACCGGGCCAGACGTATGGAACGGTTTCTCACCCAGCCCTTTTTCACGACCGAACAATTCAGTGGAATGAAAGGAAAGGAAGTAATTCTCGACGATGCTCTTAGCGGTTGTGAACGTATCCTTTCGGATGAGTTCAAGGATTTTCCTGAAAGCGCATTTTATATGATTGGATCAATAGATGAAGCCAAAAATAAAGCAAATAAAAATACTGATAAAAATAAATCAGGGAAGGAAAAGAAAACCAAATAACTATGGATAAAATAACAATGGACTTAAAGATTCTTCTGCCATTCAGGATATTCGCCGATATTAAAAATGTCAATAGTATTGTTGCAGAAACAAGTGAAGGTTTCTTTGGCTTGTTACCGCAAAGACTCGATTGTGTAGCAGCATTGGTCCCTGGTATTTTTACTTATGAAACGGACTCGAAAAGCGTTCATTATTTAGCTGTTGATAAGGGCGTCCTGGTTAAAACAGGTACTCAGGTTCTGGTATCTGTTCGCAATGCAATTGGGGGATCATATCTTGGTAAGCTGCATGAATCTGTAGAAAAGGAGTTTAAGGATTTGGATGAAAACGAAAAAAAGGTTCGTTCTGTGACAGCAAAAATGGAAAGCGGATTCATTTACAATATGATAAAATTTCGCAAAGAATAAAAATGGGACCCACGAATAGAAAAAATACAAATTCATTTAGTAAACAAGTGGGAGAAAAAGCTCAACGCAAGCTGAACGCCATGAACAACGACAAACGGGGTGTATGGTTTGGTTTAGGCATGATGGGAATAGTGGGCTGGACAATTGTCGTTCCTACTTTACTCGGAGCGGCATTGGGAATATGGCTGGATAAAAAGCATCCCGAATCATTTTCCTGGACATTAACCGGCTTGGTTTTAGGATTATTTGCCGGTTGCATAATTGCATGGCGATGGGTAAATAAAGAACATAAAGAAATTAACAAAAACGAAAACAAAGACGATGAATGAGAATTTATACATGATATTGGTTTTTGCAGCAGGCATGTCGCTAGGAATGTTTTTCTTTGGCGGACTTTGGTTTACAGTAAAAAAAGCCGTTACCGCAAAAATACCGGCAATATGGTTTTTTGTCAGTTTCTTTTTACGTGTAAGTATTATATTGATTGGGTTTTATTACATCTCGTCAGGAAGCTGGCAACGGCTAATTGTTTGCATACTGGGCTTTATTGTAGCCCGGTTTGCTGTTACGAATCTCACAAAATCTTTTGAAAAAAAACAAGAAAAAAGGAAGGTTTATCATGAAACTTAGTCCCGATGAAACTATTTTTTGGCAACATGGGTTTTTTACCATCAACCTGACCATTGTTACCACATGGGGAATAATGCTGTTGTTGGTGGTTGCAGCTTTATTGATTACACGGAAACTAAAAACAGGCATCCAAATCTCGCACTGGCAATGCATTCTTGAAATGCTGGTAACTGGTATAAACAATCAGATTGAAGAAATAGGACTGAAGAATCCTAAGGATTATATAGGTTTTATTGGCACCCTTTTCCTATTTATTGTTGTATCTAATATTCTAATCATATTACCATGGTACGAGCCACCTACCGGTTCGCTTTCCACTACAGCAGCCCTTGCTATTTGCGTTTTTTTAGCAGTACCATTTTTTGGTATTGCAAAGACAGGAATATTGGGCTATCTGAAAACATACATAAAACCAACTTTCATTATGTTACCATTTAATCTTATCAGTGAAATCTCACGAACGCTGGCATTAGCTGTGAGATTATTTGGTAATATCATGAGTGGAGGAATGATTGTTGCAATACTGTTAAGTATAACACCATTAATATTTCCAATTGTAATGAAAGCTCTTGGTTTGCTAACAGGGATGGTGCAGGCATATATCTTCAGTATCCTGGCAACAGTTTATATTGCCGGGGCAGTAGAAGGAGCCAGAATATCAGAAAAAACAAAAGCAATAACAACTAAATAGAAGGAGGATAAGAAAATGGATAGTGTAACTATTATTGGAGTAGCTTCAATTGTAACAGCCGGGCTTACTACAGGCATCGGTTGTATGATGCCTGCCCTTGGAGAAGGTAAATCCGTATCATCGGCTTTAAGTTCCATTGCACAGCAGCCCGATGCGGCACCAACCATCACCAGGACTTTATTCGTGGGATTGGCAATGATTGAGTCAACAGCAATATATTGTTTCGTAGTCTCGATGATTCTAATCTTTGCTAACCCGTTCTGGAATCATATCATAGCAAAGTAAAAAACACAAAATGAAAATTAACTGGTTCACAGTAATAGCTCAGATAATTAATTTCCTCGTTTTGGTCTGGCTTTTAAGACGGTTTCTTTATAAACCGGTACTCAAGGCTATTGACGAACGTGAAAATAAAATTGCGTCGGAGTTGAAGGATGCCAAAGCTAAAGAGACTGAAGCAAAAATGGAGCAGGCTGAATTTCTGAAAAAAAATGAAAAGTTTGATCAGCAAAAGAAAAAGCTGATGGACAACGTTATTGCCGAAACAAATGAAGAACGGGAAAAACTACTAGAAGCGGCAAGGAATGAATCAGCCATTTTGCGTTCCAAACTGGAAAAATCATTAAATGCCATGCAAGAAAACCTTGAGTATAATATTGCGCAAAAGACACAGGATGAAGTTTTCGCTATAACAAGAAAAACGCTTAAAGACCTCTCATCCATGAGTCTGGAGGAACAATCGGTAAATATTTTTATTGCTCGTTTGAAGGAATTAAAAAATGAGGAGAAAAAGAAACTTACTGAAGCTTTCAAATCCGGTTCAAATTCCATACTGGTGCAAACCGCCTTTGAATTGCCTTCAAAACAGCAATCCGAAATTAAAATTACTTTAAATGCTATACTTGGCAAAAAACCTCAGTTTCAATTTAAAACTATGCCTGAATTAATAGGCGGTATAGAACTAACCTCAAATGGATATAAACTGGCATGGAGTATTTCAGAATATCTCAGTTCAATTCAAAAAAGTATTTCTGAATCGTTTAAAACCGAATTAATAGAAGAACCGAAAAAAATATCGGATACAAACGATAAAGAGAAAAAGGAACCGAAAGCAAAACAAAAAATTCAAACGAAGACGAAGGCAAAACCAAAAGCAAAACCAGCAACCAGCAACAAGTAACCAGTAACACTTCTTCAAAATGCCAATGCACCAATTTAATAAAACTATAGATAATATATTTGATCAAATGGCCAGAGGTAGAAAAAGTTTTATTCTACCATTGATCCCCCGCGAAGTAGGTTCAGTAATCAGTGTATCAGCAGGAATTGTTAAGGTTTTGGGCCTTCCGGGTGCAGGTTTTGAAGAACTGTTGAAGTTTCCAAATGGCTTATTTGGTATAGCATACAATATTGATGAAGATTCGATTGGGGCAATTCTTTTAGGTGAAGATTCATTGTTAAATGCCGGAGATGAAGTTGTTCGAACAGGCCGTGTTTTGGATATTCCGGTAGATATCGCACTGATCGGAAGAGTGATCAACCCCTTAGGAGAACCGGTGGATGGCAAGGGTTCTGTTTCTTTCAAACAACGCATGCCTATTGAGCGACCAGCTCCCGCTATAATGGATCGCGATACGGTTTCCCGTCCATTACAAACTGGATTAAAGGTTATAGACGCACTCATACCAATTGGTCGCGGACAGCGTGAATTGATTTTAGGAGACCGCCAGACAGGCAAAACAGCCATCGCAATTGACACGATACTCAATCAGGGTGATAAAAATGTAATATGCGTCTATTGCGCTATCGGACAGCGGACAGCTTCCATAGCGAAAGTAATAGCTAATCTTGAAGAAAAAGGTGCAATGGAATATACAATTGTAGTTGCTACGGAAGGGAACAATGCCCCGGGATTGAAATACATCGCTCCGTATGCTGCTACAAGCATTGCAGAATATTTTATGGAGCAAGGTCGCGATGTACTTATCGTTTATGATGACCTTACACATCACGCGCGTGCATATCGTGAACTCTCGCTTTTATTGAGAAGACCTCCGGGACGTGAAGCATTCCCAGGAGATATTTTTTACATACATTCAAGATTATTGGAAAGGTCGACTCATCTGAGTGATAAACTTAAAGGAGGTTCGCTTACTGCATTACCAATTATTGAGACTGAAGCTCAGGATATTTCTGCATACATCCCAACAAATCTTATTTCCATAACCGACGGACAGATCTACCTGTCTCCAAAGCTTTTTGAATTGGGTATATTACCGGCAGTTGATGTGGGAAAATCAGTTTCCCGCGTAGGAGGGAAGGCTCAGTTACCTGCTTATCGCTCTATAACAGGAAACCTTAAACTGGCTTATTCTCAGTTTGAAGAACTGGAAACTTTTTCTCGTTTTGGTACACGACTGGATGAGGATACACGAAAAATAATTGAACATGGGAAGCGTATTCGCATATGCCTCAAACAAAATGAACTACATCCGATGACTGTTCCGGAACAGATTGTCATTCTTCTGACATTATCGGCCGGATTTTTTGATGTTATACCCGAAAACAAGATGTGGGAGGCCGAAGCGGCATTGCAGAAGATAATTATAGAACTTCCAAAGAAGGTGCTCGACCGGTTATTAACAGATAATGACCTGAGTAATCCGGACCGTGAAATTATTTTGAAAATTGCCGGTGATACACTTGCTCCTTTTAATAAAAAGCCAGAACCAGAACCAGAACCAGAATCAGAATCAGCATCCGAAACAATACCAAAACCCAAAAAAGAACCTGAACCTGAACCAGATAAAAATCAGAAGTAATGGATACGTTAGCAAACCTACGGAGAAAATTGGAAGGTGCAGAAGATATAAAATCAGTTGTCCGAACCATGAAAGCTGTAGCAGCTTCTAATATTGGACAGTATGAAATGGCTGTTGAATCGCTCGGGGACTATTTTCATACTATAGCTTTAGGCATAATTGCGTATTTCAGGGAGGAGAGACTTGATGTTTTAAAAGAGAAGCAAAACCGGGGGGAAAATAATGAAAAATCGATATGCGCAATAGTTTTTGGGTCTGATCAGGGTTTAGTAGGGCAGTTTAATGATTCACTTACCGGATTTGTATCCAAATCACTCAATAACTTACAGGGTAAAAAGGAAATATGGGCTGTTGGAGAACGCGTTCAGTTACTTCTGTCAGATGCTGGCTTTTCTGTTACAAATCATTTTCCGGTTCCCGGTTCTGTTAATGCGATTACACCACTGGTCGGACAAATTTTGGTTAAAAGTGAAGAAAACAATGAAAAAGAAGATCAGAAAGAAATTTATATTTTCCATAATCAACCGGTATCAGTGGCAACTTACTTACCTGTTAGTCAGCGCTTATTACCTTTAGATGAAAAATGGAGAAAGACATTATCGGAACTTAAATGGCCAACAAATAAAGTTCCACAGGTACTTGGTGAAATCAGGACAACCTTGTTGGAACTGATTGATGGGTACCTTTTTGTTTCTTTATTCAAAGCATGCGCCGAGTCTTTAGCAAGTGAAAATTCAAGCCGTTTGACTGCAATGCAAAGAGCTGAAAAAAACATAGAAGAAATGTTGGACGATCTTAACCATAAGTTTCATAGCTTGCGACAGAGTACTATTGATGAAGAATTGTTTGACGTAGTTTCCGGCTTTGAGGCACTGAAAGATGAGGTAGATTCAAGGATTTAATGCAACTTTAATCATTGTTGCATTAAATTCTTGAACCGAAGAATAGATGATTTTCATCGACTATTACTAAATATTAGGAATAGATAAAACGGCAACTCCAAAGGAGATCAAAACTGCTTACCGGAAATTATCGAGAAAGTTTCACCCCGATCTGAATCCCAATGATAAGGATGCTAAAAAAGAATTTTCAGCAGATCAATGAAGCTAATGAAGTATTGAGTGATCCTGAAAAACGCAATAAGTACGATCAATACGGAAATGACTGGCAACATGCCGAACAATTTGAAAAGACTTCAATCAGCACATCTGGAAAGACGAAACTAGCTATTGACAACATGGTAATGGTCGTTAGGTACTACTAAAAAGACCGTCTCTGTTTCCAAAGACGGTCTTCAACCTTAACCTAAACTCTGTTCTCAAAACCTGTATCCTAAAGAGAGTCCGAAACCTGTATTTTTAGTAGTTGGTTTGTCTACAGTATTAATGTTTACCATCCCGAACTGAGTATCCAACTGTAGAAAGATCCCACTGGCCGTTTCGTATCCGGCAAAAATGTTTCCACCAGCATCAAATGCATCATAATCAGTACCCCTCTCAAAAGTAAAAGAGCTTCCTGATATTATTTGCTTGCCGCTGATGCCATAGGCCAGATAAGGTCCAAACCCAATCATAACAAATCCGTTGCCCAACGCACCTTTGTAAACCAGATTCAATGGCATTTCAATATAATTGATTTTGGTTTCGTCAGTGAATTCAGCACCAAAAATAGTAGTCGTATTTTTAGCACCTTTTATAGCAAACATCAATCCGGGTTGAAAATAGAACTCCGGAGCAATTGGTATCTGAACGTTCACTCCTCCGTGGAAACCTAATAGCATGTCATTTGCAAGTTTATCCCCGCTCGAAAGTTTTCCGTTCAGATTCTGGAAATTTATACCACCCAGAATCCCAAAGGACATTTTTTCTTTTTCAGCTGTTTGAGCAATAACCAGCGGTGCTGAAAGTAATAGTATTAGTGAAATTGTAAATAGTCTTGTTTTCATGATTGTTTATTTAATTATTGATTTGTTTAATTGTTAATATTTTGATTGAAGACCGAAGACCGAAGACCGAAGTATTCTTCTTCCGACTTCTGATTTCCGACTTCCGTCTTCCGACTAATTTGTCGCTGTCTTTGCGGCATCTGCCTTCATCTTTTCATTAGCTGTAATAAGAAACTCTACTCTTCTGTTCTGACTACGGCCCGATTCAGTGTCATTATCATATTTAGGTACAGCTTCACCAAATCCCTTGATAATCATCCGACTTGAACTAATACCTTTTGCTCCAAGATAACCTGATACTGTACCTGCCCGTTCTTCAGATAAGTTCTGATTATAAGCCATACTTCCTTTACTGTCGGTATGACCCTGTAGTTCAATATCTGTGTCGCTGTATTCATTAAGCACGGTAACAAGTTTATCAAGGTTTGCTTTAGCATCGTAAGAAAGAAGTGATTTATCAAAGCCAAAAAGAACATTACTGCTGAATTCGACAACAATACCTTCGCCTACACGTTCAACCTTTGCATCAGGAACCTTGTTTTTGATATCTTCGGCCTGTTTATCCATTTTATGTCCAATCACAGCTCCGGCTGTTCCACCAACTGCGGCTCCGATTATTGCACCCAAAGCTGTATTGCCTGCAGCTTTACCAATTACTGCACCCATTCCTCCACCTGCAGCAGTTCCAACAACGGCCCCTTTTTGTGTTTTGTTCCACGATGCGCAACCTGAAAATATCAGTACAACGCTCAGGATCATGACTAAACTCATTCTCAACTTTTTCATAATAGATTTATTTGATTGTGTAATTATCCTAGTAATAACATAATGCGAAATTAAGTCTGTCTGACCCGGGAACTGTTACACAACTATTATAAAGAGTTACATGATTCACAGATTAAGGCACAGCGGCTTAACGGCTCAATGGCGCAAAGGCAAAAAAATACACCAGCCGTTTAGCCCTTGAGCCTTTGTGCCGTTGAGCCATTAAGCCCACGCCTGTGAATAATGTAAACTTTTCCAAAAGTTATGTAAGTGTTTAAGGTAATAATAGGCCCACCTTTGTATTATAGCTTTATCAACAAGTAGCTTTTTAGATAACTAATAATATATTTCAATGAAAAAGCCGAATTTATTTTATGCTGAAACAAGGACTAAGATTAGTACTATCATTCAGAAATGCATTTTCACTTTATCCTTTCTTTTACTAAACCTTACTGTTTTCTCAAATCCAAAATTTCCAACAAAGGAACAGATAGGTATGTTTAAAAACTCAATTACCTGTGTTGTACTTGAAGATGGGATCAGTTTTTACAATGGATATATAAAAGATGCTGTTCACAAATTCTGGAAATCTACAGAATATGAGTTCATAAGTACGGAAGAATTTGAAAAGCGAAGAACTGATTCAAAATTTTCCTTTTTAGTACTTACAGAAAATGCATACGATAATGACCCCCAGGGTGTCAGTTATCGTTGCATTAACCTCGTACTGGGATATCCAAACACAAACCTGACCAGAATGCCGGAATTATGCAGCATTCCGCTGTCTTATGCAGGTGATAAGGATACAGATTATGAATATGCTATGCCATCGATTGTTAAATTCATCCAGAAGCATGCTAATAACCTTGAATCAAAACGCTTTCTTATATGGCTTAACGGATTGAAATATTACAATGGGTCAACCGAATTTAAAGACAAAGTATTACTTCTTAATACAGATGGTATGGCATTATATGTTGATACACCTGAAAGAATAAAAGTTGTTTATCCATACTATATAAAACTGCTTTCCTCTTCAGAAATAGAGGCGGAAATAGCAACAAACCCTTCAAATGCATTATTTCTCTTTCACGTAGGGCCTGCTGCGGATTCCGGGGCAGGTAAATGCTTTGAGATGATTTTTGATGTTGCAGGAAATCTCTATTACTATAATTCCCGTAAAATCACGAATGACAATAAAGATGGATTTAATATGAAAGATTTTAAAAACATCAATTAGAAGTTTTCAATCAGGAAGTTAATTATCAGCAAAAATTCTATTATCAACTATAACTAAAATTAAAGACATGAAAACTCTTCTTATTGGATTTATTTTATGGTTCGGATGGTCAGCAGGATCAACTTACATATATGTGTGTAAGATAAAAGGATTTTGCAGTGAACTTGGAACTATTCTGGTCGATAAAGTCAGCGTTGCGGACTCTATGCCCAACAATCTGGCAGATAAGCCAGTGACAATGCCTGATAAGCTGATAATCCACTTTGCATTTGACAAATCTGAATTCAATCCTGACGCAAAGACGGATAATTGGGTTAATGAATTTGGTGTTTATCTTGAACATAATGCAGAAGCGGGACTATCTATCACAGGCCACACTGATGCAATTGGTACCGAAGATTATAATCAGGCTCTTGGTAACAGGAGAGCGCAAAGTGTTCTGCTTTATTTTGAAGCTAAAGGTTTGGCAACAAAGAATATCATGCTGGAATCCGGAGGAGAGAAAGAGCCGGTTGATGATAATAGTACCGCCGAAGGAAGAGCAAAGAACAGAAGAACAGAAATTAGAATAAAATAAACAATAAAATCCCAAAATCATGAATACATTATTAATTTTTTTAGTCCAGTCAAAAAGTGCAGCTACTCTTGAAATAATATCAATGTTGTCTGGTGCTGCTATCATTGGGTATGTAACTGCATGGCTTTATTATAAGTCTGTTTATACTAAAAGGATAGCAATAATTGGGTCAGATAAACATGAATTGAATAATCGTATTATTAATCTGAATGGTGAAATATTAAATCTGGAAAAACGTCTTGATGAAAAGGATAATGAGATAAACCGTCTTATCCTTGATCGTATATCACAACGAAAACGCTTATTAAATTTTTTGAGTTTTGGAACAGCAACCAAATCAGAGAAGGATGATCTGAAAATGATCAGCGGGATTGGCCCCTATATTGAAGAGGGGCTGAATGCATTGGATATATATACATTCAGGCAGATAAGTAAATTCAATGCCAGGGATATTGAAGCGATATCTGGTGCTATTATATATTTTTCAGGCAGGATTGACAGAGACGAATGGGTTGATCAGGCCATTGACCTTGTTCACAGCAAAGATATCAGGACCGAACTGTTCAAGCGGATAAGTGAAAGAAAATCGAACATTCAATACAACAGGATAGGAATTGCCCGTAAGGACGAATCCGATGATTTGACAAAAATCACCGGCATAGGTGGTTGGATTCAGGAAAAGCTCAATGTGCTCGACATATATACCTTTCGCCAGATCAATAATTTTACTGAAGAAGATATTAATACAGTAACTGAAGCAATTGAATTCTTCCCTGGCAGAATTGAAAGAGATGAATGGATATTACAGGCTCAGGATCTCGTCAGGATCTCTGGCAATAAGTCTGAACTCCTTAAGCGGATAAGAGACAGGTCGGGTAGAATCTATTTCGATAGATTGGGAATTGCCTATAAACATGAGGCTAATAATTTAACCCAGATAGATGGACTTGGGTTATGGGTTGAGGAACGATTAAACCTGCTTGGTATTTATACTTTTGATCAGATAAGTAAGCTTAAACATGAAGATATAGAAACCATTACTGAGGTACTTGAAATTATTCCCGGTCGTATTGAGAAGGACAATTGGGTTGGTCAGGCGCGAGAATTGGCCAAATAACAGCCAATTCCTAAAGAATCAGTATTTTATCAATAACAATTTGGTTTATCTCTGATATTCATAAAATTTATTATATATTTTTCGAAGTGAATTCCGGAATAAAGAAATCGATTATATCCTCCAAAGAAAATAGTACTGCTCCCGAAAAAAATCTATTTCCAAGAGGCTAAGAAATATACAATGTTGTATGAATTTGCTCCAATGGGCTATTTTACACTCGATAGAAGCTGTATTATCAGTGAACTAAATTTTACTGGCGCTGAGATCCTGGGTGAGAAGCGTTTTAGCCTTATAAACAGTAACTTTAAACTATTTTTAACTGAAGATTCTAAGAATGCTTTTAATGAATTTTTTGTTAAAGTTTATGCAAGTCAATCTAAAGAATCTTGCGAGTTGAAACTTGGTTATAATGGCAGGCCCTCATGTAAGTTCTATATGGAAGGGGTGGTTACCGGCGATGACCGTAAATGCCTGTTATCGGACGTTGATATTTCAAGCTTCAATTAGTGAAGTCAGAAGTCGGAAGTCAGAAAATTAATTAGCTAATGACTCAAGTCATTGACTAATTGCCAACTGCTATTTCAAAGCATAATTGATACCTCTTTGTTACAAGAATTTTACTTTCTTTTATTCTTTGCTCTCCAGAATATGTAAATCATATAACTTTTTTCAATAATTATGTAATGCTTTTTAATTATCTGAGTTTTAACTTTGGTATAGATGATTTCTTTTCAGTTTTGGCAGTTAATTCGCTTTAAAGAAGAGATCTGATAGTTCAGCAAAGTATAATAAATAAAACTCAGGAAATGTTTGATTTAATGATTGTTAGAGAAGTCCTTATGAAAAGCCTGGTGGATGATTCAAATGAGGAATTATTACCGGATAATCCTGCGAAGGGACAGGATAGTATAATCTCCCAGTTAGTTCATGACATTTTTGGGGGTGAAATTTTGAAGACCCGTAAGAAAAGAGGCTGGTATTTTTATAACAGGGTAGAAGGTTTGAGGATCGATTTTACCAGTTTAGAAATAGACAAAACCAAAAGAATAAAACGTTTCGAAGATATTCCCTGCCCCTCCGGCGAGAATAAATACTATTTCGCCATGGAGGATTATTCAAGCTTTTTTATGAGGTTTGTGAAGGCTTTTGAGGAAACTTTAGGTTTGAAAAAATACCACATGGCTTGATACTCTCTTAAGCCACATCTATCCTTATTTCCGTCTGGTTTTGAATATGTGAATTATGTAACTATTAGATTTAGTTATGTAACACATAATACGTTTAATGTACTCACCTTTGTTTTGTGATAATTCATTCACAATTAATACATATTAAATGAAACTAAAAAAGTTATTACCAATCTTAGCAATGCTTCTGATTGTGTTTTTAGCTGGATGTACAAAGGATGACACCACTATATATCCTACAGCGACCTTAACAAATCCCGGCAATAATGTTACAGGTGTTGCCCGCAACTCAGCAGTAGAATTTACTTTCAGTGAGGCTATGGATCCCTTAACAATCAATACTTCAACATTCACGTTAAAGCAAGGATCAGATTTAGTTCCCGGAACCGTTACATATTCCGGAACAACAGCAACATTTACACCAACAAATACCCTGGCAGCGAGTACAATATATACTGCTACAATGACTACAGGGGCTACCAGTCTTACAGGTAATTCTCTTGCAGCTAATAATGTATGGAGTTTCACAACAGGAGGTTCAACAGCGACTTTGGCAACAGTACCCCTGGGATCTTCGCTAAATTATGTGATCCTTGCTAAAACGGCAATCAATAACAGTCCAACGTCAGCTATTACAGGGGATCTGGGACTTAGCCCGGCCGCTACATCCTATATAACCGGACTTGCACTGACAAATGCAACAGGCTATGCAACTTCTGCTCAGGTTACCGGACAAGTTTTCGCAGCCGATATGGCATCACCTACAG
>Ga0307377_10000534_pt1 | contig 50115 bp, 66 predicted proteins | sample TR3MG_FD_202535 | JGI IMG/M metagenome (GOLD analysis project Ga0307377, IMG submission 202535) | Soil microbial communities from Risofladan, Vaasa, Finland - TR-3 | ecosystem: Environmental > Terrestrial > Soil > Coastal area > Acid sulfate soil | place: Finland: Risofladan, Vaasa | collected... | reverse complement strand
ATTGGGCACGTCGAGCAGAGCATTAGCAAGCGTGGCGTATTTACCGCCTGGGGACCAGGCGGCACGTTCGATGCCACTAGCATGGAAGCAGGCAAGGCTCGACTGCTCAACGAAACATGGGAGACGCTTGGTGATCAGTTTGCCGCGGTGGATAAGCTCGTGAAGGGGCAGCAAGCCTGAGCGCGTCGATATGCGGTGGCCGGGAAGAAAGGGAGGTGCTGAGTGCCGCATAGACTGCTGTGTTGGCTAGGCATTCATGCCTGGAAGCACACGCGCCAATCTCGCTGGCTCGGCGAACTCCGTCAGTGTAAGGTGTGCGGCGAGAAGGGGCATGAGACGTACGATATGTGCTATGGGGGCACATACTGGGCATACGGTTGGCCGTGGGAGGTGTAGAGATATGGGCAAGATGAACAAGAAGTGGCCGGCGCTGTTCACGTGCCCGACTAATGCAAAAGGGCTAGAAGCCGATGACCTCGGCGAGACGTTGTTCAACCCCGTTTTCAGCAACCGCGGGAAGCTGATCGATAGCACCGCGGAGGGGTGCGGAAGCTGCGATTGCAAGGATTCTGGAGAATGTCCGGGACCGGTCGAGTACCGCCCGGCCTGAGCGCGTCGATACGTGGGCTCTTGTGGGGAAGTATAGAAGGATTCTCACTGCGAGAGCCTACGCATGGATGCACTTGGAAGGGAGGACATGATGGAGATCACGGTTGACATCTGGCATCGTGCCGACCGGTGCAAGGTGCGGTGGAATGGCTCCTACTGTACGGCCGAGGGGAAGAAATGCGAACTCACGTGGGGGAGTGGAGACCCCGTGTGGGGTATGACCGCGACAGCGCCATCAGATTGCCCTCTCCGCAAGGGACCGATTACGATCACGGCCGAGAGGAGGACGTGATGAAGCACATAGCCTGGATATGGACGTTGGAGAAATGCAGGAGGAAGTGTGTCCAATGCGCTCTAAGCAACGGACACACTCAGGCGGAAGCAGCTACATGCGACGAAGGAAGCGTAGGCTGCCCCGACTGCCCATTTGCATACATACGCGCCAAGTCACGGAGAGGCGTGCTGGCCGAGAGGAGGACGTGATGGAGACGCCGAAATGCCCCAAGTGTTTCGAGCCACTCTACTGTCTCTGTTGTGGTGAACCGGCGGGTGCGACATCAGAGGAGCGGTACCAGATGCGAGTAGCCGCCTTTGATTGCCGCGTCTGCACGCACTGCGGTCCTCGCGGTATGTGCCTCGGAGCCCCCAAGGACTGCCACGACGGGGACAACGGGGTGTGGAAGTACCAGGATCGTAGCGAGGTCCGCAAGGGCAGATGGTGTGAGTATTTTGTGGAACGACCGGCTGCCTAGAGGAGGACGTGATGGAGCTAGACTCCGTTGACTGGGGCCGCATTGTCTGTCGGAAAGGCCGCGACCTTTTCCGCGACCCCAAGTGCGGTAGCTGTAGCCAGACGTTCATCTGCCTGCAGGCCACGGGGCAGAACATAGACGACTGGATCAAGCACAAGGAAGGTCGGAAGGCTGCCGCCGACCTGGCCGAGCACTTCGCAGCGAATCCGATGAGCAAGAGGGCGGGGGAGTAATGGCGAAGCGGAAGGCGTACTACGTGGAATTCGGCACAGGCTGGAATACTATCTGGCGCGTGTACCGAACGCACCCCCATAAACTGGTGGCAAGCAGCTACTACGAGCGTATGGCCCGCCGCATCTGCAGGTTGCTGAACGAGGATGAGGAGAGGAAAATATGAGACCTGTACGAGAGATTACGTCGGAGATGGAAAACTTCCGCCTAGAGCCTATCTAAGTGAGGTGCTGAAGTGAAAATCGCAAACGTCCGTTACGGGTTCGCTACGAACAGCAGCTCGTCGCATTCCATCATCGTGCCGAAGAGGGACATCTCAGAGTGCGGCTTCTCAGAAGAGAGCGAATTCGGATGGGAATGGTTTCACCAGCGGACGCCCGCTGAAAAGCGTAGGTACTTTCACGTCGCCGTGAAGGACTTTTACGCAAGCGTCGGGCTATGCGTCGACGATGCTGAGGCGATGGCCGAGAAACACTTCCCGGTCGGAGAAGACATGTCCGAAGGGTACATCGACCATCAATCCTCTCCAACGTTCCCGAAACCAAGGCTGGACGATCAGTCTCAGGACCTTCTCTGGGGATGGATACGGAAGAACGTCGTCGACGATAACGCCGTTCACATCATCGGCGGCAACGACAACTCCTACGAGTATGAGATACCCGAATGGTCAAAGGGGCACGACTGCGTCACCGTCCCGTGGGAATTAGACAGGTATCGCGGATCTGAGGACGTCGTCTTCAAGATGGATCCGTCCGGGTTTCTTACGACGTTTGACCGTAAGAGCGGTAAGAAGATACGCATGCCGTTGCCTGACGGAACGAAGCCGACGAGCGGGGCATTCCCAGACCTCATGGACCTCAAGATAACGGATAGATGCGTTGCCAACTGCGCACACTGCTACCAAGATAGCAAGCACGATGGAGATCACGCGGAAACGTCTGACGTCAATGACGCGTTGTTTACAGCGTCTACTCTCGGCGTATTCGAGGTCGCTATCGGTGGTGGAGAGCCGACGACACATCCAGATTTCGCTGAGATACTCCATACGGCGAGACAATACGGCATAGTGCCGAACTTCTCTACGCAGGACGCTGCCGGCGTGTTGAATCACCTCGACGCGATCAAGGAGAACTGCGGTGCGGTCGCCTTCTCGACGAACGACGTCGGCACGGCGAGGGAGTGGGCTGAATTAGCGAAGTTGCATATGGTACCAAATCCAACGCTGCACTACGTTCTCGGTCTCCGACCGATACGAGAGCTCGCACCGTTCCTCGCGGAGTTCACGCAGTACGATGACCCAACGATCATTCTTCTCGCGTGGAAGGACACCGGTCGTGCTGGACCGTGTCTGCATCCTTATGACAGATGGTTGGACGTCGTCAAGGAAGCAGAGAAGAGATGCAACGGTATCGGCGTGGATTCATTTCTAACGAACGACGTCTCCGAGAAGGCGATATGGGTCAAGCCATGGCTGCACGAGTCTGCCGACGGAAAGTTCAGCTTCTACTGGGACGCCGTCACCAGGATGGCAGCACCGCACTCAGCGATGAAGGCGACCGTGGACGTGAGAACATCGAGGGACGTCTGGGCGGAGGTACGCGTCTAGTGCCGACGTATACATACAGATGGTACCAGCACGAGCAGGACGAGTTTCACGGCGTGAGTGAGATGCTGGCCGGTACCGGGTGTGGAGTGATGTTTGAAGGGAGTGGGTTCTACGAGACGGAATACAAGAGGAAGGAGACCACATGACGAGCGAAGAACGATCCGCGTTGGAAGACCTACTAGAGGAGTGCGGCCTGGTTGAGATGGCTACGTGCGCTGTCTTAGAAGACGGTGCCGTTCCGGACGACATGCGACAATGTCTGCAGGATCTGATGGATTCGACGAAGCGCGCAATAGAGGTAGTGTTCGGAGGGGAGTACGAAGATGCATAGCTACGGAAAGATTTACAACCTCGGGCACAAGGCCGTGGAGACGCTTCTCGATGGAGACGTCGTCTGTGAAGAAAAGGTCGACGGAAGTCAGTTCTCATGGTGCGTGGACGGCAACTATGCACTACACTGCAGAAGCAAGGGCGCGCAGATAGAACCGAACGCTCCTCCGAAGATGTTCGCATCTGCCGTCGAGACCGTCAATCTGCTCAACAAGGATGGACTCCTGGAGCCAGGATGGACGTACCGTGGCGAGGTCCTCTGCAAGCCAAAGCACAACGCGCTCGCATATGACCGCGTCCCGACCGGCAACGTCATCATCTTCGAGGTCGACAAGGGCGAGGAGGACTGCGTCTTACCGGAGGAGAAGGCACTCATCGCGGGACGTCTTAGACTGGAGTGCGTTCCGGTACTATTCCAGGGCAGGGTCGAGAGCAAGGAGCAGCTGCTCGCGATGCTGGAGACCGTCTCCGTTCTCGGTGGGCAGACGATAGAAGGCGTGGTCTTGAAGGCGTACGGTCACTTCGGAGTCGACGGAAAGACTCTCATGGGCAAGCACGTCTCCGAGAAGTTCAAGGAAGTCCACAAGAAGGACTGGCGGCTTAGCAACCCGACGGGTGGAGATATTCTCGAAGACCTCGTCGCGGCGTACCGGACGCAGTCTCGTTGGGAGAAGGCAGTCCAGCACCTTCGAGATCGCGGAGAGCTGACGGATTCACCGAAGGACATCGGGCATCTCCTTAAGGAGGTCAACCAGGACGTGCTCGCGGAGTGCGAGGACGATATCAAGGAAGCACTATTCAAATGGGCGTGGAAGAAGCGACTATCTCGGGGAGTGACGGCCGGACTTCCGGAGTGGTACAAGGAACTCCTGGTTGGGAGGCAGTTCGATGCCTGAATACGATCAGAGATTGATAGACCTCGTCGCTGACTTGCGCTGCAGATACCCGATGGTGCCGAGCATGAAGCACGACGGAGTCCCGGTTGACTCGTTGGAACGAGACGACCTCATGCGCCTAATGGAGCTAGTGCTGGACGAGCATCGAGAGATGCGCGCGCAGATAGCCGATATCCGGAAGCAGAACAGGAGGAGGCCAAGATGAAGGTACGACACAAGGAAGACGGCAAGATGTACGATGCCATCCAGTGGGCGCCGGGAGTGAAACACATCGGCGTGCTGCGCGAGAATCCTCCGACGAGAGGTGAACCGTCGGGGTCCGGAACACTTCTGATCGGGGGGAGCGTGCTACCAGGAGAGTGGCTGGTGTGCGCGGATGGCGGCAATGCCTTGGCAGTGCTGCAGAGTGATCCGAGTGAATGGGAGGACTTTGAGATCGTTGATGAAAACGATGATCCCGATACGAAGAAGCTCTGTCCGATCATGCAGGTCGCCTGCGTGGAGTGCAAGTGTGCGTAGTATGAGAAGAACAACGGGCTGTGCGGAGTATTCACAAGGCTTTTAGACTAGAGAAGGAGGACTGACATGACTGACGAGCAGAGAATCAAGGAGCTTGCGGCGAAGCTGGCGGAGGCGGAGCAGCGCATCGCGGATATCCAGCAGCGTGTGTGTGTGGCCGTCGAACAGCGCGACGAGGCTATCAGACAGCGGGACAGAGGGGATATTTGCCGGATGGCCTGCAAGGCGCGCGACGAGCTGGAGGCAAAGCTGGTTGAGGCTGAGAATCTCTTGCGCACAGACTCGGACGGTAATATCCGCAGTGTTTTCTATATGGAGGGGCAGGCCGAGAAGGCCGAGCGCGAGCGGGACGAGCTCAAGGCCGAGCTGGAGGAGGCGGAGAAACAACGCGACGATGCCCAAGCATTTTTCGAGGGGCAGGCAGACAAGACCGCCGACTTGCAGGAGTCGCTTCATGTGGTCAAGGCGAAGCTGGCAGAAGTCGCGCGCGAGCGGGACGAGGCGTTGGCGAAGCTCGCCAACGCCTCGATGGAGTGGATGTTCGGGCATGCAACGCGCCTGCGCAGCGCCTTGCGGGCAACCACTGAAGGGTGCCTCCCCGACGACAAGATGGAGGCTCAGCCGGCAAAGCTCCTCGCCCGTGCCGAGCTGGCCGAGCGCGAGCGCGACGAGCTGAAGGGCCAGCTGGCGCGGGCGGAGACGCGCGAGCGCGACCTGGAGATGGTGAACGCCAGGGTCGAAGCCGACTACGCGGAACTGGAGCGCGAGCGGGACGAGTTGAAGGCGAAGCTGGCGGAGGCGGAGAAACGTAACGACACCCTTCTGTCCCACAACAAGGCCCTCGCGAACGGTCTCCAGAATGACGGGCTGTGGAGTCAGGATCACGAGGAACTGATTCGGGCGACTCGCGAGCGCGACGAGTTGAAGGCGGCGCTCGACAAGACCCGCGAAGCCCTCGAGCTCGCGGAGTCACGCCTCGCCTACTGCGTAGTCCCCGGCCTCGCAGAGTGCGCGCGCGACGAACTGAAGGCGAAGCTCTCCGCCGCCGAGTGCCTCCTGGGCGAGGTCGAGAGCGGCGCCATCCAGGTCAACGACGACCTCAAGCGCGGCCGGGAGATCGAGGAGGAGTCGCGCAAGCGCCTCGACACCCTCGAAGAGATCGCCGCGGCCGTGACGGAGCTGCGCGAGGCGTGGAACGACATGGAGGCCTGCCCGGATAGTGGCCAAGGATGCCCGGACAGTGTCCTCGTCAGGCTCCTTCAGTGGGGGTGCAGGCCGGTCTGCGAGAGACTCTGCACCCTCGAAGGCCTGGTCGACCCGTACCGCGAAGAGCCGGCTGAGGGGAAGTCGTGATGCCACAGAAACACGACGCCACGCCGCTGCATCCCGAGATCGCCGGCGGCCAGGCGACGGTCTGTGTCAACTGCGGGCGAGACCTGCCGGTCGGGGCGAGCGGCATGCACCGCTCCGTCCGCTGGCTCGGGCTCTGCTGGGCCTGCCACCACCACAAGGACATCCGCGACGCGCGACGCGCGGCGGTCGGGAACATGACGAAACGTCCACAGCTCCAGCGCGAACGCGAGGGCATGACGGATCACGTCCTGGGCTCGCTCGACCGCAACCTCGAGGAGCTCCAGCGCACGGCTCTCCTGCTCGAGGAGTCGGCCCGCGCGGCGGCGGCCGAGTCGGCGGAGGTCGTGGAGCGCGCCCGTCGCTTCGGGCATGAGCTGCGGGAGCGCACCTCGCGCGCGCGCGCGCTCATGAACCGAATCGACGGGAACATCCGCGAGAGCAATGCCGAACTGAGGCGGCAGGCAAAGGCCGTGGGGGAGACCCGCCAGTCGATGGCGGCGCTCAAGCGCGTCCTGCCGGCGGTCGACCATACGGGCGGGATAGGGGATCAGGGGACCAAGGCATGAACGCCATCACGCTCTGGCAGCCGCACGCGTCTCTCATCATCGACGGCCCGAAGCGGATCGAGACGCGGACGCACGACCGCTTCCGCGGCCTGGTCGGGAAGCGGATCGCCATCCACGCGGCGGCGCGGAAGGTCGGCTACATCGAGGCCGCTGCCATGCAGGACTTCCTGGTCGAGCTCGGCTGCGCGAGTCCGGCGCAGACGCCGGCCTGGCTCCAGCGCCTGCCGCTCGGCGCGCTCCTCGGGACCGTCCGCGTCGCCAGGTTCGGGATACTGAATCAGCGTGAGCACGCGAAGCCGGCCTGCTCGGACATCGACGACAACCGCTTCGGCCTGTTCCTGGAGGACGTCCGCAAGCTGGAGCGCCCAATCCCCTACAAGGGCGGCCGCGGCATCTTCAACGTTCCCGACGACGTGATCCCGGAGTATGCGAGGTGAAGGAGGTGAAGGATGAAGCCGGTTGACCAGACGAGGTTCGGGTTTCCTGACGGCAACTGCTTTGCCGCCTGCGTTGCGTCACTCCTCGACATCGGCATCGAGGACGTTCCCGACCTCGGCAACTGGGATAGTGACTGGACCCGGCCGCTGAATCGGTGGCTTGCGGGGCGTGGCTTGGCCTACATCGAGGTCGACACGTCAACGTCCACGCCATACTACCGCCTCCCGGCCGACCTTCTGGTTCTGCTCTCGGGGCTGAGCCCACGGCACCTGAAGACCGTCGAAGGCGAGCCGGTTGAGCACTGCGTTGTCGGGCGTGCGGACGGTTCGGCCGGGGGGCACCACTTCGACATAGTGCACGACCCACATCCGTCGCGTGATGGCCTGGCGGGCCGCGTCACGTCGGTCGCGTTTCTCTTGAAGCTCGATCCATCGAGCGCGAGGTAGACCGTTGCCGAAGAAGCCCCACAAGAAGGCGAAGCCCAAGCGCCGCGCCGCCTGCCCTGAGCAGCGTCGAAGGGTCCGCAAGAAGCCGCCGTCCTCTGCGTCCTCCGCGCCCTCCGTGGCGAAGTCGTCTGCCGCCGCGGCCAAGCGTCAGGACGCCCTCCGCCGCTACCTCGCCGGCCAGCCTCTCACCTCGCACCAGACCAGGCTGGTCTGCGACTACATCCGCCCGCTCCTGGACCGCGTCCCGCAGAAGCTCGTGGTCGACCTCCTCGCGACGACGCGGAAGGTGCTGGGCGAGTGGGCGGAGCAGGGGGCCCCGCGCAACGACGACGCGACGTGGCCGTTGGGCAAGCTTTTGAGGTGGGTCAAGAAGCGCTGGGGCGCGCACCGCCGCGGGGCGGGCGCCGGGGATCCCGACGGGGTCGGACCCGACGGCCAGCTCCCGCTCGAGCTCGACTGGGAGAAGCGGCTCAAGAAGGCGAAGGCGCTCGCGGCGGAGCGGTCCAACGCCGAGGCCGAGGGGACGCTCGTCCGCCGCGACCTGGTCGAGGACCTCTTCGGCCAGATGGCGGATGTGCTCACGGCCGCGCTCCGGAGGGCGCCGGACCTCGCGCCCTCTCTCGCGCAGGTGACGCCGTCGCGGGCCCGGCAGGTCCTCACGGCCTACCGCGACCGCGCGCGCTCCGAGATCTCCGACGCCGCCTCCCGCTGCGCAGGAAGCCTCTCGGAACCTGAAGGGAAGGCCTCGTGACCGTCGTCGCAGCCGACAACCAGGTCCCCATCCCCGCGAAGCTCTTCGAGCCGCTCCGCCGGAAGACGATCTCGCGCGAGCTCGCGCCCTTCCTGGCGAAGCTCGCCTCCCGCCTCGAGATCCCGCGCCGGCTCACCGTGACGGAATGGGCGGACAGGTACCGCAAGTTCGACAAGCGGACGTCCGCCTACCCCCGGTTCTCCTCGGCGCTCCAGCCAGCGATGCGCGCCGTGCAGGACGCGTGCGGAGACCCCGCCGTCCGGACGGTCACGGAGCGCGGGGCCCGCCAGGTCGGCAAGACGACCGCCCCCGAGAACGCGGTCGGGTCGTACATCGGGCAGGAGGAAGACCGCGGCCCGGTCCTCTGGGTCGAGTCGATCAAGGAGAGCATCACGAAGCCGACGTTCCGCGCGCGCATCGACAGCCTCTTCGAGTGCGAGACGGTCCGGGAGCACAGCCCCGAGCGCAACGACGACCGCGGCAGCTACAAGATCGTCATGAAGGACATGATGGTCGTCTTCGCCTGGGCCGGCAGCCAGGCCTCGCAGTCGGGCGACGCGATGCGGTACGTGATACTGAACGAGCTCGGCATCTACCGGAAGCACACGACGCTGGACGCCGTCAGCATCGCCTCGAAGGCCCTGACCACCTGGCGGGAGCGCGGCTCGACGAAGCTCATCGAGACCTCGACCCCCGAGGAGGAGGGCGACCTCCTCGACCGCGAGATCAAGGCCTCCGACCTCAGGTACTACCACGTCCCGTGCCCGCACTGCGGCGGCTACCAGGTCCAGGTCTTCAAGGCCGAGCACGCGAGCTGCGAGGCGAACGCCTGCGAGCTCCACTGGGCCGAGGACGCGAAGCAGCCCGACCAGGTCACCGCCGAAAACGTCTGGTACGACTGCATCCACTGCGGCGGCCGGATGGACGAGACGCACCGCCTCGACATGATCGCCCACGGCGTCTGGGCGCGCGAGGGGTCGGAGCTCGTCACCGAGAGGAAGCATGCCGACGGCAAGGGCCCCTTCCCCTCTGGCCGTTGTGATCTCTACGAGCCCTTCACGGAGCACGTCGGCTTCCACTTCCCGTGCTTCATATCCCGCTGGCACCCGTGGTGGCGGACGGCCCAGCTCTTCCTCAAGGCCGTCAGGTCCGGCGACGTCGAGCAGCTCCGGGGCGTCGTCCGATTCGACTTCGCCGAGCCCTGGCGCGAGAAGGGCGAGGCCCCGAAGGCGAACGTCGTTCGCCGCTGCATCGACAGCTACACCGTCCGCGACCGCGCGAAGGCGGTCCCGGCCGAGGCCGAGGTCCTGGGCCTCTTCCTCGGCGTGGACGTCCAGGAGTCGTCGGTCTACTACGTGGTGCGCGCGTTCGGGCCCTCGTGGCGCTCGTGGCTCCTGGACGCCGGCGAGCTCATCCGGGAGCTCGGCAAGGGCTCGGACCTCGCGCCGGTCCTGGACGGGATCCTCTCCGCGACCTACGGCGACTGGGCCGGCGACGTGTGGGGGCTCGAGTTCGGCCTCATCGACGCGCAGTATGACACCAACGCGGTCTACGACTTCTGCCTCCGGAACCGCGGCCGCATCGCGCCCGGGCGGGGCGGCAACCGCGAGTTCGACCCGCACATCAAGCCGAACCGGATCGAGCCGGGGAAGCGCCGGCGCGACGGAAAGCAGCAGCGCATCCCGGGCGAGGTCCTCATGCACACGATAAACCCGTGGCGCTTCTCGGAGGCCCTGGTCCACTCGATGCGGCAGCCGGCCGGCTCGCCCGCGGAGTGGCGGCTGCCCGCGGACATCGAGGAGCTCGACCCCCGCTACCTGGCGCAGGTCACGAACCAGAAGGTCGGGCGATCCGAGCGCGGCGTGCGCGTCTGGAAGAAGATCGACAGCGCGACGGGCGACCACTATTTCGACGCGGAGAAGCTCTGCCGCGCCGCGGCGATGTCGAAGGGCATCGACAAGCGGCAGAGGCCGGCGAAGCGCCGTCCCCTCTCCGACCGCCGCGTGCGCGAGGGCTCGCGCGGTCTCTCACCTGACAGGGGGGGCCGATGAAGGCGCGTCCGGCCTCCCTCGCTCGCTGTCCGTCGTGCGAGTCCAACGACATCTACGCGCTCGCGCAGGCCGGCGGTGTCTCCGACCGCAGCTCCCGCCGGGGAAGGACCCGCGCCAGGTACGGCTGCCGCGCGTGCGGGAAGCGGTTCAGGAAGGCGCTGGAGGAGAGCACGAACGAGACGCCGGCGTCGGCCCCGACGCCCGGCACCGCCCCGGCCTGCATCGACTACCCCGTCCTCCGGTGCCCGGACTGCAGGTCGAAGGCGATCACCACCTACGCGACCAGGCCACCGGAAGCGGGCTCACGCCTGCGATATCACCGGTGCAAGGACTGCAGGATCAACTTTTCGAGTGTGGAGCCGCGCTGAAACGCGGATATCGGCCCCGAGCGGCCCGTTCGAGGCGTTTCATTTTCGTACTATGCCATAGTACGGAACTTCTTGCCTTCCTCCTCCCCCGCGCGTAACGTTCAATAGACAACACGACCGCGGGTCCCGACGGGGACGCACCTGGCCCTCGCGCCAGGCCGCGGCGAGAACACCGGCGAGGCGGTGATACCCCATCCGGGGGTGTCTCCGCCTTTCGTCGTTCTGGAGGCGCCCTTGGCCGCGGCAAGCACCCTCCTCACCGAACTCGAAGCCATCATCCAGGCCCGCCAGCAGGGGAACGACGCGCAGCACGTCGCCCGCAGCGCCTGGGGCCGCAGCGTGAGCCTCGTCTCGCTGCCCGAGCTCTACAAGATCCGCAGCGACCTCAAGGCCCAGATCGCCGCCGCGTCGGCGACGGACGGCACGAAGATGCCGATCAAGCAGTTCGCCGCGCGCTTCGGGAGGCCCACCTGATGCCAGGCACGAGGACCAGGCCCGGGACGAGGTCGAAGCCGCACTGGATGCGGGAGCGCTCGGCGGGCCGTGAGGTCGCCGAACGAAGCGTCGAAGGCCGGCGCGTCCGCGGCCGGGACAGCGGCCGGTCCTACGAGGCCGCCAAGACCACCCGCGTCAACCGCAAGCACTGGCTCGACGCCCTGGGCGGCGAGGCCGACAAGACGATCCTGCCGGCCCTCGCGACGCTCCGGAACCGCTCGCGCTACGAGATCCGGAACAACGGCTACGCCGAGGGCATGGTCGAGACGCACGTCGCCGACGTCGTCGGCCCGAACGGCCCGTCCCTCGAGATCGAGTCGGACGATGAAGCCTGGAACCAGGCCGCCGAGCAGTTCCTGAGCGAGTACTTCACCTACTGCGACGCGAGCGGCGTGGACGAGTTCGTCGAGCAGCTCAAGCTCGGCGTCCGCCAGCTCTGGGAGTGCGGCGAGATCTTCGCGCAGAAGATCACCGACCCCGAGAGCGGCACGCCCGTGCGGATGCGCGTCCTCGTGATCGAGCCCGACCGCGTCGCGACGCCGGGCGGCTTCGAGGGGCAGGACGGGGTGCGCGGCGGCGTGAAGGTGAACGCGAACTCGCGGCCCATCGAGTACTACGTCCTCAAGCAGCACCCGGGCTCGCTCAGCTACCTCGCGAGCCCCTCCAGCTTCGACACCGTGCCGGCGCGGGACATGATCCACGTCTTCAGGCGCAACCGCCCCGGCCAGACGCGTGGCGTCCCGTGGCTCGCGCCGGTCCTCGACGACTTCGGCCACCTGAGGGACTACGATACCGACACGATGCTCGCCGCGCGCATGGCGGCGATGCTCGCGGCCTACGCCTACACCGACAACCCGGACGTCGAGTTCGACGACCTCGAGACCGACCTGCCGATCTGGAACCTGGAGCCCGCGACGCTCTCGTTCCTGCCGCACGGCTGGAAGATGAGCCAGCTCAAGCCGGAGCACCCCTCGACGCAGTACAAGGACTTCAAGCACGAGAAGCTCGCCGGCATCGGCCGCGTGGTGGGGATGCCCTACCTCAAGATCGCCGCGGACGCGGCGGGCCACAACTACAGCTCCGCGCGGCTCGACGACCAGGGCTACTGGGACATCGTCGAGACGATCCAGTCGTTCCTGTCGCGGCGGCTCTGCAACCGCATCGCGCTGCCGGTCCTCCAGGAGGCCTGGCTCTCCTGCGCGCTCGGGCCGCCGCCGGTCGCCTGGAAGGCGACCTGGGTCTGGAACCAGCGCAAGCACGTCGATCCGCTCAAGGAAGAGCAGGCCAGCATCCTCCGTCTCGCCTCGGGCACGACGACCTGGGCGGCCGAGTGCATGGCCCGGGGCCGCGACTGGCGCGACGTCTTCAAGCAACTGAAGAAGGAGATGGCCTTCGCCGCTGAGCAGGGGCTCAAGCTCGACTTCGGCGCGCTGGTCATGAAGGCCGCCGAGATCATCAAGAAGCAGGCGGCGACGCCGGAGGATGAGGAGGCATAGCGATGGACTTTGCGACCTGGCTCCGTTCGCTCGGCGTCGATCCGGCGTCGCTCGAGCCCTCCGCGCGCGCGTCCCTGGAGCAGGCCTTCAGGTCCGGGCCCGCGCCGACGGCCTTCGCCCGCGAGGGGATCACATACCGCGCGGCCGCGGCCGTGCCCGCGTCGCTGAGCGAAGAGGACAGGTCCGTTGATGCGGTGATCGCGACGGAGACGCCGACGGCCGTCCTCGACTTCGAGACGTGGCGCGTGATCGACGAGGTCCTGGTCATGGAGGGCGCGCGCGTCCCCGACCAGGTCCCGCTGCTTGATTCGCACAGCCGCTGGTCGGTCGACAACGTCCTCGGCTCGACGCGCTCGATCCGCGTCGAGGGCGCCACGCTCGTCGGGCGGAACCATTTCGATGAAGACGGCGGCGCCGCCGATCGCGCGTGGGGCAAGGTGAAGCGCGGCCACATCCGCGACTTCAGCATCGGCTACCGCGTCGAGAACCACGTCGATATCCCGGCCGGCAAGTCGCAGGAGGTGAACGGCCGCGCGTTCACGGCCGCCCAGCGGACGCTGCGCGTCACGACCTCCTGGCGGCTCGTGGAAAACAGTCTCACGCCCATCGGGGCGGATTCACAGGCGAAAGTGCGGTCGGCGTCAGCCGGCCGAAAGGACCAGAGAGAGGAGGGTCACATGGACCCCAGGTTCAAGGCGTGGCTCGCGGAGAGGGGTGTGACTGCCGAGCAGTACCAGGCCCTCCCCGAAGCCGAGCAGCAGTCGAAGAGGACGGAGTGGGAGGCGGGCCTCCAGGCCGCACCGCCCGCGCAGAGGTCGGAGCCCGCGCCGGTCGCGCCCGCAGCGGCGCCGGCCGCCGCAGTGGCAGGAAGCGCCGACTCGGGAAGCAGAAGCACCGAGGAGATCGCCGCGGCGGCCGTCCGCGCCGAGCGCGAGCGCGTCCAGGCTGTCAGGGCCGAGGCCGCCGGCATCGAGATCGACGCCGCGATCGTCCAGCGGTCGATCGACGACGGCCACACCGTAGACCAGGCGCGCGCGGCGTTCCTGGTCGCGGTCCGCAACCGCACCCCGTCGGTCGGCTCGCCGAACGTCAACGTCGGCGCGGGGGCCCAGGCCGAGAGCCGCGAGGCGCTCGAGTGGGGCATGCTCGCCAGGGCCGGCCTCGGCTACGACCGCCAGCGCGCCGTCGGCCTCCAGCTCGTCGAGGCGGACGCCGCCCGCGCCGAGCAGGGCGACCGGTACCGCGACTGGTCGCTGGTCGACTTCTGCCGCGCCGCGCTCTCGCTCGAGGGCGTGCGCGTCCCCGTCAGCCGCGACGAGACGATCCGCGCCGCCTTCTCGACGGTCTCGCTCACCACGCTCCTCTCGAACGTGGCGAACAAGGCCCTGATGATCGGCTTCCAGGCCTCGCCGGCGACGGCCCTCCGGTGGTGCCGCTCGAAGTCGGTCCGCGACTTCAAGCTGCAGACCCGCGTGCGGTCCTCGGACGGCGAGGACTGGGAGGTCGTCAACGGGAACGGCGAGATCGCCCACGGCACGCTCTCCGAGTGGGCCGAGACGTACCGCATCGACACCTACGCGAAGCTCCTGAAGTTCACCCGCCAGATGGTCATCAACGACGACCTGGGCGACCTGACGGACAAGGGCCAGGCGATGGGCCAGGGCGGCATGCGGCTCATCGACAACCTGGTCTACACGCACCTCCTCGCGAACGGGAACCTGAACGACTCCGTCGCGCTGTTCGAGGCGAGCACGCACAAGAACTACTCCGCGTCGGCCGCCGCTCTCGCCGACGCAACGCTCGCCGCCGCCAAGGCGATGATGCGCAAGCAGACGGGCCTGGACGGCCAGGACCTGAACGTCGAGCCGCGCTTCCTCATCGTGCCGCCGGAGCTCGAGCACACCGCCAAGAAGCTGACCGAGTCGGACTCGATCCTCTTCACCGCCGCCGCAGCGGCGGCGACGCCGGCGGACTTCGGGACGAAGAACGTCCACCAGGGCCAGTTCACGCCGGTCGTGGAGCCCAGGCTGTCCAACAGCAGCTACACGGGCTACGACGTGGACCAGTGGTTCCTGGCCGCCGATCCGGCGCAGGCCCCCACCATCGAGGTGGGCTTCCTGAACGGCGTCCAGCGCCCGACGCTCGAGCGCGTGGAGCTCGCGGCCGAGGTCCTGGGCATCGGCTTCCGTGGCTTCATCGACGTCGGCGTCAAGGCGCTCGACTACCGCGGGCTGTACAAGTCGCTCGGGGCATAGCCTCGGAAAGTGACGGGGAGGGGTGAAGAGCCCCTCCCCGAGCCGCACCGACGTTCGTGACGTGGACGTGCGTGACGTGAACGAGGGACAGGCAGGGAACGGAACAAGGAAGGAAGGTCGGCCATGACGGAGGCAAACGCATACAAGCCGGGCGAGATGGTGGACCACGCGAACGCGACCGGCTCCACGATCTCGGCGGGCGCTGTCGTGCAGGTCGCAGACGGTCGCATGGGCCTCGCGGTCATCGACATCGAGAACGGGCGGACCGGCCAGGTCCAGGTCTTCGGCATCGCCAAGATGACGAAGGCCGCCTCGGACGGCGGCGTGTCGGCGGGCCAGGTCGCGTTCTGGAACGACACGACGAACAAGATCACGAGCGTGCCGACGGCGATGCCCGTCGGGACGTTCGTGGCCGACGCGGCGACGGCCGCGGTCGTGGCGTACGTGGCCCTCAACTTCTTCGGCTACATGGTGCCGGCGGCGCCCGAGCTCGACTGCGAGACGGGCGTGGACACGGCCGACCACATGCTGGTCCCGGCCTGCATGAACACGCGCGGCGTGGTCATGCTCCTGTCCTACGGCGTCGTCACCGAGGCGATGGTGGGGTCCTCCGAGGACCAGGGCATCATCACCGTCTCCGACGAGGACGACAACGCGCTCTGCACGCTGACGCCGTCGGACGCCGCGGCCGACGCGATCGGCGACGTGATCGTCGGGACGAACCCGCTCCTGATCTCGGGCGCCACGGGTGCCGCGATCAAGACGGTCGCCAAGGGCAAGTACATCGACTGCAAGGTCACGCAGGCGACCTCCGGCGGCACGCCGGCCGGCAAGGTGCGCGTCCACATCATGGTCGCGCCGCTCGTCTAGCCGCTCGCTCCGGCGCAAGGTGACACACCGGGGCGGGAGCCAGCTCCCGCCCCGCGCCGCACCCGCAGAGGCGATGGGATCCACTGGGATCCACAGGGAGGCAGCCATGTCAGAGAAGGTCAGGCTCGTCGTGACCAGCCGCACCATCCGTCCCGGCCGGGAGTTCCTGCCGGGCGAGGTCCTCGTCGAGGGGGCCGCGCCCGACGGCGTCACGCTCGCCCAGGTCAACCGCCTCATCGGCATGGGCCACGTGCGCGCGATGAACTTCGACTCGGCCGTCGAGTCGCCCCCACTCGATACGCAGGAGCCGCCCGTCCAGACGCAGGAGCCGCCGCCTGTCCTGAGCCCGGTCGAAGGACCCGTCTCGACGCGTGCCCCCGCGAAGAGCGCCCCCGACCCGCTCGCCGGCAAGAGCCCGGCCGAGGTCCGCTCAGAGCTCGAGCAGGCGCGCAAGAAGGACGAGGCCGAGAAGCCGAAGGCCTCGAGGACGAAGAAGTCGAAGAAGTAGCCGTGCGTCTTGAGGTCCTCTGTGACCTCTGTGACCTCTGTGGCGAGGGGGTCGTGCCGTGAGTCAATCCGCATTCTCCCAGGCGATGGAGTCCTCCGCCGCGGCCGATGTCGCCGCCTTCTCCGACGGCGTCGGCACCTACACGTCCCCCGCCGGCGTCGCGACCTCCGGCGTCGATTACGTGATGGACCGCGAACCCCAGGACGAGATCGACGGCGACCGCGGGATCTCGTCCGGGCAGCGCGCGACCGTGCGCGTCGCGACGGCCGCCCTGGCCGCGCCCGTCGTGACCGGCACGTTCACGGACGCCGACTCAGTGGCGTGGGTCGTCGAGACCGTCCAGATCGAGGGCGGCATCGCGACGCTCGGCCTGGTCCGGACTGCGGACGTCGAGGTGTCCGCCGTGGGCGGTCACCGGAAGGGGGCGGCCAGGTGACCACCGACACCCGCCACGACCGCGAGGGCCGCTCGCTCATCGAGGCCGCCGCCATCGCGCGCGCGCTCCACGCCCAGGAGTCCACTGAGCTGGTCCGCCACCTCCAGGCCCAGCTCCACCGGGCGCTCGAGGAGTACTGCAACCGTCGCCTACTCGACACGAACGAAGTCGAGGCCGACGTCCAGGTCGCCGTCGTCAATCTTCGGCAACGCCTGGACGAGGCGGCGAAGGAAGCGGCGAAGAAGGAGGCGACGCGGTGAGTCCGGAAGCCGTCACGCTCGAGCCGCCCGCGCCCGCCGTCCCTGAGGTGCCGACCACGCGTTGGAAGGTGCTCTATCACTGCCAGGCCCCGTGGCTCATCGGCGAGCGACAGGAGGACCGCGACCTCCGCGTCGCGCGCGGCTATGAGGTCTCCCTCGCGGAGCTCTACCGCGACGACTACCCCGGCATGGTGATCTCGGTGATCCCGGCCGGCCGGGACTTCTCCCCCGGCGACCTCGCCGACCCGACTCGGGCGGTCGCCGAGCTCGACCTGGCCCCCGACGGCCTCGCAGACCTCCGCTCCCGCCGCAGCCGTCTCGTGCTTGGCGCTCTTGGCGTCTTGGCGGTAGACGCCGTGCCGTTCGACGCGAAGTACGGCGCCATCGCCCCCGGCCTCCGCGCCGCGTTCCAGGATCCCGAGGACCTCGAAGCGCACGAGGACGAGCGCATCCGCGAGGCCATGGACGAAAACATGCGCCGCGATCTGGCGCACGCGGACGCGCTCGCGGTCTACGCCGAATCGCTCAAGACCGTCGTCGAGGGCGGCGAACTCGTCGCGCCCGAGACGCTCCCGAAGCCTGCTCCGCTGGTTCTCCTCGAAATCCCCGAGCCGCTCTTCGGTCTGAAGGCGTCAGGCCTCAGCCGCGCCCTCCCGCGGACGACAGTCCACACCGGCGCCGGGCTCTACGAGGTCGGACCTGGCAAGACCTACTCGACGATCCAGTCCGCCCTCGACCAGCTCTGGACCGACCAGGGCGCGACGAAGTTCACGGCCTCGCAGTACATCCGCGTCTTCGCCGGGACCTACGACGAGACGCCGACGCCGAACGCCGCTTTCACGACGGACCCGCTCAACGGATACCCGCTCATCATAGAGGGCGACCCGGCGGATTCGCGCGAGAATATCATCATCGCGCCAACCACTGGCAGCCCGACGTACGGCGTCTACGTGAACTGCGACGAGGTGATTCTGCGGCACCTGCGGATTGCCGGTAGCCCGACGACCGCGGGTTTCAGCACGTCGTCCGGAAACGGATTCGCCTGGGTGGACGACTGCGACATCGAGGTCCCGGCCACGGGCGTCACAATCGTGTACCAGGGACGGGTCACCGATTGTCGGGTCGAGGTCACAGTGGACTCGAAGACGTGCGTAGGCGTGGGCAGTTGGGGGCAGACTGGAGGCTACGTTGCCCGCTGCACGCTCATCGGCGGCGGAAAGACGAACAGCTTCGGCGTCAACGTTCTGCGGGACGTAGTCGTGGAGGACTGCACGATACGGACCGTGAACGTGGCCGTCTACACGGGCTACAACGTATACACCGCATCCCTGTACTCCGTGCGGAACTGCACGTTCTACGACTGCAACTTCGGCGTCTGGATCCGTTCCGGCTGGAACCAGCGCTTTCACCTCGTCAACAACGCTTTCGAGGACGTGGGCTACGTCTTCTACCCGGCTTACGTCTGGCCCGAGGAGACCGCTACGAAGGCCGGCTCGACGGTCGTCATGCGGAACAACTGCTTCCACGGTTACACGGCGTTCGCCTACGGCCCCGGCGCCGCGACGAAGACCTACGCCGAGTTCGCCGCGCTCAACCTGGTTGACGCCTCCGGCGACAAGGACGCGACCGACCCGCTCCTCACCGACCCGGCCGCCGGCGACTTCTCGCTGCAGAGCGGCTCCCCGTGCTGGGACACCGGCCACGGCTCGGGCGTCACGACCGACTACCTCGGCACCGTCATGGACGCAGCGCACCCGCCGATAGGCGCATGGAGTCCCGGCGCGCTCGTGAAGGTGCCGCCGACGATGTCCGTCGTCGTCTCCGGCACCACGATCACCGCGACGCTCGCGGGTTCGGCCCAGCGCTACCGCGTGCGCCTCTCGACGGCCGCCGGCGTCGAGGTCTCCGAGTCCTCGCGCGCCGGCGCCGGCGACGTCGCCTTCGCCGGGAACGCCGAGGGCACGCACTACCGCCTCCAGGCCTGGGCCGTCACCGCTGACGACGCCTCCGTTCTCGGCGAGCCCTCCATCGTCCACGACGCCTACGTCGAGCTCGCCGCCGCTCTAACCCCCACCGGCTGCCTGGCCGAGCCGATCGAGAACCTGCGCTGCCTGCTCGCGGCCAGCGACGACTTCCAGGCGCTGGTCGGCGCCGGCGACGCGGCCGGCGCGAAGGGCAGCGTCCACTACCCCTACCAGGACGCGGACGACTACGCCCGCCCCTGCGCGCTCATCGAGGGCTGCGAGAGCTGGAACGCCCGGCAGCCGGCGGTCGACACGGTCGCGTGCTTCCTCCACGCCGGCGAGATGGCCGTCACGATCGAGCGCGACGTGGACGAGGCCTATGCCGCGGCGGGCGACGAGCGCGACGCGTATCTGGCCTTCGCGAACGCCGTCGGCGCCATCGTCTCCGACCTCGAGTCCGGCGCGATCTCGTGGCTCGACGTGCGCAGCGTGCGGGTCGCCTCGAAGCCGCAGAGGACCTCGCGCCGGGACAAAGCGCAGGAGCGCGACTTCTACACCACGACGCTCGCCGTCGAGTGGGGGGGGTAGCTGATGCTCCCCACGCTCGTCTTCACGGAGATCCGAGTCGAAGGCTGGGCCTCGATGTCCAAGCGCGACCAGAATAACGCCTCCAAGGCGGCGTGGGCGAAGGCAGGCCTGTGGTGGCTGCAGCAGAAGCTCCACAAGCACTTCACCAGGGCCGCCGCTATCGAGTACGGCTACAAGCGCCGGAACTACGACAAGTCGCAGGTCCAGACGCTGTGGCTCGTCGTGCGGATGGCCGCCCTCGGCAAGATGGCCCTCTCGGCCTTGCCGTCCAGCATGCGCAAGCTTCTCAACGTTGCGCTCTCCGCGGCTCTGTCCAAGGCCGAGAAGAAGATGATCTACACGCTCCGCAAGCTCCACCGGCAGGGTAAGCAGCCGTCCGAGGACGCCGACCTGCCGCTCGTCCTGACCGGGACGCTGCGGAAGGAGACGATGGCGTCGGGCCGCTGGACGGTGCGGGCGACGAAGGACGGCGTCCGGATCGGCCTGCCGCGTCCCTCACACCGCCTCCGCCAGCAGCAGCAGGACGAGCTCCGCAAGGTGTCTCCGCGCGAGAAGAAGGCACTCGAGGCCAAGTTCCACGAGTACCTGGCCGCGGAGCTGAACGGGTTCCAGGGCAGGAAGAAGGTCCCCCTCGCGAGGGGGGCGGCCTAGCAGAAGGAGGAAGCGATGGCCGGCGACGGAGTCTTCAGGGTATACGCCGTCGATCTCGACGGCACGTTCATCGACGAGGTCATCGACGCGCGCGGCGCCCCGAACGCGGACGTCGAGCTGATGGCCCCGCTCGGCGGCCACGACGTCACGGTCTCGCTCCTCAAGGGCGCGCAGCCCACGCTCTCCTTCTCGACGCTGAAGGTGGGCACGGCCCTCGCCGCCGTGGGCATCGACGGCCTGGACGTGAGCTCCGGCCTCGCCGTCTCCTGGATCGAGAAGGCCGTGGGCGGCAAGTTTCACACCGCGGGTGAGAAGCTCACCGCCGCGAAGTGCCTGGTCGTGCCGACGGGCATCCGCTGCTCGGCCGACGGCAACGCGCAGATCGACTACGTCGGCCACTGCTACTCGGCCAACGGGACGACGCACCCGCTGGCCTCGGGGACGACGCTCCTCGCCGGCACGCCGGCCGTGACGGAGGTCTTCGGCCTGGGCACCTGCCTCGTCGGCGGCGTCCCCCTGGGCCAGGTCCTCGACATGTCGATCGACACCGGCAACCAGGTCGAGGTGCTGAAGGAGTCGCACCACGTCTACCCGACGATCGCCCACCTGGTCGAACCGCGCCAGGCCTCGATCACGCTCCGCTGCCGCGACCTGGGCGAGGTCTCCGACGCGCGCCTGGTCGGCGCCGAGCTTCCCGTCGTCGTGAACCTGCTGAAGAAGAGCCTGACGGGCGGCGGGTGGGCCGGCGCCGGGAACAAGTCGCTCACCGCCACGAAGGCGTTCGTCACCGTGCAGGACCTGGGCGCCGACGGTGTCGCCCTGCAGTGCCGCGTGCGAAAGGAAGGCGCGAACGCCATCCTGATAGTCGGCTCGTAGCGATAGAGAAAACGAGAGGGAGGACCTGCAATGGCAGACCTGACAATCACGGCCGCACAGGTGCAGCCGGGCGCCGGCTCGAGCCACACGCCGGGGACCCTCGGCGAGACGCTCGTCGCCGGGGACCTGGTCTACCTGAAGGCGGCGGACAGCAGGCTCTGGAAGACCGACGCCGACGCCGCGGCCTCGGCCGCGGCCGTCGGCATCATGCTCTGCGGCGGCGCCGCGGGCCAGATCGGCGCCTACCAGTCGGCCGGAACGCTCACGATCGGGGCCGGGGCCTCCGTCGCGCAGGGGCAGACCTACGTCGTCTCCGGGAACGCCGGCAAGATCGCGGTCGAGAGCGACCTGACGACGGACGACTACGTCACGATCCTGGGTGTCGGCAACGACGCCGACGGCATCGAGCTCGATATCAACGTCACCGGGATCGCGCACGTGTAGGCGGCTCGGCGCGACAGTGGAGGTGAGACGTGGGCGCGTTCCTTTACTTCGTGCCGGCGGCGCGGTCGCCGGCGCAGGCCCTCGATGGTCTCCGCGCCGCCGGCGCGGCGCACGCGACCGAGGCCCATCCCCAGTGCAACCAGGTGACGGGCTGCCCCCCGTTCAACGAGCCGGGCTTCGTCGTCGGCTGGGGGACCAACTACGTCCTCGACCCCGACCGGCAGACGTGGCAGCGGGCCCCCGTCCTCGTGCCGGGCTACGAGGGCCCTGGCTACTGGGTCGGGTTCGAGACCGCGCACCCTCCGGGCCCCCAGGACCTGGCTCGTGTCAAGCAGCTCGCCGGCCACCTGGTCGAGATGGGCGATGGGAAGCTGTGGCTGGTCCCGGCGGCGCGGCGCTGGAGCCCCGACGACAGTGGCGAGCCGACGTGGTCCGTCGCGCTCCCGGCCGCGCGCGGCCTGAACGCCGAGGGCCGCTGGGTGTCGGGCGAGGTCGTCCCCAGGCACCGCCCGCTCTGGGATCATGTTGTGCGCGTCCAGCAGATGCTCGACGCGATGGCCGGCGGCGCGACGGAGGTCGACTTCGACCTGGCCGCGGAGTGTGAGATGTGCGTTGTGGCGCTCGCGGCGAACTACCGCGTCGGCGCGGTGGAGGTCGGCACGCTCGGCCTCCTGACCAGCGAGGTCATCTTCCCCGTGATCGCGGCCCTGACGGACATGCCGTCGCTGGAGGCGCTCTCAAAAAAAGCCGGAGCGCCAGGCGAGGCGTCCACGTCGCCTGGCGCAGAGGGCTGACGCCCGACTACCGGCCGACGATGGCCGATCTGCTGGCGCTGTGCGATGTACCGGACGAGGAGTAGCCCATGTCTGGCAGTCAGCTCGAACTCGGCGGCGGCACGGCCGGCCTCGAGAAGGCCTACGCCAAGGCGGCCGCCCTGGAGGCCAAGGCCGTCGCGGGAGCCAAGGCCGCGAACGAGAAAATGAAGCGCCATGCCGCGGACCAGCGCCGCGCCTTCCTGGGCGCGAATGAGGCGTCGTTCGGCAGGCACCCGCAGAGTCAGATCACGGCCTGGGCTGCGAAGCTCGGCCTGGCCGCGGCCGCGGCCGGCGTCCTCCGCAAGGCGCTCGCCGACGTGAACGCCGAGCGCGAGCGCGGCGCCCGCTCGGCCGAGACTGCGGGCACCGCCCTCGGCAGCCTCGCCCAGATCGCCACCGGCGCCGGCGACATGCGGATGCTTGGCAGCGCGACGCGCGGCGCGTACCGCGCCGGCGCCGGCAGCATGGAGGAGGCGAAGAACCTCGTCTTCACCCTCCGCTCGCTCGAGAGCCTGAGCGTCGAGAAGGACATCGGGACGTTCCAGGCGCTCTTCGGGATCGCGGACCCCAGGGCGATGGCCGAGGGGGTCGACCAGGTGATGGCCGCGTTCGGCGGCAAGGAGGCCGGCTCGAGCCGCGAGGTCCTGAACAAGCTCTTTGCCGGCGCCCGCGCCTCGAAGACGACCGCGCAGGCCTTCGCCCCCGCGGTCGGCCGCGCCGCGGCGTCCTCCAGACTCGTCGGCGGCAGCGACGAGGAGCTCATGGCCCTGATATCGGTCCTGGCATCGCCCGCCGGGACGGCCGAGGAGGCGGGGACGTGGGTCGGCGCCCTGAACAAGGCGATCGGCAAGAAGGGCTTCGGCGGTGAGGGGACGCTCGCCGGGGCGCAGGCCCTCTGGAAGCGGCTCGAGGGCAAGTCCGCGAAGTCGCAGATCAAGATGCTCGGCGGCCGACAGGAGGCGCTCGCCGGTCTCAGCGCGATCATGCAGAACCTGCCGACGATCCAGGGGCGCCTCGCCGAGATGCAGGAGGCCGGTGCGGCCCCCGAGGGCGCCGACATCCTGACCGGGATCCTCGGCGCCGCCGAGTCGGACCCGTCTTTCATCGCCGCCCGCCGGCTCCGCCGGGCGAAGGCTCGGAAGGTCCTCGCGGAGGAGGACCCCGAGGAGCTGACCTACCAGGCCAGGGCGGAAGAGGCTGTTGCGAAGGGGCGCGAGAAGGGCCGCGGGTGGATCGAGCGCAAGGGTGCGGAATGGGGCGCCGGGGCGATACACGCCCTCACCGGGCTCGATCCGCACTTCGGCGTGGACGAGGGCAACGCGACGCAGTGGGCCGACGACATGAAGTCGAGCGTGCGCGAGGGCCTACGGGAAGGTGTCTCCGGCGGCCGCCTCGCCCCTGAGACCCAGACCGGCGACCTCCCGCGTCGTCAGGTGAGCAGGTAGGAAGAGACCATGGCCTCGATCGGCGCCGTCTCCTGCCACTTCATGGACTCTACGTCGCTCCCTCCCGAGCTCGGCTACCGCGTCGAGTTCTGGACCCGCCCCGGCGTCGCCGGCCACGGCGGCCGCTCCGACTGGAATAATCAGGGCGGCCCGTTCGCCGTGCGCGTCACGCACATCGACACGTCGGCCAACATCGCCACCTGGCTCGCCGCCCTCGCCGCCCTGGCCGGCGCCGGCGCGCAGACGATCACCGCGGACGACGGCACGGCGTTCACGAACTGCTACGTCGGCCGCGCGGACGGGCCGGCGATCGTCGTCGAGTCCCGCGAGGGCCGCCTGGACGCGGGAGTCTCGAAGATCAAGTGCGTGGCGATAGTCCACGGCGTGAGGAGCTCGACGTGATGCTGGAACCGAACATGACCCCGCGCGAGCGGGAAGCGAGCGCGGCGCAGGCGAGCGATTCACTCGCGAGCCGGAGCGGCCGTGTCGTGGGCCTGAAGAGGAGCTCGGCATAATGGCGATCACGTCCGAGTCCTCCGTCCGCCACGGCCGCGTCACGATCATCACCGTGGCGTCCGACCTCGAGGACCCCTACTACCACTGGTACGCCGACGGCTCGTGGCTCGGCGTGACACGCGACCCCGAGTTCAGCATCGTCCTGGACGGTGACGACGAGATCGAGATCACCTGCCAGGACACGACCGACGCCGACTACGACCCCATCGCCAACGCCCCGGCCGGCTGGCCGGCGCGCAAGACGATCTGGTGGACGGCCCCCGCCGACTCGGACATTGACCACTACATCATCCGCCAGCAGCTCGACGGCGGCGCCTGGACGGACCTCGGCGTCGTGAACCACGACGGTTCATGGGCCTACGGCTTCCTGACTGCTCGCCTCACCGACCTCGGGAGCTACGCCTGGCGCGTCGTCGCGGTGGACGCCGCCGGGAACGAGGGCACGCTCAAGGAGATCGCCGCGGCGACCGTGGTCCGCCGGCCCAACAGCCCGGCGTTCTCGATCGCCTATTCGGCCGTGACGCAGAAGGTGACGTTTGACGTAACGTAGGAGTGAGCAATGCCTCAGGTAGCGACAGGCCCCGACGCCCTCCGCATCGAGGTCGCCTCCGTCGAGGTCGAGCACCTCGTCGCGGTCGAGACGCTGGACGGCGTGGCGATCACGTTCGCCTCTGGCCGCAACGGCCCTGGAACCGGCTACCTGCGCGCCGATGCCACATCCCGAATCGCCTGGAAGGAGCCGGGCTCGGCTACATGGGGCGCGTGGGTCGATGTCTCCGCCGGCGGTGCGTTCGTCCTGCCCGGCGGCGACGACCCGGACGCCTACGTCCGAGTCGCGGTCGACCTCACGTACCTCCCGACCGACGTCGCCGAGCACCGCGTCCTCATGGAGGACGTCTGGAACAACGGGGTCGCCTCCGACGACGTCACCGCGGCGGAGGCCTCCGCCGGCGACGTCGAGACGTACACCGTTACCGTGGCGAACGACAGCCCGATGGGCGTCCACCACGTCACGTTCTGGATCGACGCCGCGGTGTCCGGGATCGAGATCTCGGACAACGGGGCCGACTGGGTGAACCCGACGACGGAAGGGACCGGCCTGGTCCTCGGATACATCGGCGCGGGGCTCACGAAGACCTTACACGTCCGACGTACCATTGGGGCTGCGTCCGAGTCGGACGCGGATGTGTTGACGCACCTGGCAGATTCGTTCACGAGCTACAGCCCCTGAACGGGGCACGGAAAGGAAGGTTGGACATGGCAGGCAAGCACGGAATCGCGCAGAAGCAGGACATGGCCCTTGCTGCTGCGACCCCGAAGACGGTCGTGCAGATAGTTGCGGCGGCGAATCACGGCATCGACCTCGCTGAGGTCGGCGTCGGTTTCGACGGCACCGACAACACCAAGGAAGCGGTAGAGATAGACCTGGTACGTCAAAGCGACGCCGGGACGGGCGGCGACGCGCTCACGATCGTCGGCGGGAACGACTCTGACGGAGACACGTTTGACACCACGGCGCTATCCGACATCGACAGTGCTGAGCCTACAGGCACAGTGGTCGTGCGGTCGTGGCGTGTCCACCCGCAGACGGGGTTTGTCTTCCAGCCGTCGGACCTCGCGCCGATACACGTCGGGGCCGGTGATCGCTTGGGGTTGCGCTGCACAAGCGCAGCGGTGGTCAATGTAGATGCGTACATGGCGTTTGTCGAGTAGCGCCGGAGAGATACATGGCCGGCAACGACTACCACACCAGGCTACTGCTGCACTGCGATGGCGCCGACGAGTCCACCGACTTCCCGGACGCCTCGCCAGCGGGGCACGCCATAGAGGTGTTCGGTGACGTCCAGGTGGACACCGCACAGCAGGTATTTGGCACCGGCTCCGCGCTCTTTGATGGCGTCGGAGACTTCCTAAAAACGCCAACCCACACCGACTGGCAGTGGGGCTCTGACGACGTCACGGTGGACTACAGGGTGCGATTCGCAGACGTTGCGGCGGATCAGGGTCTGTGGTGCGGCTACGCTAGCGGTGAGAACTACATCAAGTGCCAGTGGGAACAGGCCGCCGGTGTTCTCAGGATCACCGGCGATGGCGGGTCCGGTGCGATAGACGTGTCTGGCTCGTGGAGCCCGGCCGCTGACACATGGTATCACCACGCGATCGTGCGGCACGGAAGCGACTGGTACATCTTCGTCGATGGCACTGATATCGTATCCAGCGGCACCCCTGACAGTGACTCTCTGGCTGCGGTCTCCTGGTTTTTGGCCGGGACTAACTACACGGAGTACCTACGCGGCTGGCTGGACGAGGTACGTGTCTCTACTGGCATCGCGCGGTGGACGACCTCGTTCTCGCCCCCCACCGAGCCGTACTCGCCGCCGCTGCTGTTTTGCAGGACGCGGGTCTTTGCCGGCTGTCGCCTGCCTCCGCGCCGCCGCAGCCAAATCATCGGGCCCGGCCCTGAGACACTCGGCGGGCCGCTAATTCGCCCCGCGATCTTCTCGGGCAGTCGTCTCTTTGCCGGCTGTCGCCTGCCTCCGCGCCGCCGCAGCCAAATCATCGGGCCCGGCCCTGAGACGCTCGGCGGGCCAAGCTGCCGGCCCCCGCTATTCCTGGGCAGCAGTGTGTTCGCCGGCCGCCGCCTTCCGCCGAGGAGACAGAGCAAGGTAACAGGCACGCACCGGTCGCCCTTCGCCAGTCACTATCAGGAGCTCCGCGGCCTGTATCGCATCTTCAATTACCTCCCCGGCGCCGGCGCCGAGCCCTACGGCTGGCGGGTGTATCACGCCGTCGGCTCGCCGCCCGAAGCTGTCCCCGGCGACCTCTGGGCGTCGTCGTCGGCGGAGCCCTTCACGCCGAACATCGTTCTCGGCGACGGCGTTCACTACTTCAGCATGGCCTACTTCAACGGCGTCCTCGAGTCGGGCTTCCGCCCCGTGGGCCCGAACGGCGAGCCGTACCTGGTCCTCACGGTCTCGGGTGGTGCCGAGGTGCTCAGCTCCCCGCAGGGGCCCTACCTCGCGGAGCTCGTCCTGCAGCCCTCGGGCGTCGTGCGCGTGATCGCGCAGTACAACCCCTACGCCGACGACTCCGCCGGCGGCGCCGGCTCGATGGCCGCCGACGAGTGGGCCATCGCCTACACCGTGAACGGCGCAGCGCCGCCGACTGACACGCCGGACGTCACCGAGGCCATGTCGTTCGTCTGCAGTGGCCACGCCCGGCTCGTCTACGACCTCCCCGGCCAGGCCGACGGCACGACGGTCAAGGTGCGCATCCAGACGCGCCGCGACGACGGGAGCTGGAACTACTCGGAGGGCTCGGAGGTCCTCACGGCGATCGCCGACGCCGTGGGCCCGGCCGCCCCCGACGTCGCCCGCGCGTGGGCCGGGCGGCTCCCGGAGGACCTGTGAGAGACAAGACGCCACGGACAAACGGCTCTCACCGCCAAGGCGCCAAGAGCGCCAAGCACGGCGGAGGCAGGGGACGTCGTGGCCGTACCCCGGAAGTGCGCCGTGGTCGTCTTGGCGTCCTTGGCGTCTTGGCGGTAAGGGGGTTGCCGTGTCTGTAACGGCCATCGGCCCCGGCACAGAGTCCCTCCCCCGCGTGGAGGCCGTGCCGGTCCTCCAGACGAAGGCGGCCTGGTCCGACGCCTGGTCGACCGACAACGAGCTCGTCCCCGTCACGGCCGACTGGTCGCTCGCATCGAGCGGCGGCTCGGACATGTCGCTCGTCCGGAAGTACGGCCCGAAGGTCAAGGACGAGGACGGGACCACCTGGGGCGCGCGCACGCCGGCGGACCACCGCGGCAAGTGGTGCCGGGTCCGCCTCGCCGGCGCCCAGGGGATGCAGACGGTCTGGATCGGCCGCATCGAGAGCGAGAAGCGCAGGATGGAGGGCTCGGCCCAGGGCCCGATGGGCCTGCAGCGCTGGGTCGCCGTCTCGCCGGTCAGGATACTCGAGAAGAAGCGCGTCTATCAGTCCTACTGGGGATCGGCTGCCACGCTCGTCGAGGTCCTGCCCGACGTGAACCTCCGCGGCCCGGACGGGATCCTCCGCGGGAACCGGGGGCCGAGCCTCCCGCCGCCGGTTGACTCCTGCGTATACGGCGCGACCGACGACCCGTGGAACGCCTACCAGTACATCGACTACCTGCTCAAGCGGTTCGTCCAGCAGTACGACGAGCCCTTCGGGGCTCTCGTCGGCCCGGCCTGGTCCATCGCCGGCCAGACGGACATCCTCCAGGGACACATCCCATACGCGCCGCTGTCGGCGTCCATGTGGGCCTCGGACATCATCCGCGCCGTGATGCCCCCCGGCATGGACTACGTCTGCCAGCCGACGGCGGCCGGCTTCGCCCTGGTTTTCCACTCCCTGGCCGGGCAGGCCGAGACGTTCGACGACGCGACGTTCCCGGTCAACCCGAACCGCGTCTCGATCTCGCAGGGGTCGGACCCCGACATCATCGACTGCGAGCTCGAGATCTCCGACGCCCAGAGGTACGACCGCATCACCGTGATCGGCGAGCGCGTGAAGGTCGCGTTCACGCTCTACACCATGCCGGCCATCGGCTGGCTCGTGCCCGGCTGGAGCGCTGCGCAGGAGGCGGCCTACAAGGCGGGCACCGGGACGCCCGAGGACAAGCCCGAGGAGCATGACGCGGCGCGCGCCGACGACGCCTTCCGCGACGTCTTCCAGACGTTTGTCGCCGACGACGAGCTGGACCTGACGCCGTTCTTCGGCTCGTACCCGACCGCGCTCGACGCGAACCGCGAGACGCTCCCGCACTGCCTGATGAAGGAGGGCTGGGACTACACCGGCGCCTCGCCGGCCGCGCCCGCCGGCCACGACGGCCACCCCGACGACCTCCGCCCGCCGCTGGTGATCGGCTACGAGCCCGAGACCGGGCGGCCGGTCCCCGTGGACAAGATCGGCGAGGTCTCCGAGGCGGCCGGCATGATGCTCAAGAATATGTCGGTCGAGGCGCTGAAGCACGCCCTGGGCGTCCGGGTCAAGGCGTCGCCGAACCACGCCCTGGCGGCGAACCACTGGACCGACGGCGTCGCCCCAGCAAAATCCGACTTCCTCCCCGACTACGACGGCGCCGTGGACTGGGAGCTGCTTGTCGTGACGCTCGCCGCGCCGGCGGACAAGCGCATCCGTGTGAGCTGCGCGATCACCGGCCCGGCCGCCGCCGGCGACGGCTCCGAGATGGTGATCGAGGTGCCCGGCGCGGAGTACTGGTACCTCGACGCCGAGACGGTCGTCGGTGTCGCCGCGAACGGCGACTTCCAGTGGTCGCCGTCCGAGGCCGTCGTCCTGCGCGACGATTCCGACGACCTCGCCCTGGTCGCCGCCGGCGCGAAGGCGCGCTACCTCGCGGAGCGCGTCGCCGCGCGCGTCACCTGGAGGCGGCTCGAGGACTACTCCGGGATCGTCGGCCACATCCTCAGCTTCATCGGCGACGGCGACGACGTGCAGGACGTCGGCGCGCCGATCTCGGGCGTGCACTACGACTTCCAGAAGCGGACCACGACGGTAATGACGGGGTACGCCAGATGAGCCAGATCGTCAGGCCGATCGGCGGCGTGCGCGGCGCGAACGTGGTTCGCGTGGGGGCCGGCGTCAACTTCCGGCGGATGCCGTTGGCCTCGCTCAGCTGCGCCTACAACGTCGGCCGGACCGAAGTCGCGCTCTTCTGGCGCTACCCCAACAACGTCCTCGTCACCGGCAAACTGCTGGACATCATCGCGTGGACACCGGCCACGGCCAAGGCCACTTACGACTACGTCCAGCCGACGACGCCGAACGGGCTCTGCTACGAGGCCAAGCGCTGGGGCCTCGGCCCGTACGTGACCGGGGCCACGGAGCCGACGTGGCCGACCAGCCCCGGCTCTCTCTCTGGCCTCGACGGCAAGATCAAGTGGTACTGCCACCTCGCCCCATACCGCCGCTGCACAGGCGTCCTTGTCATGCGCCGGCACGGCACGTTTCCTGAGAGCCCGCGGGATCCCTCCGCCGAGGAAGTCTACAGCGGCACGGCTTACGAGTTCACCGACACCGACGTCGCCGCCGGCGACTGGCTCTATCGGGTCTGGGCCAAATACGGGAACAGCTACAGCGACCCGCTGCCACTCACCTACACTCTCGCGGTGGACGCGCCGGCAACGATGGGACCGGACTACTGATATGGCAATCGTGGTGACGATCGTAGCGACGCAACCCAACGCCTCGGAGATCGGGCCAGAGACCGGCACCTTCACCGTCACCCGGGCCGGCGGCGTGGCGGGGGACCTGACCGTCAACTTCGTGGTCGGGGGAACTGCAAACGAGGGCACTGACTTCGGAACCCTCGGCACGACCGTGGTGATCCCGGACGGGGAGGCGAGCGCGGACATCACCGTCACGCCGATCGAGGACGGTTACAACGAAGGCACGGAGTCGGTGATCGTGGCGCTCTCCGCCGGCGCCGGCTACAGCGTCGGAGCGCCGAGCTCGGCCACGGTCAACATCGCCTGCGCCTACCCCTTCCAGGTCAAGATATCGACAACGGCCACGAACATGCTTGATGGCTTCACCCTGACTGTCACCGCCACGATCTCAAAGGGGACGGAAGCCGAGAGGATCATCCGTCTGAAGAAGGCACCCGGCGACGCCTACGCCAACGCCGTGCAGTACACAATTGCACCGTGGCCCAATCCGGTGACCGGCTCATCCCATGGCATATGCCGCATCATCTGGCTCGAGCTCGTCGCCGGCGACAACGGCCTGCCGTTGACATTCGACGCGGTCGTGGACGGAGTGACGCCGGCCGTCATCGGCTCCGACGTCGCGACAGTGACGCACCCCTGATAGGAGTACACCCATGCTCGCCGCGATCGACTGGACGCAGGTCGCCACGACGGCCGCCGCGACGCTCGGCCTGGTCGCCGTCAGCTACGGCGGCATCCGCAGCGCGCTCGCGTTCCGCGCCAACGGCAACGGCAAGGCCGCACCCGCACCGCTCCCGCCGGCCATCGACCTGCCGTCGTCCCCGTGCCCGGACCACACGGACCGCATCGCGCGCAACGCGGAGCGCGTCGGCACGAACTGCGAGCGCCTCTCGAACCTTGAGGAGGACCGCCGCCAGGTCTGGGTCTCCGACCAGCGCCAGTGGGACATGATAACCGAGCAGGGCAAGGCGCTGGCCTCTACGGCCGCCGAGCTCAAGGCCTTGGGCGCGGGCGTCGAGAAGGTGGACAAGAAGCTCGACCGGCTGGTCGAGAAGCTGCTGGACTGAGGAGAGCAACGATGAACCCGACAGGTGCATCATTCTGTTTCGCTCTGGCGGTATTCGCCATCGCCGGCTGCGCGCTGACGGAGGGCCGGCGCGAGGCCGCCGACTGCAGCGTCCGCCACGCCCGCATCATCCGCCAGCGGGTCGCCGTCCTCCAGACGAAGCTCGCCGCGGCCCCGCCGGAGTTCGCACCCGTCGCCGAGGCGCTCGCGCCAGTCGTGAAGGATATCTCAGACAGCGCGGAGAAGGTCGAGGGCTGGAACCTGGTCGCCGCGACGGACCACGGCGCGCCGGCGAAGCCGCGCGAGCTCCTCGCCAGCGACGAGGACGTCGGGATATCGCTCTACCAGGGCGCGGCCGAGCTCAAGAACCTGGTCATGTCGTTCGTGCCACCGCTTCCAGTGCCAGGCATGCCAGGCGGGTCGGGCGGCGGCAAGCTGGCCACGCTCATCACCGGCGGCGGCCTGGCCGGCACCGTCCTTGAGATGGTCCGGCGCAAGCTCGCCTCCGCGAAGCGTGAACGCGAGGAAGAGCGACGACGGCTCGAGCGCGAACGCGACGAAGAGCGCGCCGCCGCCGACGACCTCCACGACGCGGTCGAGGAAATGAAGGCGGCCGCCGGCAACGGTGGCCTGAAGGCGAAGGCCTTCGGCGAGATCATGGAGGGCCGCCTGCCGGCCCGCCGCAAGCACGCCCGCCGCAAGCTCGCGGCCGTCGAGGCCCCTCGCACCGCCTGACCCGTCTCCCACGGCCGCCTCGCCAGCGGCCGCCTCCCGCCCCGCGGGGTGCCGCCGCACCCCGCGGGGTCCTCTTTCGGCCCCGCGATTTGTTGCCGTTCTGTTGCCGTTTTCGGCTCGGACGGGCATTCCCGGGGAATCCCAACCCTCCCCGCTGGCAGGGCATATCTGCCATTGGAGGGCGTCCAACAGGCCGGTTCGCCGATTCTCGCGGGATTACGCTGGTGGGCCCGCCCGGATTCGAACCGGGAACCTTGGGATTATGAGTCCCACTTGTTGCCACGATCCGCCCGCAAATTCGTGGCCGCACAGGCTTTTCACCCCCGAGAGGCCCGTTTGTTGCCGTTTCCTGCAGCCGGAGTGCACCACGGTAGCTTGTCCGCCATGCCGGCCAGCCGGATCTTCGAGAGCTTGATGTACCGCCGCGCCATCTGCCCCGACTTCCAGCCCATCATCGCCTGCAGCCGCGACTCGGACTCGCCCGTGTCGGCCAGGTGCTGCGCGACCGAGTGGCGCAGCCAGTAGAGCGTCACGCCCTCGAGGCCCGCGTCCTCGGCCGCCGTCCGGACGGCGCCGAAGTAGGTGCCGGGCGTCGTGCGCAATTCATTGTAGGGGAACCCCGGCACGACCTTGCCCGACCGCCGCTGCTTCGACGTCCGCGCCAGGTACCTGGCGAGCGGCTTCGCGATCGGCACGGCCCACTGCTCGCCGCCCTTGCGGAGGACGGTGAGCCGCTTCGCCGCGAGGTCAACGTGGTCCCACGTGAGCCGCGCGAGCTCGACGGGTCGCATCCCGGTGTGAGCCAGGAGCATGACGGCCGGCTCGAGCCAGGGGGGGGCGCCGGCCACGGGGTACTTGAGGCCGGTCTTCTCGTCGGTCTCGATCCGCGGCTTCCGCCGGCACTGCTTGAGCAGCTCCTCGAGGTCGGTGGGCGAGAGGACCTTCGGGGGCGTCTCGGGTTGCTTGAAGTGGTGGAGGCCGGCGAGCGGGTTGGCCGCGAGGTCGCCGCGCTCGACGATCCAGGCCGCGAAGGCATGCCAGGCCCGGAGGTCATGGTTGCAGTCGTTCGCGCCGCGGCCGGCGTTGCGCCTGGCGACGAGGTAGGCGTCGAGCTCGCGCCGGCCGAGGTCCTGCGCGGTCGACCAGGCGAGCGGCGGCGTCTCTCTCTGCCGCGCCGACCGCCCGAGCACGGCCCGCAGCCGGCGCCTGGTCCGGTGGACGTGCTGGGCGCTGCGGCCGTGGCCGGTGAGCCAGGCGGCGTACTCGTCCACGAGGCCGAGCAGCGGCGGGCCACGCTCGCCCTCGGGCGTCGCGGCGGCGCCGTCGATCTCGCGGCGGAGCTCCTCGACGATCTGCATGCAGCGGGCGTCGTTCAGGTGACGGCCGAGGCTCCAGCCGCGGCGCTTGAAGTACGGCTCGAGGCTGCGGCCGACCTTGCGCTTGCGGGCGTCGCCCGGGCCGCGGTGACGGACCCAGATGTAGAGCCCGCCCTCGTTCTCGGGGCGGGCCTCGAGGAAGTAGATGCCGCGGCGGGAGGGAAGGGGCATGGTGTCACCCTTCCGGCGGCGCGTCGGCCGGTGTGAGAATCGACTCGTCGTCTCGGAGGGGCTCAAGGTAGCACTGGCCGAGGATGACGCCCTCGTACTGGTTGTATCCCAGCACGCGAGCCTCCACGTACGTCTTGCCGCGCCGCTTCAGCTTGAGCACATCGGCCTTGCGGTCAGCCGCGACGTAGCATGTCACGTGCGCCTGCAGGGTGTTTCCGAACTGCACGAGGATTGTGCCGTCAAGCGCCTTGTCGATCGAGCGGATCCGGCGCTCGAACTGGATCCTTTGCCAAAACCAAGCCTCAGCGGCTGCGATCTGGTTGTCCCGGAACTCGCGCCACAGGGCCGTGATGCTCACCTCCTTGTGGACGGAGCGCGGGGCCCACACCTCGTCCAGCCCCGCGAGGACCAGCACCATGGTTTGCTCGGCCTCCGCGTCTGACGCCCCATCTTGGCGAAGGGAAATGAACGTGGTGAGGAACTCATCATAGTGCTGGGGGGGGGCATAGGACCAGGAGAGACGGTCCATGCGGACGACAAGGTCTGGCCAGGCGATGTCGAGGCCGGCCTGACGTGCGTCGGTCACTTGGCGCAGCGTGATCCGCTTGATCTCATCTTCGGTCTCCACGTACTTCTTGGCGAGGCTGCGCGCAGCCGCGTCCAGATAGGCCCTGAGGATTGTGTCCCGCTCAGCAGGTGTCGGCTCAGGGGCGGCTGACGCCGGCGGCGCATCCAGCCGTGATGCAGGCAACACTGTGCTTGCCGGTGCGAGAGGGACTTCCGGCTCGCGGGGCGCCAGCTGGGTGTTGGCATGACGCACCCAGAAGACAGCCGCGGAGATGAGGAGAGCGAGGATGAGGCCGAGCACGCAAGCAAGGAAGCCGGGAGACGGCCAAGCCACTGTCCATCGCGGAGGCGCCGCCGGCGCCGTGAAGCGCTTCTCGCAGATCGGGCACGTGATCGGAAGGCCGGCGACGTCGGCCGGCGCGGTGAACGCCGCGTCGCAGTGCGGGCAGGTGACGGGGATGTTGGTGTCGGGCATGGGTCAGTCCCACGAGATATTGCTGAAGCCCATGGTCTTGGCCGCGTCTGCGACCTTCCTGATTTCCCTGAACACGAAGTCGATCTTCGCCTTGAACCAGCATTCGTCCATCGTCTCACTGGCAACGACAAGAACTCTGTCGTCCGCCGGATGCCCGAACTTGTACAGCGTGTAGGGGAGGGAAGGCGATCTTCCCAGGACTCGGCCATGCGCGATCATATCCCGCAGGTGGACCACCGTGGAGCCAAGGGCATCCTCAGAACACTTGCTCTTGACCGCCTCGTTGTACTTGTCGACCAACTTGCCAAGCGTGTCGTAGTTCGTGAGCGAGTTGACACGGACGCAATGGCCTACGGCCAAGGAATCGAAGTTGACCACTGGCTCGCACTCCTTGTTGTGCTCGGCGAGGAACACGCGAAGCAGCGTTTCCAGCGAATGGAGATTTGCGACGAGCGTTCCTAGTTTGAGGTGGTGTGCATTGGAATCCATTCGTGCCCTGGCCCTTCCTGCTCGCCCTCCCCCGCCCGGTCCCCGCGCCGCGCGTCGCGGGCGTCGCCGGGGTGGCGGCGCGACTTCCTCGGCTTCAAGACCACGCCGAGGACGGGGTACCCGTCAGATCGACGGGAAGCGATGGGCCTCCCGCTTCCGGCACTTCCTGCAGAGGTTGTCGCCCGTGGCCCCGCCTGAGATTCTCTGCATGTCCCAGATGCCACAACTGGAACACTTGTAGCGGTACGAATTCCACTGGCGGTGCTTCGCCTTGCCGGGCTCGACGATCTCGAAGCCGTGCTCGGCCAGTTCCTCTTCCTTCAGCCTGTCTGGCAGTGCCATTTGATCCCAGCCCCCTTCAATCCACAATAAACCTCACACCCACGACCCGGTGAATCGACTCGATCTCGTCGATCGGCACGGCCATCGACTCGCCCTGGGCGACGTTCACGGCTTCGAGCGTGATGGGCCCCCTGGCCCGGTGGCAAGAACCTGCCATCCGCCCGTCCAAGAACGCCGGCCCTGCGGGCGAGCGGCGCAGCGGTTGCGAACCTAGCGTCCACCGCAACCGAAAGGGGGTGCCGGTGGACAACCTGGTCAGGCTCTACGAAGCTCTTGCAAGACTCGGGCGAATTCTGGAAGCTGCGCAGCGACCCGCGCTGCGTATTCTGGATCGCCCAGGGCCCTGTGACAGACCCCGCCGACGATGTTCACGGTCCCGGCGAGCAGGCCCATCACTGCGGATTGTCCGTCGGTCAGGGCCTGGGGGGCAGGGCGGAACGCCTCTCGATCCTCCGACGCCATAGATGCACCACGGAGGGGCGCGTACTGCCCCGCCTCCGGTGCAGTCTCCCGAACGGCGCCTTCTCCGGCGCCGGCGTCGGCCGCTGCCCCACGCTCTCCGACGATCCCGCGCGCCTCGGCGGCGAGCGCTTCGAGCTGGTCGACCCAGGCGTGCATGCGAGACGGATACCTGATCGGCTCGTCCCCGAATTCGGCGACGATCTCATGTGCTGTAGTCCCGAGTGCCCTGGCCAAGACCACCAGATTGTTGCAGGCAGGTTCGTTCCGTCCGTCCTCCCAGGCTGAGACGGCAGTTGGCCCCACGGCAACATGCACGCCCAAGTCTCGCTGGGTCAAGCCCGCTTCCTTGCGTAGACGGCCAAGAATCGAGCCGATGGTGTAGTGCACGTCGTCTTCACTTTGCGTGGACTTTTCGCTTGACAACGGCACGTTACGTGGAGTACTATCCCCCCGTCGAGGTCGGGTGGTCTTGGGGCTCTTTCGTTTGGGCACGGACACCCCCTCACAGGCGCGTGGAGGCGCCCATTCATGAGCGAGGCATTCAGCCGGGCCGGGGATCACGAGGCACAACGAACGTTCGCTGCAGCGGTCGCTCCCCGGCCTCCGCTCGGCGACAGCCCCTCGGAGCTCCACCTCCGGGGGGCACGAGCGCTCACGGCCCCGACGCGTCCGGGGCCGTCTATTTCCACACATAGTGTATCGGTCGGGTCACGCGGCCACAAGAGCTTTTCCCGGCGACTCCGCGGGGGTGGTCCCCGCGTTTCGCGGTCTTTCCCTTTCAAGGCCGGAGGGCGTGCGGAGGTCAGCACCCCACGCGACGCCGCCGCCCTCCGGCCGATCCGTTCCGCGTGGAAGGCGGTGACGGCATGACGATCCTCGGCAGACTGCTGGACGGGATCATGGGCCTCGCCTGCCCCGAGCCTCGTCGAGGGGGGCCGAAACCGCCGAAGCCGGCGCCCGCCGCGGCGCCGTCCGCGCCGGAGTTCGAGGCCGCGCGCGTCGGCACGGATGCCGGCCGCATCCGCTACCCCGCCCTCGCACAGCCCAAGATCAAGGGCATGCGCCTGGTCGCCATCTTCGACGGCAAGGGGCGGGTGCGCCTCGAGACCAGCACGGGCCGGCCGGTCCTCGGCCTGCCGACCATCGCGGCGGAGCTCGCCGGCCTGGGGATACGGAACCTCGTCCTCGACGGTGAAGCCTTCGGCATCGACGAGCACCACACGGTGTCAGTCGCGATGCGGACGGTGAACCTCGCGGACGATTCGGCCGTGGTTTTTCACGTCTTCGACGCCGTCCACCTCGCGGGCCGCGAAGTCCACGACTGTCGGGAGCTCTCCCGCCGCCTGGAGTGGCTCTCAGAGCTGCGCGAGAGGCCGCCCGTGAAGCTCATGCCAGGCCGCCCGGTCGGCAACCGCGCGCAGGTCAACGCCTACCTCAAGGAGTGCCTGGCCCAGGGCTACGAGGGCGTGGTGGTCAAGGACCTCGACGCGCCGTACGGCCAGAAGGACGCCTGGATCAAGCTCAAGCCTGTCCACACGTACGACTGCACGATCGTCGGCATGACTGAGGGCAAGGGCCGGCTCGCCGGCACGCTCGGCGCGCTGGTCGTGGAGCTGGACGGTGCGGAGTTCAAGGTCTGTGGCTTCGAGGACTGGGTGCGCTCGAAGCTATGGGGCGAGCGGCACAAGTACCTCGGCTGCATGGTCGAGGTGACGGCGCAGGAACTCACGAAGACCGGCAAGCTGGTCTCCGCACAGTTCGTGCGCATGCGGCCGGACAAAGACTGAGAGGCAGTCATGACCGACACCGCCATTCTCCTGGACGAGCTCTCCGCCATCCGCCGCGAGATCGGCCAGCTCAGGAGCGTGGTCTGCCGCGCGATCGACGACTCGGGCTCGTGGGTCTCGGCCGCGAAGGCGGCGACGTCGCTCTGCGTGAGCCACGGCCGCTTCCTGGCCGAGTGCCGGAAGGCCTGGCTCGACAGGCCGGACGCCCGGCAGACGGACGTCACGGTCCGCGACGGGATCACCGTGCGCTACGTGTCAGGACCAGCCGAGGGCCGCAAGCTCTACAGGTTCATGGTGTGGGCGCCGGACCTCAGGCCGGCGGCTGCGGCGCGGAACGGGGTGGGGGCATGAGCGACGCGACACAGACCGCCGACCGCTGGGACGAGTGCATCATGCGGATCGTCCGGCTCGGGTCGGCGGAGGACCGGCTGCTCGCGTCGCTGACGTACCTCAAGGGCGCCTCGTCGGCGTGCGCGACGGCGCGGGCGCTCTCGCAGGTCCTCGAGGAGTACCAGTCGGAGCTCGCCGGCCTGGTCGGCGAGATCGGGATCCGGCAGCCGGCGGAGGGGATCGGGGGGGGGACGCAATGACGGGCATGGACCTCTGGAACGCCGTCCACGACCACCCCGACCTCGAGTGGCTGCCGTGCGACATGGAGCGCGACGAGGTCCGCGTGCTCCACGTCCCCACGCGCCGCGCGTTCGCGGTCCCGATCGCCGCGGTCCTCGGCGGCGAGATCGGCTGGGACGAGCTCCTGTCCGTCCTCACGGGTGCGCGCGAGCCCGAGGTCCTGACCTACGTGACGCGCATCGTCGGCTACTTCTCCAACCTGAACAACTGGAACCGATCGAAGCTGGCGGAGATCCGCGACCGCGGCCGCGGCGACTACGGCGTGCCAGCGCGGTCTCCGTCGCTGGCGGGGATGGCACGACCCGAAGGGACGCGATAAATGCGAGTCTGCCTGAGCGGTGCGATCTCGGACGACGACCCGGACGTCCAGATCGCGAACCTGGCTGCGCTCGACGCCGCGGCGCTCGACATCCACGCGCTCCACCCGAAGGCCGAGATCGTGAACCCGGCCGAGCTCGCGCGCGAGCATCCGGACCTGACGTGGGAGGAGTACATGCTGCACTGCCTGGCCGAGCTCCTCGATAGCGACTGCCACGCGCTGCTGCCGTCGTGGAACGACTCCCGCGGTGCCGTCATCGAGGTCCTGGTCTCGCAGGTCGCCGGGATACCGCACGTGCACCCGCCCAACCTGGAGCCCTACCCGACGATCCAGCCCGGCCACCTGGCGGGGCGGATCATGTCGCTCGTGGCGCCCGCGCACCTGGAGACGCTGGTCGAGACGCGCGTCGCGGCGGCGCTGCGGGCGCTGAAGGCGAAGGAGGCGGCGGTATGAGCGCATGGCTCTGGTTCGGGATCGCCGCCGGCGTCGCGGCCGTCGTCACGATCGTAATCGCCTGGTCAGCGTGCCGCGCCGCTGGGCTGGCCGACAGGAGGCGGCAGACGTGACGGGCGGCTTGAACATCGAGGTCCGCGAGGGCCGCTGCCGGCGGTGTGGCAAGCCGGGGCAGATATGGAACCTGCCCGGCGAGCCGGGTATCTGCATGGCGTGCGTGGACGTGGAGATCGACGCGATGGGGAAAGGACGGGGACACGTGGCGAAGAAGAAGGCGGCGCAGAGGGACGGCGAGCCGGAGCAGACGCCTCTGGGGCGGATGCGGGCGCAGCTCGCCGGGATCAGGGGCGCGCTCGGGTCGCTCGGCGGCGACATCCTGGACTACTCGGAGGACGTCTCCGGCTCCGAGGACCTGGCCCAGGCCCTGGCCGACGCGAAGAAGCGCGCGGAGTCGGCGCTCAAGCGCATGGGTGCGCTCGACCAGGCGCTCCTCGCCGCGATCGGCGCGGCGTCCGAGGCGCCGGTCTCCGAGCAGACGCGCCTCGCCGACGGGGCGGACGTTCACGAGGGGTAGCGGATGGCGACGCACACCCGCACGGCGAAGGCTCGCGCGGCCGTCCTGGAGATGCTCCATGGCGGCGGCGAGTTCAGCGTCCGGGACCTCAAGGCGCGCCTCCGGGAGCGCGGCATCGACCTCGAAGCTCTGGCCCAACGCATCTACGAGCTGCGCCGGCCGGAGTACGGCGGCCACAACATCGTCCATCGGATAGCCCGGCGCCTCGGGCGGAGTGTCCACGTCTACCGGCTCGTGGGGGTGGTCCCCACGGCCCCAGCCGCAGACATGGATTCCGGGGCGCCGGCGTCGCCGTCCCCACGCACGCGCGTCAACCCAGGCCAGCTCGCCTGGCTCCGCGACCGCATGGCCGAGGAGGATCGCGGCGTGGTGGAGGCGACCGAGGCAATCGAGCACGCGGGCCTGGCCGACGTCGCCGCGCGACTCAGGCAGGAAGACGCGACGGGGCAGCCGGGGCTTGAGACCCCCCTGGCCATGGCCGGGAGTGACGGTGCGGAGGAAGACTCACCCCCTTCCGTTCATGCCTCCTCCCGGCCCGCCCCTTCGCAGACGAAGAGGAAGGTCCGCACCAGGCCGCTCGAAGAGGAGCCCTGGTATATGAGAATCTGAGGCCACGGCGGTGGCCGGACCGCACGAAAGGGAGGCTGGCATGGCGAGGAAGCGGAAGCACAAGGAGAGCGAGGTCGAGAAGTACGTCCACGGGCTCCCGAACCGCGGCGGCGGGCCGGGCAACGCCGAGTACCAGTGGGGTTGCCATCAGCACGTGGATATCGACCGCGTCGAGATCTCCGACCGTCCGAACCGCGCGCACATCGACCAGAAGGCGCCCGAGTTCCTGGAGCTCGTCGAGAGCATCAGGGCGACACGCGGCGTGATCCAGCCGATCCTCGTCCGCCAGGGCGTCGGCGACCGCTTCGAGCTCGTCGCCGGCGAGAGGCGCTTGCTCGCCTCGAAGGCCGCCGGCCGCGGCACCATCGCCGCGATCGTCCGCGAGATGTCCGACGCCGAGGCCGCCGCCTACCAGCTCACGGAGAACACGCACCGCTCGGACCTCACGCCGCTCGAGGAGGCGGGCCAGGTGCGGGCGCTCCTGGACGCCGGCACGACGACGGCCGAGATCGCGAAGCTGCTCGGGCGGACGCAGCGGTGGGTGCAGCGGCGGGCGTCGCTCACCGGCCTCTCGGCCAAGTGGCTCAACGCCGCCTCGGCGCGCGACTGCGCATTCGGCCTCTGGCCCGCTGCGGCGCTCGAGAGGATCGCCCGCCTCCCCGAGGACCTGCAGGACCGCCTCTTCAAGGACTGGTCGCAGAGCTGGCGGGGCCGCGACCTCAAGACGCCGGCGCCCGACCCGAAGGACCTCGACAAGGCCATCGGCAACGTGACGTGCGAACTCAAGCGCGCCCGATGGGGGCTCGACGACGCGACGCTCGTCCCGAAGGCGGGCGCATGCTCCGAGTGCAAGCGCCGCGCCGGGCAGCAGCCGCTCCTGTGGGACGGCCTGGCCGACACGGACATGGCCGACCCGAAGGCGTCGAAGGCCGACGTCTGCCTCGACGCCGGCTGCTGGGAGAAGAAGACGACGGCCTGCATCAAGGCCAAGGCCGCGGAGCTGAAGGCGGAGCACGGCAAGGAGCCGGTCCTCGTCCGCGAGGACTACTCCAGCCGCGACGCCTATCCGACCTCCGTGAATCACTACGACGTGAAGCGCTGCAAGAAGACGGACAAGGGCGCGCGCCCGGCGGTCCTGGTCGATGGTCTCTCCGCCGGCGGCGTGACGTGGGTGAAGTCGTCGTCGCATGGGGGCGCCGTCTCGGCCTCGAGGAAGCAGGGCCCGACGCCGCTCAAGGAGCGGCGGAAGAAGCTGCAGGAGCGGCGGGATGCGTGGGTGATCGACGAGGTGCAGAAGGCATTGGAGTGCTTCGGCTTCGCAGAACTCCAGATCGACGATACCGATGTCGAGACCGTGCTCCTCCGTCTCGTGGCGACGTTCGGCACGGAGCCGATGGGCGGGACGTTCACGGAGTTCAAGCAGTCCGAAGGAGACGAGTGGGAACACGTGTGGGAGGAGCTTTGGGGGGCCGTGAAGCTGAACATCCCATGCAACGATCTCCTGTCTGCGCGCGACGTCGCCGAGTTCCTGGGCCTGGGCGACAAGTGCCCCAGCTTCGACGACCTGGTCGAGAAGGCCGCGCGCGAGCTCCCCGAGCCCAAGTCATGGGCGAAGCTGGCGGAGGACGGGACGCCGAAGACGGCGACCGCCAAGGGCGCCAAGACGAAGGGCAAGACGAAGAAGGCGAAGCCACAGGAGCCGACGGAGCCCGAGGACTGCGGTGACTGCGTGGGCGAGAACGGCTGCGCCGACTGCGCCGAGCCGATCGAGAACCTGCGCTGCCTGCTCGCGGCCAGCGACGACTTCCAGGCGCTGAAGGAGGCCGAGGCCCTCTCCACGTCGAAGAAGCGCGACCCGGGGACGTACCTGCATCCCAAAGCTGCGGGGTGCGCCGACTGTGACGGTGAGAAAGACTGCGCAGACTGCGCAGTGTTGGAGGCGAACGCCTCGAAGAAGGCCGGCACGGCGAAGCGCGGGAAGAAGAGCACGAAGAAAGGACGGTGACAGATGGAGTGTGCCTACATGGTTGGCCTTGGGCCCGGCGAGGACAAGGGCCGCATCCTCCTGGTGGTCGAGGACGGCTACAAGCCCTTGCGCGAGTATGACTCATCGCCGAAGAGGCGGCGAAAGGGAATCGTGAGACGCCTGAACAAGCGCCTGGGCCTGACCCCTCTCCAGGTTGACCAGATCATCGCTCGTTCCATGCGGGCGGGTTGTGAGGACTGAGCCGTGCGCGACTCGCCAGTCATCCGCACCGCCGAGGTCCCGCGCGGGCACGAGCTCGCGCGCCTCGAGCCCGAGGAGGCCGAGCGCCCGGGCGTGCCGGAGGGCCGCGAGCTGTGCTGGCGGTGCAAGAAGGCCCTGGTCCCCGAGGAGGGCAGCACGACGGCCGAGACCTGCAGGGCGCTCGGCGTCTGTTTTGCGTGCTTTGACAAGCCGGACAGGCTGAGCGAATCGCTCACCGAACCGCACACCCCACGAAAGGAGGTCGACGTGGCAGGCAAGGAGACGGAACGGCCGACGTGCGTTCACTGCGGGATGGCCCAGGTTCCGGACGCGGACCACTCGACCGCGCAAGCCGCCAGGGGGCTGGGGCTCTGTTACAGGTGCTACGCGACGCCCGAGATCCGGACGGCCAGGCGCAAGAAGGTCGGCCCCACGAAGCCCGGCCAGGGGGCTGGCCCACCCAGCCCGAAGAAGCGCAAGCCGAAGCTCCTGTCAGCCCCCAGGTCGACGACGGCAGGTGGACGAAAGCGCGCCGTCGCCAGGCGAAGTAGTCCACCCTCGCCCGTCGGGGATCTCCGCGCCGAGATCGGCGCCGTCCTCAAGGGCGCCTTCGCGACGTATGCCGCAACCGAGCTCCGCGCGATCGCCGACGACCTTGAGGCCAGGGCAGCGGAGTGAGCATGGCACGCAGGAAGCAGAGGGCGACGCCCATGCGGGGCCCGGTCGTGCGGTTCCAGACGGAGTTCATTGCGACGCACCTCACATACTCCACCTCCGAAGACGATGAGCAGGCGCTCTACATCTGGCTCCAGGCCAAGGCGCTCTACGAGCGCTGCGAGTTCCTGCCCGAGTCCTACAACGTGGCCTCGATCACGCTGCAGCGGACCAGGAAGACGAAGGTGGACCGCCGCGCCACGGCGGCCACGCTGGAGCGCATGGCCCAGCGGGCCAACCCCCTCATCGGAATCCTCACGGACCCGGCCACGGGCACGCCCCGCGTCCGCGTGATCGGCGTCCGGCACTGGTACGGGGCGAGCTGCGACTGGCGCGATGAGCGCGAGGAGTACGCGGCATGGCGCGCAGAACACGGCCCGGAATTGCGCACGTCGGACCTCGTTTCCTGGGAATCGAGCGAGTCGACGACGGAAGACGAGCAGGATCCGTGCAAGGTTGGCGCAAATCCGGGCCCGAATCTGCGCCAAGTCTGCACCGAATCTGCCCCCCCCAGCCCCCCCACTCCGGCCGCAAGTCCGCCCGCAGCCGCCACTTCCCGGTCGACGCCCCCCGCCGCGAAGGGTACCGCTGCGAAACAAACGTCTTCACGGCAGGGTGTAGACCTTCCGTCGCCGTCAGGGACAACAAGTCCCAGCCCTGCCGGCCCTTCCGTACCTGCCGTGCCCTGTCGTAGCCCTGCCGTGGTCGACGGTGCAGCCCACGGCAACGGCCGCTCTGGACGGGACGGACAGGCGAACGGCCGGCACGACGGCACACCCACGACCCCCGGCACGGTACGGCCCACGTCTGCACAGGAGCGCCTCTGGCGCGAGATCACCGGCCGCTGGCCCCCACCCAGGGGCGCCCCTGCGCAGGCCGCACGTGACGCGGCCCTGACGGCCCTGGCCAACGACGCAGGCACGGCCCTGGCCCTGGCACGTGGCGTCGCCCGTGCGGTCGACGGCGGCAAGCACGTCGAGAGCGAGTGGATGGTCATGGCGCACCGGCTCACGCCCGACGCGTACCGCGTCGCGGACGACGACGTCGCCTGGGTCAAGGCCCGGCTCGCGCCCCCCGCCCCCGCCCAACGGCAGGGCATGGGCCGGGTGGGGGATGCCCTCGCAGAGCAGCTGGGGGGCCGATCATGAAACCCCGCAGACGGCCTCCATTGTCGAATCGGCCGCCGGATTCACACAGGTCGACGGCTGGCTCCTACGGGTCCTTCCAAGGCCCCCCACGAGCCGCTGGTCTGGGGATGTCGGCGGAAAAACGCACCCCCTTCGCAAATCAGCTCGGGAACGTGACCCGACCGCCCCGCCCGCATGCCTGTGCAGTGAATGCCCGGCGGCCCGGGAGTGCTGGAACACTCCCCGCGGCGGCACACCTCAACCGCATGAGGCCGCCGAGCCGTGTTCTATCGTCCCTCGGCACACCTGGATTGAGCGCTCTCATCATGCCGCGCCAGAAACCCCGCAAGCCTCCAGCCTCACGCCGCCCGCGCCGCACCCGCCTGACGGACTACGCCGCCGCGCCCTGGAACCCGCGGACGATCTCTCCGGCGTCCCGTGATGCGCTACGGGAATCCCTCTCGCGCTACGGGGACCTGTCGGGGTTCGTCGTGAACCGCCGGACGGGCACGGTGATCTGCGGTCACCAGCGCCGCGAGTGCCTGGCCGAACTGGACCTCTCGGCCGTGGAGTTCGGCACGCCGCACGCGGTCGAGCTGCCGGCGGGCCCGGGGACGGGTGGGAAGCGGCTGCGGACGCGGGAGCGAACGGGGTTCGTCGAGTCGCCGACGGGGGCGAGGTTCGCCGTGCGGGAGGTGGACTGGCCGCCGGCGTTCGAGCGCGCGGCGAACGTGGCGGCCAACTCGCCGGAGCTCCAGGGCGAGTTCACCGAGGAGCTCGCGGGGATCCTCGAGGAGCTGCGCACCGCGGACGGGGAGGGGTTCGAGGCGCTCGCCATGCCCTCGCTCGCGTCGTCGCTCGGGATCACGCTCGGCGAGGAGGTGAAGCCGGGCCTCACGGAGCCCGACGCGATCCCCGAGCCGCCGGCGAAGGCGAAGACGCGCCGCGGCGACTGCTTCCGCTTGGGCGACCACGTCCTCATGTGCGGGGACTCGGCCGACGGGAAGGACGTGGACCGGCTCCTCGCCGCCGCCGGCGTGAAGCCCGGCGACGTCGCCCTGGTTGCGACCGACCCGCCCTACAACGTGAACGTCGAGCCCCGGACGAACAACGCCCTGGCCGCGGCCCGCAAGCACAAGCACCACCAGGCGCTCGACCTGGCCCGGTCGCCCGGGAAGGCGAAGCGAGCGAAGAAGCAGATGCGCCCGCGGGACCGCGCCCTCCTGAACGACTTCCTGAGCCCGGAGGACTTCGCCGAGCTCCTGCGCCTCTGGTTCGGAAACATGGCCCGGGTCCTCCGGCCCGGCGGCGCCTTCTACATCTGGGGCGGCTACATGAACTGCGCGAACTACCCGCCGGCGCTCGAGGAGGCCGGGCTCTACCTCTCGCAGTCGGTCGTCTGGCACAAGTGCCACGCGGTCCTGACGCGCAAGGACTTCATGGGCAACCACGAGTGGTGCTTCTACGGCTGGAGGAAGGGCGGCGCGCACTGGTTCAACCCGGAGATCACGAACCTGCCGGACGTGTGGGAGATCGCTCCGGAGCTCGCGAACCCGACGGACTTCTGGAAGGTCCGGAAGGTGAACCCGCAGAGCATGGTCCACCTGACGGAGAAGCCGGTGGAGCTCTCGCGCCGGAGCCTCAAGTGTTCGTCGCGCCCGGGCGAACTCGTCCTGGACCCGTTCGGCGGCTCTGGGTTCACCCTCATCGCCGCCGAGCAGCTCGGCCGGCGCGCCGCCCTCATGGAGCTCGACCCGCTCTACTGCGACGTGATCGTGGAGCGGTGGGAGGCGTTCACGGGCCGGACGGCGAAGCGGCGCCGGAAGGGAAGCGCATGAGCCGCCTCTCCGAGCCGTGCCGCCTGTGCCGCTCGCGCGAGGACGTGCGGCTCGTGCGTCCCCGGCAGCGGGCGCCGGGCGAGCCGCGGAAGTACGGCCGGGCGATCGCGCTCTGCGCCGAGTGCCGGAAGATGAACGCCCGGAAGTGGAAGTGGCCGACGGAGGAGGCCGCGCGCGCGGCCGGCAGAGCGCGGACGGTCAGAGAGGACGGTGCCGCGTGAGCCACATCGCCGAGCAGCTCCTGCGCCGCAAGCTCCGCTACCGCGACCTGGTCGGCGCCAGGGTCCGCCTGGTCCAGCGCCTCGAGACGTTTGGCAGGGTCTGCTTCATGTCAGGCTCGATCATGGACGTGGCGAACACCTACCGGGGCAGCTTCTCCCTCAGCCCGGTAGCGGACGGGCCGCCAGAGCGCCGTCGCGCCATCGGCGGCGTCCCCCCCGCCGCCTTCGAGCTCCTCAAGTGCCGCGTCTGCGGGTGCGACCACCTGCACGCGTGCCAGGGGCAGGACGGGCCGTGCTCCTGGAGTCTCAAGAACCCGACGCTCTGCACGGCCTGTGAAGCGAAGGGAGCCCCCGATGCGTCTTGACTTCAAGCGCGTCGCCTTGCCTGGTCCCCGTCCCGGTTTCGGCAATCCGGCAGTCGTCCCGATCGACGCCGAGACTGGGGAAGCGCTCGAGAACGTGCTGCGTGCGTCGGTCTCCTCAGTCCATCACCAGCTCACCGAGCTGACCGTCACCGTCCTGTTGCCGCACGCGAAGGAGGTCTGACATGGTCCCGATCCTCGTCGCCGACAAGGGCCGCGGCCCGTTCGGCCTCGACCTGCCCGGCCTGCACGTCCACTTCCGCGGCTGCTCGATCTCGCTCGTGCTCTACCAGCCCCGCCAGTGGGGGTTCAGGTGGGGCCGCGGCTGGGGCGACGCCTACATCGCGCTCCACCTGGGCCGGCTCTCGCTCGAGCTTACCTGGGATTGCCTGCCCGAGCTGGGCGGCGAGGCCTCGATCCAGGCCGCCTTCGACCGCCTCTGGACGGAGCAGGCGGAAGCCGAGTACCGCCGCGGTGCCCGCGGCGAAGACGAAGAGGGGATCAGTAGCCATGGGGCGCAACGGCCGCGAGCGACGGAAGGCGAAGATGCGGAAGCGCTCGAAGAAGCGGGCGCGATCGACGCCGCCCAGGGACGTCTATCACTGGAAGATGGCGGAGGGCGAGTGGATCCCGCTCACGCCGAAAGCCCGGCGGGGACAGGTCCCCCGTCCAAGCTGAGTCGAGCGCGAGGCGGGGGCGGAGACGACGCCGGACCTCTGCACGGCGTGTGAATGGAGGGGCTGATGCCGACGAGCCACATCGAAGAGGTCATGGGCTGGGACGGCGATGAGCCGAACGGCGAGCTCGTCGCGCTCTTCTGCCGCGGCCATGTGGACCTCACCGAGTTCCGCGTCCAGGCGGCGGTGTACTACGACCGCTACACACATGGCTTCTCCGACCTGGACGTCGATTCGGAGCACGCTCCGGCGCGCCACGAGTACTGGCGCCAGGTGCCGTGCAGCTGCGGCGCCCGATATTGGGAGGCCAAGAAGGATCACCGCGGCGCGTTCCCCGTGACGTGCATCGACATCGTCGCGTGGGAGCGCTGAAGAGAGGGGTGATGACGCATGTTCGTGACCTGGAAGAAGATCGAAGTCCAGCACGTGGGCGGCGGGAACTACTGCGTCGTGCCCGTCTCCCAGGATGGTGTCGAGCTCGAATGCCTCATGGAACCGAGCGGCGCCGTGCTCATGGACCGCTCGTCGGCTCGCTCGCTGGCTCAGAAGTACAGCGAGTGCGGTTTCCCGGACGCTGTCCCGATTGAGGAGGTCTGACATGCAAGCCATCTACGTCCCCAAGGGCGCCGCGCGCGAGTACGCCCCCCTGGCCTGCAACCTCTACCGCGGCTGCGCGCACGGGTGCAGGTACTGCTACGCCCCCGATGTCCTCCGGAAGACGCGAACGGTGTTCGCAACCGACCTCGGCCCGCGGCCCGGCATCATCGAGGCCCTGACGCAGGACGCGGCCAAGCTCGCGCCGGGCGCCGGGCCCGTGCTGCTGTCGTTCACGTCCGACCCGTACCAGCCGGCCGAGCGCGACGCGGTGGTCACGCGCGAGGCCCTGGGGATCCTCGGGGAAGCCGGCGTCGCCGTCCGGATTCTCACGAAGGCGCCCTGGTTCGCCCTCCACGACGCGGACCTGTTCAGCGCCTACGACGTAGAGCTCGGCGTCACGCTCGCCTGGGCCTCGGACACGAAGCGGCTGGCCTGGGAGCCGCATGCCGAGTGTGTGTTCGACCGTGAGCAGGCCCTGGCGAGCGCGCACAGCGACGGCATCCGGACGTGGGTCTCCATGGAGCCGGTGATCGACCCCGCGGAGGCGCTGCGCGTGATCGACCGGAACGCCGCGAACGTGGACCGCTGGAGCGTGGGGAAGCTGAACCACGACCCCGCGCGCGAGCGCGAGATCGACTGGCGCCGGTTCCTGGCGGACGTCCTCGGCCGCCTGGCCGCGCACCGCGCCCGGTACACGATCAAGGACGCCCTCTGGGCCTTTGCCGGCGACACGATCAAGGCCGGGTTCGAGAAGTCAAACGTAAAAGGAGAGTGACCGATGGGCAGTGACGACGCGACGCGGGACGCGGGAGAGAAGCTTGCCCGCCGTGGCGGGGCAGAGGAAAGCGCCCGCCAGACCTATCTGGACCTGAAGTGCCGCCGTCTGATAGCGACGCTCAAGGAGGCGGAGAATCGGGCACACTCTGACCAGGCGCGCGCCGCCAATCTGGCGCTCGCCCTCAGCCTCGTGGCCGACCACGTAGCGCCGCACAACCGCGGCCCCCTTCAACCTGAGGACGTCGTCGAGCACGCTCGCCGCATGGCCGGGCAATGTGTGGATGCGCGCCTTCGTGTCGGCCTCACGACCGCCGACGCCATCCGGGACGCCGACGCCCTCTCGCGCCTCTCCCGGGAGCTCCGCACCCGCAAGCTCCGCGGCGACGGCTCCCTCGGCGCCGTCGATGCCGCCCTGGCGGCGATTGACGGCCTCAGCAAGCAGTGCGGTTACTTCCGCGCACAGATCGTCAACTCCTCGGCATGTGTGATGAGCGAGTGTGTCAATGAAGGAACGGATGAGTTCTACATCGGCCACGCCGTGGCCTTTCGCCTGTGCGCCGAGCATGCGGCTGTGTTTGCCGCCCAGTGGTTCACCAGGAGCGGCCCGGAACACTGCGGCCTCCTGGGCGCACGCCAGAAGGCCGAGGGGGAGCGCGAGCGGGACGAGCTCAAGGCCGAGCTGGAGGAGGCGGAGAAACAACGCGACGATGCCCAAGCATTTTTCGAGGGGCAGGCAGACAAGACCGCCGACTTGCAGGAGTCGCTTCATGTGGTCA
>Ga0307377_10000533_pt1 | contig 50122 bp, 84 predicted proteins | sample TR3MG_FD_202535 | JGI IMG/M metagenome (GOLD analysis project Ga0307377, IMG submission 202535) | Soil microbial communities from Risofladan, Vaasa, Finland - TR-3 | ecosystem: Environmental > Terrestrial > Soil > Coastal area > Acid sulfate soil | place: Finland: Risofladan, Vaasa | collected... | reverse complement strand
ATTCCGTACTAACGTATGATGAATATTGCGCATTTAATTCCTCCGAAACCGCTGGCAATGAACCTTATCTGTCAATAACCTATACTGCACCTCCTCCACCTGTGGATGTTTCGGGCATATCAGATGCTATATTGACATCTTTGTTATCACTGACAACAGCTAAGATTGGTGTTTCATCTGTCTCCAATTCTGAATTATTATCAGATTTATTGATTTCAAGAGATGTACAATTGAGTGGTTTATCTAATTCAGTTTTGAATTCAGGTTTATTTTTCCCAAGTATCTTTTACGTATCTGGTTCGGAACTGATAAAATTGTATACCCGTAATCATCTCACGGTCGCCGGTGAGGAAATAACACACGGGATTATAAGGGGTTATTAATGGAATTGAATATCTATAGAGGAAGCGGCGGTGTCACCTGCTCATTCCATATTGATGAGCGGACAATTTTGCAGCAACGGTTGTTTGGAGAGAACGTCATTCATTCTGCCTGCGAATCCCGTCAAATCCTCAACATAGCCATTGGAGATTACATCGTCTATAACGGTATCCGATACTATGTGAATACCCTCCCGATAGTCACCAAAAACTCAAGTAATAACTACGAATATACAATGACATTTGAGAGCCAGTACTATGACATCGCCAAAGTACAGATGATGCTGGACAATATGAGCGAATTCGACCTTGTGGGTGATGCCGAGGATTTTATTGCACTCGTGGTTACAAACCTGAACCGTGTCGGCACCGGCTGGACAAAGGGAACATGCGACCAGACTGATGTGAGCTATAAACTCCTGCATTTCAGCGGTGAGAATTGTGCGGAGGTTCTGGTTCGGCTCAGCAATGAATTCAATGCCGAGTTCTATTTTGTGGGAAAGGAAATCCGATTCACCGATAAGGTCGGCTCTGACATGGGGATCACCGTACAGTATCGGACAGGGCTTTTCAATTTCACACGGAATATTGTCAGTGATAAGAATATTGTTACACGACTGTACGCCTTCGGTTCGGAAAAGAATCTGGACACAACCTATACGAAAACTATCGAGGGCGTTCCAAACTGTATATGCAAGAGACTGATGCCGACACCGACCAAGAACCTGTTAGGCAATCCCGGCTTTGAAACAGGTGATTTCACAAACTGGGATCAATGGGGAACGCCTGACACACGTGAAATTGTGGAATGGGATAAAGAACTCGTTATAAATGGAACTATGGAAGCCGATAGTGATTGGGATCCAAAAAACGTTCCGGTAATATGTGAACAAAGTAATGAGCAAGCTCATAGTGGTACATATAGTTGGAAGACGGGAACTGCCTTATACGATGGAGTCGGTCAAAACATATCGGGACTTATTGTAGGGAAAACTTATAAAATTACTTTATGGATGTATATATCAAGTCTGGTATCTGGTTCGGTAAGGATTCAGTTCGATAATGTTACTCTTTCCAACCAGAATACAGTAGGTTCATGGGTAATAGTGGAAACTACTTATGAATATACTGGTACAAGTGATTTATTAACCATTTGGGTAAATAGTGCTAATTCTATTACATTTTATATTGATGATGTTTCAATAAAAGAGATTTCGTTTCCTTCGACTATGCCAGACGGGACGCCAGTGCCCCTCGGAACATATGTTTATCACCATATTGGAAGTGGAACTAATGATGGTTCATCTCAGGCAATCGCATGTGAGGCTAATACCACCTATGTCCTTTCCTGTTATATGTATTCAGTTGCTTATACGTCAATACGAATGATGACTCAGATAAATGGTTCATATCCGTCAATAACCGCAGAAAGTTTGAGCAGATGGGAACGGTTGTCTTTGACAATTACAACGGCGCCAGGGCAAACATCATTAACAGTCTATCTCGGAGGAGTCGGCGAATGTTACTGGGATGCCGTGCAGATTGAAAGACGGGATGTAATGACTCCTTATATAGATGGATTGGTGAGCTATCTTGAGAAAAATGTTACAAACTATGGTATAATTGAATTCACTAAAATCTTTGAAGAGATATTCCCGACTCGGACAGGAACGATTTCAGCCGTTGATGGTGCAGATATAAAGAAATTCACTGATAATGTGATTGATTTTGACTTGAACACCTATTGGCTTGACGGGGTTGCTCCAAAGATTCATTTCCAGACAGGGGATTGTGCGGGATATGAATGTGAGGTCGTTTCATTTGTGTGGAACAATCCCGGCGGTGATTTCACCATTAAAGTATCAAAAGACCGGCAAGACTTTGAAATACCAAATGCCACATTGAAACCCGCTGTCAATGATACCTATAAATTGCTCGATATTAAGATGCCGGCGGCATATATCACGGCAGCCGAAGATGAACTGAAAACAAAGGCGCTGGCATATCTGGATGAGAACTCCAGTCCCCGTGTCAATTACACTCTCGCTCTGGACTGGAAATACCTCAAGACAAACAGTATCTCACTCAAGATAGGCGATTTTATCAGGGTTGTTGATACTGACTTGGGAACTAATGTTCTGACAAGAATCGTCTATCTGACCCAGCAATTAATGAATCCTTACAAATACACGGTTGAACTCTCCGATAATTATGAGGTTCAACTTATTCAGCGACTTTATGCCGATAACCTTAACGTAGTTCGGAAGATTGAACTTGACAAAGTTGGTGATATACTGACTCACCGCCGTAACTGGTGCACTACTGAGGAACTGCGGAGCGTCATATTCGACCCCGACGATTACTTTGATACAGGGAATATACGACCTCTGTCAATAGAAACCAGTATGCTCTCGGTGGGAAACAAGTCCGGGCAGTTCTATCTCAAGAATGTTATCGTGGAGCCGAATTATCTCGGTAGCAAGGCGAAGTTCCACGCAAGCGCCGGATACCTGTCTCATTTCACGATTGACCCCGCAGGAATCCTGACATGGACACTGTTTGTCAATGATTATACTACATTGACCGATACGACTGTCTATTACATTTATGCGAAATGCCACAAGACAGACTACACGAATGTCAATAACATGATTGTGCTGGACTCGATTGCCAGACAGGTGGACGCCGATCCCACGTATTACTATTTCTTGGTTGGGGTGCTTCATTCCGTTGTCGGCACGATACGTGCAATTTCATTCACCTATGGTCAGACTACGATTAATGGTGGATTCATCACTACAGGGACAATTGTTGTAGCCCGTACTGAGGCGAAGTGTACTGATCCGAATGCCGACCAGACAAGTGCCAATACCGCTTATCAAATTCAATACTTGCCAGCAACACCATCAGGTGCAGGATTATACTGTGATGCCACACATCTCGGTTATCACAGTGGGGCGGCATGGCAATCGTATATCGGTTCTGATGGTAAGTTTTATTTCACCGGTGATGCAAACAATTATGTTTCGTGGAATGGGACAACGCTTACGGTACGGGGTGCATTGACAGCTGATGATATTACGGCAGGGACGTTGACAGGAAGGCGAATACAAACTTCCCCAGCCGGGAATACGAGAGCCGTCATGGATACGGTTAATGATGCAATCGGCATAATTGATGCAAGTGATAATGAATTGTGTGGTTTAGTGGATGCGTGTCCAGCAGGAAATCCGCCAGGATTAGTAGCAATGACCACTGGTATAGGAGGTTGCGTATTTCTTTTTGATGGTACATATACAACCATAATACGTCATGATGGAATATTAACGCCAAGTTACTACGTCGGTGCCAATAAGGTTGTCGGTGCACAGGGGGCGGCAATCGCCAATGCTACCGATGCTACCTCAGTGATATTGAGGCTCAATGATTTACTCGCTGCCTGCCGTACACATGGATTGATTGCAACTTAGAAAGGTGGGATAAATGTGGAAATATTTATTATTTATAATTATGATGCAGTACGCTCAATGTAATGGTTGGGAATATGATGGGGATGATCCTCATGTAGAAGTTGGTTATATCTGGTATGATGGAACTGAATGGGTGGATTATAACTTAGAGGGGGAATTATGACAGACCTTATCTTGAAACAAATGATCGCCATTGAAACCGAACTCATGCAAACCAAGGCGAATATCTATGCTTTACAGCAACGGGATATGGCACTATCCAATAAGCATCTTGCCTTGAAAGAGTTACTGGGAACAATACAGAATGAGACCGTTACACCCATAAAACCCGAAGAAGAGAGTGAAAAATGAGTCCCGAACTTGCAGCCGTCATAACCTCTGGAATCATAGGAGCTTCCGCAGTCATTGTTGTCGCTCTTATCAAAAGAAACGGTAAAGCCGATCCACCTGAGAAGTGTGATCCACCCCCATTCTGTTCGGAGCATTCGGGTATTCTGGCTCAACTGAACTCCATGAAGTCGGATATTACAGAGATAAAAAATGATGTAAAGGATTTATTAAAGAGGGAATGATGGCAATAACCGCCAATGAAAGCATAACCGACCATTTCACGCTGAGGGAGTGCCGGTGCCCGTGCTGCCAGCGAATACGCATTGGGGACATCCTGTTTCGCCACATGGAGAAGCTGGAGACGGCACGTCAACGGTTAGGGTTCGCCATCGTGATCAATTCCGGGTACAGGTGTTTGGAACATAATAAGGCGATAGGAGGGTCGAAGGGGTCGTGGCACATGGATTTCGCCACTGATGCGAGACCGGGATGGAGTGGCGGCGTGGACGACGATGAGTTCATTAGGCGGTTGGGGGCGATGCACGGGATGGCTTTAGAACTTATATTTGGGGGTATCGAGAAACATTCGACATTCATTCATCTTGACACAAGACCAATACTATGGAGAAGTGTAAAGTGAAAATAGCAATATTCATAATTCTTTTTTCATGGTTTTTAAACGCCTGTATGGACGCCATTGATCACGGAAAGGGGGCTGAGAAATTAAATCTATTATGGCACGCCTTGAAATGGTGCAGTTATGCTTTACCATTCGGGTACATACTTTATATCACCGGGCAGCTTAAAATCGTTCCTATGTCAATCTTGACGGTCTCTGCATGTATTATATGGGAAGTAACGTATCGGTTTCTGCGACATATTGATTTTTGGGAATGGGATAACATAATTTAAACAGGGAGATGATTATTATGAAAAGATTACTGAACATCATGTTTATTTTCGCATTGTTATTTCTGATTGCGGGTCTGGCATCCGCAGGTGTTTTAAGTTCTACGAAGGGATGGATCGTAGATAATGCGCTACAATCTATTATAGGTTTAGTATTTATGTTTATTGCTGGTTTCTGGGGCGGATCCGTCTGGGGTAAAAGAATATTAAAAAGCAAAATACCAGTTCAAAAAGCTATTGATATTTACCAGACAGCACGAAACGCCCGCCGCCCTAATAGTCCCGGTGGCAAAGATATAACAGATGAAGAGAAAGCTGCAATTTGGAAAGACGTTCAGGAATTTGCAGGTTCAATTATTGAAGTGTTTGGAGGCAAAGTTCCTGCTTAAAATCTGGTATAATTTAACGACACTCCCCACTCGGTGTGTCAGCAACCCTGTAAGGTTTTTTCCTCTTCACCTTGCAGGGTTTTTTATTCGTGTAATTCCTTTCACACGTATAAATAATTCTGAAAATCTTTTAATGATTATACGATTCCCCTTGACATATTCCTGAATATATGCTATTTTATATTTCAGAAAGAAGGAAAAAACAATGAAACCGACAGAATTAACAGAAAAAAGACTCAAAGAAATCGAGAGCATCATTATCAACAAAACAAGCCATGTAATCAATATGGATGCGGATGTCAAACTGACTGGCATAACTGGTTATCTTGCTCGCCAGATTGACGGTGAAGAAATTGATTACTTGATTCATGCAGAATCTGAATTTAATCAGTTAAAACGTGAACTCTTTAATATGTCACACAAAGAGGAAGGTAAAAAGGTATTGAATGAAGGTGTATGGGATGCCTTGATGATATGTGATGAATTTGAAGAGAAATATTTTAATGAAGAGGAATGAAATGAAAAACGAAAAGAAAATAATCGCTGATGAATCAATTGTAGTTGATGAAAACGGTCAGCCAATATTCCACATGCAACTTGCTTGCGAATTCTGTAACCGTCCAATCAAAGCAAATGACGATTACACGGTTGATACTCCGAAAGGCAAACGCTACGTTTGTGTATTTTGCTTTGAAAAATTGAATGATCCTGCATTATGTCATTGCCTGAGATGCCATAACTTTTGGTATAAACGTACACCAGTTCCCGGTCAGTGCCCTAAATGCGGAAGTGCCAAATGGCAGATTCCGAGAAGCGAAAGTGAACTTGGCAGGAAGCCAAAAAGCGAGGTGTGAAATGAAATTCAAATTTGAGTGGGATGCAATTGTCGTTGGTTCGGTAGTAGTGAATGCTCATGATCAAAAACTTGCCGAACTTGAATTTTTCAGAAGATGGAGAAACAGTGATATTGGTTGGAAAACTGATGAAGTAAATATATCGAAAGTTTATCTTAACAATGAACTTATTGCAACGGAATAAAGAAAGTGAGGAGTGAAATGGAAATAGCTAATTGGATTTTTGTAGTTAGAAGGTTACGTCAAACAACTGGCGCAACATGGAAACAAGTAAAGGATTATTGCGAAAGAAGAGGTTATTATCCTCTTAATGTAAGATCGAATTATGTGAGGTTTTGTAATGATTCTTTTGTGAGATATTGGACTAAAAGAAAGTGAGGAGCGATGAAAGAAACCCGAATATCAGAAAATGAATATAATAAACCCAACTTATATAAACGCCCAGATTCAAGATGGTGGTGGTATTCATGGTATATCGAAGGCAAACAAAAAAGAAAGTCCTGCAAAAAGATAGGATTATTAATTGATAAACATACTAAAGAGGAAGCAATAGGAATATTAAATAATTATTTGGGTCTTATCGATTCTATAGATTTAGAAAAATCTTTACTTGATTTATCAAATAAAATAATATTAACACCAGCTCAAGAAATAGATTATTTGTGCAATAAAAGAAATATATATTTTTCTAAATATCTCAAAGAGAAAAGAAAAACCAATATAAAATATAGACTCAATGGTAATATATCAAGTGCAATAAGCTTTTCATTAAATGGTAATAAAAAAGGATGTCATTGGGAAAATCTCGTAGGTTATACTTTGAATAAACTCAAAAGACATCTTGAGAAACAATTTACAAAAGGCATGAGTTGGGATAATTACGGTGAATGGGAAATCGATCATAAAATTCCAATATCTGCATTTAATTTTGATTCACCTGAACATCTTGATTTCAAGAGATGTTGGGCATTAAGTAATTTACAACCAATGTGGGGAACAGAAAATAGGATAAAAGGTTACAAATTAAAAATAGCCTTTCAGCCAAGTTTAAAACTGTAACAAAACGTGATTAAATCCTTATTTATGATTGACAGATAAGCATCATAAATCACCTTAAATCGTGATTGTAAAGAAAAGGCACTGAAGAGTCAAACCCTCCGATGTGCCTTGCTTATTGTACCGGGAACGGGAATCGAACCCGTACAGGCATAAAGCCCCCGAGATTTTAAGTCTTACTGACAGTCTATGATATTATTGGAATTGCAGGGGCAGTAATCACGGCACTAATCACATTTTACCGTTTTCTAATTCCCCTTTGTGCACTTGTCACAGGCATTTTTATCCCCGTTTCAACCGTTTCGGTTACATGGGTGTGAGCATAGCCTTCGGTGACAAGTACCGTAGAGTGGTCAAGGTAGTCTTTGATTTTCCAAACTGGCTCGCCATGATCCAGGGCATGGGTTACGAAACTATGTCTGAGGGAATGTAAGTGGATATTTGACGGCAATCCTGCTCTTATACGCCACCGCCTGAACGTTTTCGTCAATGTATCACGCCGGCATATCTGTAAAGGGAATTTACTGAAAGGGTATTGGTTAATGAAAAATTGAAAATCCTCAATGACTTCACCCGGCATCGCCTTCCACCGTTTTACTTTATTTTTGTCTTTTATGTTCATGGGCTGGAATCTTTTATTGTCAGTGTCAATATCTTCCCGCCCAAGTTCGAGTATCTCAGTTACCCGCCTGCCGGTAAAAAGAAGAATCCTGAATAACCTTACATTCTCCTGATTTCTTGCCCTGTGGACCTCTTCAAAGAATTTATTAATCTGCTCTATTGTAAGAAAGTTATTGTTTTTATATAAATTAACTTCACGTAATGACTTGAACCGCTTAAATGGGTTGTCAGTTATGATATTATTGTCTAAAAGCCTTTGAAATATGGCTCTTAGACTCCTGCATTTAGAATTTATAGATGTGGACCTCTGACCTTTATCAAATAGATAGTTCTGATATTTTTTGACGTGAGGTATTTTTGACACTTCCGATACTGGAAAGTCCTCACCGAGAAGAGATATAAGATGATTAACGGCTGCACGATATACTATGACCGTGGTTTCTCTCACGCCTTCTCTTTCGATTGTGAGCAAGAACTTATCCCTGAGCCAAGCAAGAGTTTCATCTCCACGATCAGGAACTGGCGGGATAATACCGAGATGACCATTAAGTATATCTTCGGCTTCCTCTTTGGAATACCTGTCTATTGAGAGGTTAAGTTTTTTTAGGGATTTACGTTTTTGCTTGCCATCAGTATACCAAGATGACCACCACCAGTTCGAGTCCTTGCGTTTATAGAGAGTCGGTTTATTCAGAGGGTTCATTGTATTGAGAAATCTTTAATATGCGCATCTTCGAGGCGTTTAATTTCATTGTAGATAATGATCTGATCGTCAGGAGAAAGCTCGCCACGCTCCACACGAAGGACGGCATCCTTCCCGCAGAATCGACATTTAAGAGGGAACCTGGTTGTCAGCCACCATGAATAGTAGAATGGTTTCAGACATTCCTGACAGCGACCGAACCCGTTGTTTATCATGGCAAGCCATCTTTGCATCATTCTTTTTTCCTTAGATATACTTGCAATCTACCATATTCTTTCCCCAGTAAGCTCCAAAACCAACTATGACTTGTTGATTCCTTATATTCTGGAATATTGGATATACCAATGACTGAGATATTTGACTTTAAATCCCTTTGGCAGTGCGGACATACCAAAGCATCTTTGTGAACTTTCGATTTGCAATAAGGACATATCTTTCGGTTTCCAGAAGATGCAATCACAATCAATAATCCGATTGGCCCCAGAAGAACACCGAATATAAATCCCAGACAACCTTCGCCTTTTTTTGCACCCACAATGGCGGAGATAAAACCGAATAACAACCATAATAATATTGTTGTTTCCATTTTACCAAGACCTCACTGATTTTACGATTTTATATAACTGCACTTCTTTGCATGGTATAAGGTCAGGTTCATATTCCTTGTTAGATGGTTCAAGTAAATAATAATCACCTCTAATAAAAACTTTCCGAATCAATATCCTGTCATCACCGTGCCTAATAACTGCGATCCCGCCCTTGACATCTGTAAAAATCTTATCAGAATCAATTATCAATATATCACCATTTTGAAGATCGGGCAACATAGATTCCCCGTCAACTTCGACTGCGAAAACCCTTTTGCCTTTTACGCCATAACGGGGAACTTCGCCGATACCTTCACCCACAGGGTATGAGTCCACCCAATAAGTACCAGCACCTACCCTACACTTTACTAATAATGGTATGGTATCGGTCAAATCAATTTCAATAAAACTGACATTTGAGTCGATTGGTGGAGTTTTAAGTTTTTCAATGGCTTCACTGACACTATTTTCTGTGGCAAATCTATAAGTTTCTTCTACACGTTTTCTATTCTCATAATATCCAGCACCTCTACAAATATCACTGTGATGTACATCAAAATTCGTTCTTTTATTTATACCTCTGGCAAGATTTCTTTCCGTTTTTTTCCCGATATTCTTTATATCATTAACAATTCCAGACAAATATGTAGGCGATATATCAGAATCTACAGCTAAATTCTTATAGCCATATTTATTTAGCCCTGTTTTTGCTCTAATCAATTCAATCCAACTATCTATTATTTCACGATTATTCATAACAGTAATTTCATATATAAAATTTTATAAGTCAAGTAAATACTTATAAATATACCAATAGGATAATTATTATTAAAAATAATTCAATAAATTCTCATTTTTCCCTTGACAAACTAATCCTAATGGTATATTTTATATTTAACACTTCAATGAAAGGTGAAATTAATGCAAAATAAATACTTTATAATTGATGAATATAGGGTTGCTCTCCGTGAAACGTGGGATGAATTTGGAACACGTTTCTTTGAAGAAACTGGTATGTCTTGGAAAACACTTCACAAGATCGTCATGGGTAAAAGCACCCCAAACAAACTTTCCCAACGAATAATTGATGACTGGTTCAATAAACACAAATATGAAATAGTTGCCAAAATAACAGGAAAAGAACTCGTAACCTCATAAGGTGCTCAATCATGTGCAAAGATAACAAGGCCGAACTCCGACTGAAACAAATTGAATACTACCGTCCCTATCATGGATGTACTGTTCTAATTGATTTTAATTCAAATTCCAATCTCGCTGCCATATTCACCTGTATTTTTAACAGTACTAAATTTGACAGTCCGTCCAAACAAATCATTCATGAGAATCAATGGTTTTTTAAAAACAAGGAAACTACAAATTTAGAGGAAATCAGATACTTAAGTAATGATCCTCAATATTTACTTGACAGATTACATTCACAAAAAATCGCCCTTATATCTTCAGAACCCATCGCAAAATAAGGTACCACATGACCGACCACCTCTCCGAACTTGACAAATGTATTGAGAAAGCAAAAATAATCAATGAAAATCTGAGAATCTGCCAATTCAATCTGGACATGGCATTATCCGCCGTTGGTGCAAAAGACGTATCACACAGTGCGTTTCATTCCCATCTCCGGCTGGATATAGGAGGGGAGCATACTGGTCGGGTGCTCCCCTCTGACAATAATAAGGAGATATGACATGCCTCATCATTTTGGTTATCACGTAGACTGTCCCATCTGTAAGACAAATAAAGACAATGAGAAAGCAAATAAAACATTGACTGAAATTGTTGTCAAATCCAATCCGATACTTAATCAAATAGTTTTCAAGGGCAAGGTTAGTGATTTCTTTGACCAGGCTGCTGAATCCATTGAGGATAATGGTAATGATAATAATGTACCACTTCAATAGAGATTGTTCAACCTGACGCATTGTAGATGCCTTCTTAACAATTTCAAGGGCACATAACAATGAACAATGATTCTCCACAATTTTTGGCAGTTGGTCAAGTTGCCCGGCTTGTTCAATTAACTCAACAGACGATTCGTAAAAAGTGCCGTTATGGTGAGATTGACGGCGCAAAGAACTTCGGTTCAAATGGACGGGCATTATGGAGGATTCCCGTAAATTCTCGTTTCCTTCAATCTCAGAAAATTGTATCAAAACCAAATGTTCCATTTATTCCTAAATCGCTTTCCGAGAGCATGGAAATCTTCAATCGACTGTGAGGCATGAAATGACATCCTCAATCAAAAGTCTATTCCCAAATCCGTATCACGGCGACCTTTACCGTGTTGTCTACACGACTGCAAACGGGCATGTCCAGAGCCGGATATTCGCTTACAATGGATACGAATTCGACCAGCCGTTTAATCAGGGGATCGTTGAAGCCCGTGCACAGTGTTCGAAGTTCGGGCATAGCTTCCTTTCCGTTCTTGTAGTCAAGCCGATTCTTGAGATTCATGGTGTTAAATTTAAACTAAACAGAAACTGATGTCAGTATAAAAAAGGGGCAATTTTATACATGTTGGAAATTAACAAAAAAGAAAGGTATTAACATGAATCGTCGAATTGTTAAAGCTGTACTATCAAAGAAATTTAATGAATGGGTAAACTCAATCCATGATACTGCTCTTCAAGAGGCAGTAAGAAAGAATACCATTATTACGGGAGGGGCTATTGTCTCATTGCTCATGAATGAAAAGGTAAATGACTTTGATATTTATTTCACTAATTTTGAGACATTAAAACTGGTAGCAGAATATTATGTAAATGAATTCAAGAAACTGCATAGTATAGAAGGTAGCCAGTGTGGACGTAATATCAATCCATTTATTCAATCAGATGGTAATAGAGTACGTATACAAATAAATTCGGTTGGTATAGCCGGGGAAAAAACACCTGAGAGTCAATACCGTTTTTTTGAAGGCAGACCTCTTGAGGAAGGTGAGGATTATGTGGCTGGCATTATGCAAGATATTCTTACAGATGCCGATGGACTCGATGGTGAGGAACTGGATAAAATTGAAAAAGAGAAATATCGTCCAGTATTTATGACGTCCAACGCTATCACTTTATCAAACCAAATTCAACTTATTGTTCGTTTCTGTGGCAATGCAGATGAAATTCACAAGAACTATGATTTTGTGCATTGTACAAATTATTGGGAATCAGATGGAGGAAAACTTACGCTTCGACCCGAAGCTTTAGAAAGTATTCTCGCAAAAGAACTCCGATATGTCGGTTCTTTATATCCAGTATGTTCATTTATACGTGTCCGTAAATTCATCAAGCATGGTTGGCATATTAATGCAGGACAGATGTTGAAGATATGTCTGCAATTAAGTGAACTCGATTTGTGTGATGTCAATGTACTTGAAGATCAACTTACTGGTGTGGACACTGCATATTTCTTGCAAGTCATTGATTACCTTCGTGAACGGCAACAAAAAGAACCAGATTTTCATATTCATGTTCCATATCTCATAAGCATTATTGATAAAATATTCTAAGCAAAACATATACCTTTTGAGAAACGGTTTCACAATTAAAATTGGGGATTTGATAATGCCCGAAGATTCACCCTCCGAATTCAGCCGTTTACTTTACAATCATGTCATACTGAGGCATGGCAATAATACTCCGACACCTGAGCAGATTGCGGATGCTATGGGATGTTCGGCTATCAAGGTTTACAAGATACTTGAAGGTGAACGACCTCTCAAGGTTAAAGAATTACCGCAATTTTACTGTGCATCAGGAAAACCTATTGAAGCCCTGAGATGGCTTGTCACAAAATGTGATCCCGCCCTCGGACTTGTCATACTTGATAATGCTAATAACGTTGACTTCCTGATTGAACTACAGAGTTTGATAACACGGTACATGTTTGAATTCTGTCAAAATGAGACGGGAACGAAGGTTAAGGACATATGATACCATTTCCAAACAAGAAATACCAGATAATCTATGCTGATCCACCGTGGAAATATAAGAACAAAAGAACTGGAGGTTCTCTTAAAAGCGGAGCTGAATCAAAATATTCAACAATGACTGTTAAAGATATAAGCAATTTGCCAGTGCAAGAGATATCATGTAAAGATTCTGTATTATTTCTTTGGGTAACTTGCCCTATGCAAAAAGAAGGTATGCTCGTAATGGAATCATGGGGATATCGTTATAAGACTAAAATATACTGGCGAAAGATAATGTCTCTTGGTATGGGTTTCTGGTTCAGAGGGCAGGTAGAAGAATGCTGGTTCGGTATAAAAGGAAATATAAAGGCATTTAGAATGCAGATACCAAATTTCATTCAGACAAAGGCTTTGAGGCATTCTGAAAAACCAGAAGAAGTAAGAAAAATAATTGAAAATACTGGGTTATGTCCATGCATAGAACTCTTTGCTCGTCAGAAAACAGAAGGCTGGGATGCTTGGGGAAATGAAATAATTAATGAAACGGGCACGAAGGTCTACGAAAATTCACGACTAACTATGAGTATGAAAAAATGACAAGAATAATAGTGGATTGTATTGATCGCCAGGGTAATTCACAGTGTTCGGTTATCCCAATTGAGAAAACGTCCAGTGAAGGAATGTTTGGAGAAGGGATAACTGAAGCAAAGAATCTGTGCGGTGGTGTTAAAAATATCATGACCGCCGTTGTCAAAGATTTAAACGGGAAAATAATATGTTCACTACGTTAGAAATAGTGCTTGAATTGGCATTATGGTATTCTTTGATGGGTATGTATATGTGCGTATTCATGATTATTGATACGCTGGAAGATATGAAACCTGAAGAATTAAGGAAAATACTAAAAGAAAGGAAAAGAAAATGTGCCAGGCAATATCGGGCATAGCAGTTAAAACAGGCGAAACCGTCAAGATATATACTCTACGGCACGAAGATTCACATGAAAAAATCAGGGATAAGTATAAAATCAAAGATAATAATTCCCCGGCATCTTTTTATCAAACACCGGTTGAATTAATCCCTGTGACGAGTCTATTTGAAGTTGCAGGTATGAAATTCAAGTTTGATGATGAAAGACCTAACTGGTGGACGGATGAAATGACGGGGGAAGCTATTAAACAATTATATCAAGCATGGAGAGACCGTTGGGATGGCAAAATATTAATATTTAAAGGTTCTCTCAATCTCGGCAGCCTGACCAGCATACCAGAAGGCGTAACTCTAAGTGCTGGCGGCGGTCTCTATCTGAGTAGTCTGACATCCATACCCGAAGGCGTGAACCTCAGTGCTGGCGGCGGTCTCTATCTGGGTAGCCTGACTGCTATACCCGAAGGCGTGAATGTAAAAGCAAAATATATTAATTTGAAAGAAAATTAAGGAGATTGATTCAATGGAAACAAAGACAGAGGAAGCGGTCGATAAACCCGTTAAAGTATTAATGGAAATAACCAAAACGCTTGACATTGATTTGAAATGCAGAAAATGTGAAATAAGACCGACCAAAGGAGATTTTAGGTTGCTTTTAATCATTGAATCAATTCCCGAATCCTGCATCCTTGACCGGCTTAACATGGAAATGCTACTGGATATAATCGGTAAGGAAAACGCCATGAACTACTGGGATTTAATAGAAAATGACTGAAAGGAGAATCCGATGGAACTATGTAGATTACAAGATGTTGACGGAGATGAAATGTTTTTGATAGTAACTGGTAACGGGACATATGAATCAATGAAAGAACTTAAATCACATATGACGAAACAACCCGAACTTTTTGAAGAGGGAGTTCTTTATACTTTGATTAAACGCCGTCCCCTGTTAAAAATTGTCAAAACATTGAAAGTCGTGGTGGAATAATGAAATTAAGAGCGGGTATGATTTTATTCAGAGGGAATGAAAAAATACAAATCATTCAAAGAAATTGTTCACGGTCAAAAGGAATGGTTAAATATAAGAATTTAGTTTCCAATAAGATTGTTTCATGTGAACCTCAGAAATTAGAAGGATTTAAGGGACATGCTGACTGAAGCTCAGAGACTCGAAAGAAAACGGCACTTGGGTGGTTCTGACATTAGTGCAATATTCGGAATTGATTCATTTCACAACGAGTTAGACATCTACTATTCTAAAGTTTACGATGTGATCAATAAGAAAATAACAGAAGCAATGCAAAAAGGTATAGATAATGAGGAGGATATATGTAAATGGGTCGGTGCATGTTATGATACTGGAATAGATTTAACACCTGAACGTTTACAATTCATTTGCCCTCATAACAATATCTTCATGTGCCATGTTGACGCTCTTGCACTTGACCTGCCGACTCATATCGAAGCCAAATTCACGCATTCTTTCAAAGACTGGGGGCATCAGGGAAGTATTGAGATTCCGGAAGCATTTTATTTGCAAGTACAAACTCAATTATTGTGCCGTCCAGAAATCGAATACGTTCTGGTTGGCGTTTATATCGAATCAAATCCCATCGAGAGACGACATTATAAGATTCTGCGCAACGTGCCAATAATTCAGAAGATTGAAAAATTTGGTTCTTTTTGGTGGAATAAGTATGTTATTCCTAAAATCAAACCACCTGATTCACCGTTGCCCTCCATAGAAACGCTCAAGTCAATCAAACGCAATGAGAACATCGTTGCCCTGCCGCCGGAAGCGACTCAAGTCTATTTGAAATACGTTGACGTAAAACGGGAATATGATGAACAGAAAGAAGTTATGAAGCCTTTAGAAAAGGAATTGGATGCCTGGGAACGGGCATTGATTTCATATTTGGGTGATAATACGGCAGGCAATATCGGGGAAGGAATCGTAGTTAGGTATGATAAAATAACACGATGTGGATTCACGGTTAAAGAATCAAGTTATCGGAAACTCAAAATTGAAAGAAGAGGAATTTGAAATGGATGCTGACAACAAGTTAATGGTAATCGTAAAGGAAAGCGGTCTCGAACAAACCAAAGCAAATTTTATCCTTGAGAAGTTTCAAGACTACTTTTTGATCGCCGATGACTGGGCGCAGAAAGCAAAGGTAATAATTGTAACTAATGCTTCACAGAAAGCCGAAATGGAAATGGCGAGAACGGGTCGACTCTTTCTGCAACACAAGAGAACTGATATTGAGAAAGCTCGTAAAGAACTTAAAGAACAATCGTTACGTGAGGGCAAAGCCATTGACGGCATTGCCAATGTACTAAAAGCTCTTATCATTCCCATCGAGGAGTATCTCGACCAACAGGAACATTATGTCGAGATCAAACAGAAGGAAGAGGAGGACGAAAGACGGCGTGAAGTTGAGCGCAGGATGGAAGAGGAGCGGATTGCAAAAGAGAAAGCCGAAGCCGAGGAACGTGAAAGAATCCGTCTTGAGAATATAAGGCTCAAAGATGAAGCAGTGGCAAAAGAAAAACAGATATTGGCTGAACGAGCCAAAGCCGAAGCCGAGAAACGTGCTATTGAGGAAAAGGCAAAACAAGAACGTGAGACTGAACGCAAGAAACAGGAAAAGATTCTTGCCGAACAGAAAGCGAAGGCTGAGGCTGAACGGAAGGCACTTGAGGAGAAAGCCGAAGCCGAACGGAAAGAAAAAGAATTATTAAGGGAACAATTAGAGAATCTGATTGAATGTCCTTTTTGCCATAGAACATTCAGTCTACTTCCAGAAAATCAACTTAATTTGATATAAGAAGGTAATTAAATGGAAAAAGATAATGAAATGACAACCCTGCCAAATCTAAAAAAAGCTAAAATTACTATTAATGGAAAGGGTATAGAACTTACCAGTTATGATGACCTGGTTCGCTATGCCAGCACGATAGCACAAACCGATTTCTGCCCAAAGCAATTCAGGGGAAAACCTGCCGAAATTGCAATTGCCATAGCATACGGTATGGAACACGGTCTTGCACCGATAACGGCATTGCAGAATACCATGGTTGTGAACGGGCGCCCTTCTTTCTGGGGTGATCTGATTATGGGGATGGTACGGCAAAGCGGGAAAATGGAATACTTCAAATCCAAAATTATCGGCGGTGCAGAATTCGAAGATAACTTCGGGTATGAAATCGAAAGCAAACGCAAAGACGATGACAACCCTGTCATTACAAGATTCACGGTTGCCGATGCGAAACGGGCTGGACTTTGGGGAAATCCTTCAAAAGCAGATACTTGGGGGAAATACCCTAAACGTATGCTTTTCCACCGTGCCCGTGCTTTCAATCTCAGAGATAACTTTGCAGATGTTTTGCAAGGTCTAAGTTTCCGAGAAGAGGTCGAAGATTACAGGGATCCCGAATACGAGGTTGTCAACAAGAGTCTCGATGACAAGATGAACCAGAAATGTATTGATGCTGGGCTGAAAGAACCAGAAACCAAAACAGAAACAGACGTGCAACCGAAGCCGGAACCCGAAACTGAATTCACGGGGGAATTGCCATTATGATACCGACAAGAGAACAACTTATTGAAGATTTGACAAAGGCTAAAGACCAGTCAATCAAGAAATGGGAAAATATTGTAGCCACCGGTGATACGAATCACGAGAAATGTGGGTATTGTGAATTTAGGGATACATATTTTTCTGCTTTAAAAGGTATTGGGAAAAATCCTTGTCCAGTATGCCCAATATCAAAACCATCTGGTGAAGAATATTTCTGGAGATGTATCAAAGAATTTGTCAAATGGCGTCATTATTCAACTTCGGAAAACGCTCAAGTCGTCCTTGATATTGTCAAGTCTGTTAATGTTGAGGAATGGGTAGATAAGTTGCTGGTGATACAAAATGATGATTGACCTTACAACCTCTTCGCCCGCCTGCTTAAGAAAGGAAGGAGAATGAATATATTAAAAAGAATAATTCGTTTCGCAAAGATGAAAGAAAGAGAACATGCTTTTAAAGTATGGGGATTTTCTACGGGGAGACCTACCTGCTCTCAATGTGGATTACCTTTTTCAGATTGGTTCGTGTGGAATGGTGAAAGACATTGTTATCCGTGTTGGGAAAGAAGTGATCATAAATATACTATCCTTGAAAGTGGCAAGATATTGAATACGTGAATAATGCAGGCGGTGGCGATCTTGAACTACGGAGATAGTAGATAATAGCAGGATATTATATCAAATCGAGCGCACCAATCCTTGCCCGCCTGCTAAACAGAAAGGAAAGAACAATGATTAGCATTCTCGGATTAAAAAAAGAAGAAGTATTAAAAGCTCTTTATGATAGGGCAAAAGTTCAAGGACTTGGCTTTATACAAATGGTTCCAGGCGATATGGATATAGAGGAAGCTAAGGGATATCTTAAAAAATACACATATTTCGATTATTTAAAAGGTCGTGTTATAAAAATTGATCTTTCGAGAGATGATGAGTTCGATGAAAGATTATATGATCGTGACAATGGGGCGGGAGCAGCACAAAGAGCAATATCCCATTTGTTATAACTAATGCAGGCGGTGGCGAAACTGGTAGACGCTAACGAAAGTTTGAATTAACGTGGTCGTGATCCCACGCAAGGATACCAAGAAGCTGAAGTACAAAGCTGAGGTACTAAAAAGGTTCACTTAAAAAGTCCTATTGCAGGTTCGAATCCTGCTCGCCTGCTTAGAAATTAGCAATTTAATTTGAGGTATTAAATGAGAGGTCATGAATTAAGAAGAAAAGTCGTTTCCTTTCAGGATGTTATAACCGATATTCGGGATTTCATAATTGATAAATCAATCGGTGAAGAAAAGACGGATCGTGCATGGGATATATTGGACAGAATTGCTGTTGATCTTGAAGATATACTTTACATAATACAACGTGAATAATAGAGGTGATTATGGTTACTGTAGAGCAATGCAAAAACTGGAAAAAATATCCATTATGTTGGGGAAATAGTTGTTTTGCATGTATAAATTTTAAAGGTTTATATCCTCAAAGTCAACATTCACAGCCCTCAAAAGCATGTGCAAACTTCAAGTTGATTGAAAAAGAGGTTAAAAGATGAAAACTATATTGGCGGTAATGTTTGGATTTATTACTGTTTCTGCGATTTATTTTAAAGACTACGACTGTTTAGGAGTAGCGATATGTCTTATTCTTATCGCCACATTAGATGAATTGAAAGAAAGAGAATAAATGAGCAAAGCACCATTTAAAGAAAGGAATCGGTAATATGTCAGATAAAATTACTATCACAAAGATCAAGTGCAAGGACGAGAAGATCACCATCCATTACGAACAGTCAAGAGATGACCGTGAAGATAAAGACAAATTCACACTGGAAAGCTTTGATAGGGCAAAAGCTGAATTTTACCAGCATCTCGAATTGTTAAAATCTTCAGTCATAGAAATCTGCGAATTACCCGCATACTTTTTGGATAGGATACGGGTTATCGGCGTTTCGTTCTCATGGACTGATGACATCATGGGGGCTACAATAACCGCACTTATTAAACTTAATCATTCAAATGCACCACTTGTCATCAACACACCTCACAAACCGGAGACGGCATATTCTGAGAGTGGCGATGATTCAAATGTACTTCCGGTCAATGCAATCCAAGACCTTTCAAATCTTCTCAGGGTAGCACAGGCATACATAGACGGGGAAAGGGATAGAAAGCAACTCGATATGTTTGATATGGTGGGGACAAGGGAATCAGAAACGGTACGGGTGTGAGGTGTAAATGGCAGGTAGACCTAAAAAGAATACAGTCGATTACTTTCCCCATTATGTTAATCATGGTAAAACAATTCAGATATTGTCAACTAAATATGGCAATAATGGGAAAGCATTTTGGTGGACTTTACTTGAAATACTTGGGAGTACAGAAAATCATTATTACGATTGCAATAATTCTTTTAATTGGGAATTTCTGTTATCAAAAACCCTACTTGATGACATTTCTGCTACAGAAATACTAAATACATTAGTGAGTCTTGATGCTATTGATGCTGAATTTTGGAAGGTAAAAGTTATATGGTGTCAAAAATTTATTAATAATATTGAAGATGTGTATCGTAAACGTGGTGCAGAAATACCTCAAAGACCTGAATATCTGTTACAGAAATATGGGTTACCTATAATTTCTGTAACAGAAAATACACAAAGTAAAGTAAAGGATAGTAAAGTAAAGGATAGTAAAGTACTCTCTGTGTGTTTTGAAAAGTTTTGGGAAGCATACCCAAAAAAAGTAGGAAAGGAAGAAGCTAAAAAAGAATTTATAAAAATTGACCCTGATGAACAAGATACCAAGAACTTAATTATTGCTTTTAAGAAACAGGTTGAATTGGGAATGATCAGTTTAAGAGAGAATAATAAATTTTGTCCACATGCTTCAACGTGGTTACATCAGAAACGATATTTAGACCCTTTGGAGAAGAAATGATAACCAAAGAAAAACAAAAACTAAATCAGAATATAACTATACCAACAAATATAAAATATGAAAATAAGTCATATATGACTCAAGAAGAACAGTCAAATATGATACAATGGATTAAAGCTTGGATTGATAATGTACCAAAGCAGAAACAATCCGATATTAAAAAATATGTAAATGTTGTAAAAGAAGAGGATAGAATAATAGAAGGTGGAAAACAATTAGAGGCATTACCTGAAGTATTTCAACAAGCGATTATGTCATTGGCAAACAAAATGAAGATTAGATAACCATAAAAAAGGGGGAAGTAAAATGGCAATCCTGAAAGTTATATGTCAAATGTGTGCTAAAGTAGGCAAGGTAGATACACATGAAAAAAATAAAGGAAAAAGATGGGAATGGATAAAAAGGATGAAAGAGAAACATCAGTGTGAAGAAAAAGTACGGGAATCGGGAAGGTGGCCTCATTATCATCCCTGTATCTTCAATGCTACTATTAATCGTGATGGTAAATGGTATTGTAAGAAACACGACCCTGTAACTATCAAAGAAAAACGGGAATGGGCGATGAGATTATATAATGAAAGCAGGGAAAGGGAACATAGAATACGCTTAAGAGAACGGGCAATGGAACATTACTGTGAGAATCTGACAACTGAATACATGGAAACACATCAGGCAATGAACTAACCTGCGAGATACCGAAGGAGCTTGAAGATGGCACAGATTGAAATGATGCTTAGGCTGATAAAAGACAATAAGATTGACGGTTATGTTTGGATAATATCCTATGAGCAGGCAAAACAATATTTCACTGCCGCCGATGAATACCTATATCCCGAAAGTAACTACAAAAACACATTGATTTCAATGTATGCGGAAAACAAAGACAGTAAAAGATGGATGCCGGTGGGTACTATTAATATTCTCAAGCCGGAAGCTATTGAATCCGGTATCAAAGTCAATGGCGAATGGTGTTTTGAGGGGGATAGGTTTGTTCTTAGTTTTAATGATGGTGATGTAATAACAATACTCGTTTTTGAAGATTATAGATGGGGATTTAAGGGGAATCATTCTACATATGACATAAATATTTACGGAAATCATTACGCCCGGAAGATCGGCAACATCCATGATAATAAGGAGTTTGACGATGGCAAAGACAAAAATTGAGTACTTGGATTGGACATGGTCGCCCACACATGGATGCTCACCCGTCAGTGAGGGATGTAAAAATTGTTGGGCACGAATAATGTCAAAAAGGTTGGCAGGAATGGGAGCACGTGGTTATTCAAAAGACGATCCATTTAAGGTTGTATTTTGCCCAGAAAAGCTCGATGAACCTTTTCATATCAAGAAACCATCACGGATCGGTGTTTCGTTCATGGGAGATTTGTTTCACGGTGATATACAAACAGCCTATATAATGTCAGTTCTGGACGTTATTGAAGCACTTCCGCTACACACCTTTCTACTTTTAACTAAGCGTCCTATGGGTATGGCTGCAATTATGGCAGAGAGAAAAGCAGAAACTGAATATTTATGGGGATACAGAAAAGAATATATACTACCCAAGAACATTTGGCTCGGAGTTTCAGTGGAAAACCAAGATAATATGTGGCGTGTTGAAGAGCTTTTGAAGATACTAGTGGTCAAACGGTTTGTAAGTTTTGAACCTTTACTGGAAGGTATTTCATTAAGTTCCACCTATATAGATAAAGGCAGATATTGGGAAACAGGTGTATTAGATTGGGTGATATGCGGTTGTGAATCAGGTCAAAACCGCCGTCCATTTGATATGAATTGGGCACGGTCATTGAAAGACCAATGTGTTGAGGCTGGAGTCCCATATTTTTTTAAACAGGGTATTGTGAATGGAAAAATAGTCAAGATGCCAGAATTGGACGGGCAAATCTGGAATCAGTTTCCCGAAGGAGTTTGACGATGTTCCAAAGATGTAACAAATATTTTTACAAGCATGCAAGGTTGTTCTGCATTCTAATCATTTTGATACTTAGCATAGTATACGGCATCACGGCGTGGTATGCCATGAAACCATTGCAGAACATTGAACCAAGCAAATACTATCAGGATGCACATTAAAATAGAAAGGAATATAAAATGACGGGTGCTTATGTAAGAATTCAAAGAGACGGGAAATGGGAGAATATTGAATTTGACCAATTAACAGATGAGGAAATGGAAGGATTTGCCCAATCACAATCTGGTTTTGATGGTTGGAGATGGGCTAAATTCTTGGCTAAATGGATTAGAGATAATATTATAGAGGCAGACATTGATGTTTCTCATAGCGGTTAAACGCATGGGGTTTCTTATACTTCTATCATACAGGATAAGGAATATATAGGAGGTTGTTATGATACGTACAATTCACGATAGAGCAAAAGATTCCGTTAATGAAATAATTGAATATTTAACAATCAGAAAAGACTTGAGAAACGTATGGGAAAGCATAGATGCAGATGTCCGGGACACAATTATTAAAGTCTGGATAGGTATAATCGTTAAAAACTTCGCAGATATGGCAAGGAAATAAAATCATGAATGAAATACGTTTCACGATTTATCAGGAACCCACTGGAAAGGCAACCGTTCATCATACACGGTCAGGTATAACCTATCAGACTAAAGAGCAGAAATATACAGAGAATGCGTTAATGACCGAAATGCTACCTTTTAGACCCCCTGAACCTATTACTGACCCTATACAAGTGCATTTAAGGTTGTACTTCCCCGTGCCTCAATCAAAGTCTGCCTGGTGGAAGGCAGCAGCACTTGCCGGTTATATCCACTATGACAAGAAACCTGATGATGATAACTGCCGTAAGCAACTTGCCGATGCACTTGAGAAATTACAGTTTATCAAAAATGATAGCCAAATATACTATGGGATAACATTTAAGGCATACAGCGCAAAGCCCAGATGGGAAGTATTAATAGTGGTTAATGAAAACATCACACGTGAGAAATGGTTAAAACTCAAGAAAGAGCATCTTGAAATAATGGAGAACTTTAAATGAAAATCCTAAAACTTGAATTGGAAGTTGAACAAGGCGGGAAACGGTATCGGGCAACTGGTGAAATAAGGAAACCAAAATCTGGCGAATTTTATTTAGCTAATGATAAATTAACTGATGATTATTTCCCCTATACTCCATGTAAACACATCATCATGGAAGAGATTCCGGGAGATATTACAATGAAGGATATAAAATAAAATACTTGATTTTAAACTTATCATCTGGGTTTAGCTTTATAAGGAGTAAAATATTATGCCATATATCCTTTGCAAGAAACCGATTGCTCATAGTTCATTCAATTATCCTGTATGTTTAATCAGCAAACAATATTTTAATTTTAATACATCAACTATGAAGGTATTTGAATTGAAACCGGGGTACTATGCTCATATCTGGTATGATCCCAAGAACCAACTTGTTGACATTGAGCCGTTGAGACCTAAAGATCAAGACGAAAATGCTTACAAGATACAAAGTACATTCCGTCTAAGAAATACCGCACTTATCATTAATGAGAAATTTACTCTAAAGTTAGAAGATATACTGGGATATTACAGATTGTACAAAGTGGATGGAAGCTGTAGAATAACTCTGGATTTATCAAAAAAGATTTGAGATTGAAATACGCCCTTGGGATTAAAATCACGGTTTTCACTTGACTTTTGAGAAAATGCAATCAATATTATTAATTAATTATAATTTGTTACACTAAACCTTTATACCTGAATAAGCGATCATGGCAAAACTCACAAACAAACAGAAGCAATTCATTGAGGAATATCTGAAAGACTTAAATGCTACTCAAGCAGCTATAAGGGCGGGGTATTGTGAGAAAACGTCATATTCTATCGGAAATGAAAACTTGAGAAAACCTGAAATTCAGACTGCTATCCAGAAAGCCTTCGATAAACGCTCCGAAAGAACACAAATAACAGTTGATAAAGTATTAAATGAACTTGCACTTATTGGTTTTGCCAATGCGAGCGATTACTTTGAATGGAGCACAACCGGGATTAATATTAAAAAAAGTAAGCTCTTAACAAGGGAACAATGTTCCGTAATAGCTGAAGTATCGGAAACAAAAACAAAAGATGGCGGAACTATCAAGGTAAAACTTTATGATAAACTGAAGGCACTTGAACTTATTGGGAAACACCTTGTCATGTTTATTGAGAATGTGAACCATACAGGTGATATGCACCTGAAATTAGAACTGGTGGACAGCACGAATGATAATAAAGCAGTGGCGGATAAATGATGCGTTCAAACCCTATGTTGAAGATCAGACCCGAACCCAGATATTCTTTGGTGGTGCATCTTCGGGCAAGAGTCATTTCCTTGCACAACGTGCCATATCCGATTTACTGCAAGGTGAGCGTAATTATCTGATAATAAGGAACACAGCGAATACGCACCGAACCACGACATTTAATGAAATGAACTCAGTAATCAGTGAATGGGAACTATGGGATTACTTCAAAGTGAACAAATCGGAAATGACGATAACCTGCCCACGGGCAAACAACCGACAGGCTTTATTTGCGGGACTTGACGATGTACAAAAAATCAAAGGCATTAAGCCAGCCAACAAAGATGTCATTACCGACATCTGGATTGAGGAAGCGACTGAGACCAGTGAAGATGACTACCGGCAACTCACTAAACGGCTCAGGGGACAGTCAAAAGTTCCGAAACGTATTTCATTCTCATTCAACCCTATCATGCGTACTCACTGGATACACAAAGAATTTTTCAAATCTTTCCACGATACGGATATGGAATACAGAGACCCCGAACTCACGATCCTCAAAACTACATACAAAGACAATCGATTCCTGGCTCCTGAAGACTCGTACTTTCTTGAATCAGAAAAGAATGAATACTATTACAACGTCTATACTCTCGGCAACTGGGGGGTTCTCGGACATCTCATATTCACGAACTGGAGGGTGGAGAACCTCACGGGATTGCGGGATGCCTTCGGTACTTATTATAACGGGCTGGATTTTGGCTTTACGAACGATCCGACAGCATTTGGGAGGTGCGCAATAAAGGAGAAGAAACTGTATATCACTCACGAAATGTATGAATACGGGTTGACAAATGATGTGATTGCGGAACGGATCAAACCGGTTATCGGAAACGAACCGATTCGCTGTGATCCCTCAGCGCCGAAAGATATACAGGAACTCAGAGGATATGGATTGAATTCTATGGCAGCATGGGCAGGCAAGGGGTCGGTAAATCACGGGATACAATTCATTTTACAGTATGAGGTCATCATTCACCGGGATTGCCAGAATGCCATCAATGAGTTCCAGTTATATCAGTGGCAAAAGAATAAGCAGGGCGAGGTTATGAACACACCGGTTGACAGGAATAACCATTATATAGACCAGTTAAGGTATGCTTTGAGCGGCATATCGTTTAGACCCGAATCAGAGGAAAGTAAATTTGATTGGAATGCACTGGGATTGCCAGTGTAACAGAAAGGGAAAGGCTATGGAAATAGAGCATGTTTACCGTTGTATGCGGTGTGGGAATGTAATCAAGATACCAGCATACGAAAGGGTTCATATCTTGAGTGATACCAAACAGGACATTTTAACTAATAACAACCCGTCAAATCACTATTGTAACCAAGAGGAAGGTATAGTCGGCAGGTTGGAACTGATAGGAATGAATGTGAAAAACTAATTTTATATTCCAATATGTTCACAAAAGGCTCGTCATCACCCATGGCGGTGACTCATGGCAAGGTTTAATATGTTCACTATAAAGGAGATTGACAAATGATTAATGATATTTTAGCAGAGAAGGATTTTAACAAAGTATTGGCAGCATTATGTCTTGATCCACTGGAAAAAGACAAAGCCATTGACGATAATCGCAAAGCATACATGGGCGATCATGAAATTCTACACGATACAGCACGGTTGCCCAAAACTGTGGGGACTGGAAAGAACGCAAGAGTTGTTAAGCATACCTCCGAGACCATTCCATTCCAGAAACGTATCGTGAATTCGGCGGTCACGTTCTTATTCGGTGAGCCTGTGTCGCTGGTATTGAATAATGACAAAGAGGAAGTTTTTAAATTGATCCAGGATTTATGGAAAAAGTGCAAGTTGTACTACTTCGATAAACGTCTTGCCCGTGACCTGTTTGTGGAAACGAAAGCTGCTGAATTATGGTCAGTCGTTAAAGCTGTGGACGGTGTAGCGAAAGCACGTGTAACATTACTGAGCAAGCGGGAATCGTATCTGTTTTACCCGCATTATGATGAATACGGTGATATGGATGCTTTCACCGTTACATACAAGCTGACTGATGAGAAGGGAAAACCCGTTGACCATGCAAATATCTACACAGCCTCCCAAATAATCACTGCAATAAAAGGTACGGCTGGCTGGACACAGAAAACAACACCCAATTTATTCGGGAAAATACCAGTTGTTTATTATGAACAGGATGATCCGGAATGGGAGGATGTGAAAACGGAGATAAACAGGCTTGAATATCTAATCAGCAATTTCGGTGACGCAAATGATTACAATGGATCGCCGATTACTGAAATTAAGGGCGAAGTCGACAATATGCCAAAAAAAGAGGATGTGGGCAAGGTAGTCAGGGTTAAAAAAGAAGAGAACTCCATTACAGGTGAAGTTACATATCCGGGCGGTGTCAGATATGTATCATGGGATCAGGCGCCGGAATCGATCAAACTTGAAATCGAGACTCTGAAAGATATTATCTACGGCATGACCAACACGCCTGACCTGTCATTCTCTAATGTGAAAGGCATGTCGGCAGTATCCGGGATAGCCTTGCGATTGATGTTCTCAGATGCTCTGTTCAAGGCGAAAGATAAGCAGGAGATATTCGGCGAGGGCATGGAGCGCAGAATAAGCGTGATGAAGTCCGTGCTCGGAGTTATAGATAAGGGGCAAGCGAAATCACTCGATGAAGCCGATATTGATGTGGTATTTAATGATGTGCTTCCGGAGGATTTGGAGGCTCTTATTCGCAGCCTGTCATTGGCACGGGGAGGTGAACCGATAATGAGTCAGAAATCGGCAGTTGATAGTAATCCGCTGATTCAGGATGCCACTAAAGAATTGGAAGAGTTAGAAAAGGAATCAGGAGCTTTGAAGTCGTTTGCGGAGTCGGTAAATATATGAAACCGTTTTTGAACATTGATGAAGCCTCAGAATTGACAAGACTGAACCCTGTTTTTATTCAAAAATGCTGTGATACGGGTTCCATTTCTGCCATAAAGACAGAAGAAGGCAAGTATATAGTCAATGTGCAGAGCCTGAACGATCTGGCTGTAAAATTAATTGAAATCCATAGGGCAAGTCTGCCGTTCAGGGCGATGTTTCAAGGGAATGAGAAGATGAATAGATTGCTTGATTTGATATACGGGGATCCTGATGAATTTGTTTGAAATTAACATGTGAAGGGGAATATCATGTATGAAGATGATATTAAAGTAATCGAAAAACACAAAGCAATATGGGAAAAGGAAAGAGATCGGCTTACAAAGTTAATAAGTCAGGCAAACAATCTGTATTATGAATTGAAAAGCGGTGAAAATAAATTCAAATGTCCTGAAGGGAAGGCAAATAAAGATGCCGTTTGTTCAGAGTGTGATAAAGTTCTGCCTGAAATTCATGATTGCAAAAATGTAATATCTGTTACTTTCCCGAATCAGGAAACACAAGAAGTAGATTTTATTGATGTCAAGGGTCGTTATTGCAAGGAATGGCAAAAGAAAATCATAACTAATGCTTGCGGATGTGGAGGTGAACACACCTGTATTTGTGGTTACGTATCAACATTTTGCATCAGAGAACAACCAAAAGCATGTCCTTTCTGCGGTAGAATAACAACGGTGAAATTATATCCAAATCTATTTGAATCTATTAACCTTGGAAATATGTTACTTAAGGTAAATCTTGAATGAATTCATTTGAGAAACAGAACATAATCGACATAGCCAAGCGCAATAAGCAGGTTGGCAGGATACTTGACAATGCCAGTAAGGATATTGCCAAACGGTTCACCACCGTCAAGGGCAAGCGGTTTGCTTCGGTTCTTGAGGGAAATATAGAGAACCTGCGTGAAGGATTGAAAGCCAACATCGAGCAGGGGATCCGGCGCCATTGGATGCTTGCGAATGAAATGAACAACAAAGCAATCAGCGGGTACTTCCAGAATGTCAAAATATCAAATGATTTATATCAGAGTTTCCGGAGTCCGAATATACCGGCGCTCAATTCCTTCCTTAACCGCACCGAGAACGGCATGAACCTGAGTGAGCGTGTATGGGCGCTTGGAAACGGGGCAAAGGGCGAAGTAGAGACATTCCTTGCAACGGGGATCGCTGAGGGCAAGTCGGCGGTGGTACTGTCGAAAGAGATGACACGGTATCTTGCGGGGAAGCCAATCCAGTACAAGGGGACTCTTCTTAAGGGCAAGAACATTGAGTATCAGTCAGTAAGACTTGCGGCAACCGAGACTAATATGGCGTTCCGGATGTCCGATTATACTCAGAATAGTCAACTGCCATTTGTAACGGGGGTAACTGTCCAGTTATCAGCAAGTCATCCACAAGAAGATATTTGTGATGATTTGAAAGGGACATACCCCAAAGGATTTGAATTTGTTGGATGGCATCCTTGCTGTTTGTGTTTTGCTACTTGGGAAACCTTGAGTACTGAGGACTTCGTGGATTATCTCAAGACGGGGAACATAGACCAAAGGCAGTTTACAACGGCACTGCCAGCGAATATGGTAAACTTCCTCAAGAAGCACGGGGAGAAGTTGCTTGGTTATACCACCCCCCCCTATTGGATAAGGGGTAATTTCTCTGATGAATTAAAATTAATACAAAATGAGTTGATGCCAGCCATAGTTCAAATACCACCTGTAGATAATATTACAAAAAAGAATATTTCAAATATGGTTGGTAGTATTGATGTTAATGAAGGCGGGTTAGGTCAGGGCTGGAATGATTTTTATGGGTGTTCAAATAATCTTGTGAGTGATGTTTTAGATATAGATTCGGAAAGATTGCCTAAGACATTATTGCCTTCTAATATAGACGCCGTGCCTTCATTTGTTAGACATCATTACATAGATACAAAAGGCAGATACCGTTGGTTACAAATGTATGAAGTCCCAGAGGGGCTGATAATTCCCATGAATAAAAGAAAAGAATGGTTAGAAGTTTTAAGAAATAGACTTGGAATACCAGCCAAAGAGGCAAAACTGGCAATAGAAAAAGCTGAATTGCAACAAAAAGCATTAGCAATGACAAAGGATCATATTGAATGGCAACTTAACTTGCCAGAATATAAACTTAAAGAAAACTATAGTATCTATAAAGAACGAACAGTAAGAAGAGCAAAAAATATATTATTAAATTATGATGATTGGGATAAAGACAGAATAAATCAAATATTGAGGGAGGCAAAAAATAAAGGTATTGAGCATTTATTAGTCAAGGGAAAAGGCAAATGGTATTGGAAAGAATAATAAAAAACGGCGAAACACCAGAATAAACTGGCGGGGTCGCCGTTTACCAAGACTTGTAACCAAGTCAAGGGGTGCGCAAAGCACACGAAAGAGAATATAAATTAGGGAAAGAAATTTGTCAAGAGAAATTTACAAGGGCGATCACGGGATAAAATTTGAACCAATAGAGAAGGGGAAACCATGAGCAAAATATATTTGAGCAATATATTATATAAAGAGCAACGAGAAGTAATAAAACATATAATGACTTCATTCATTGATGGCAATGCAGATGATATTTTTGAAGGTTCAATAGAATTTGAGCCGACTATTGAAGAACGCATGCAATGGGATTCTAATGAAATAAAAGCATATGTTACTTCTGCTCATCTGAAAATTGATGTTATAAAAACTAATCCTAAACTGACCGAGTGTAATCCTTTGAAAGAAATCAGGACAACACCGTGAAGAGGAAACCATGAAAGTAAATGAAAAGCATGAAATTAAGAATATAAAGCATATTGAGGATAATATTTGGCGGATAATAGGAGAACATGAATCAGAAATAAAGAGATTGCGTGAAATCGTAAAGTCTATCGCTCAATATGACTTAACCCACAAGGAATTTAACTGTCTATTAGGGCTATCTGATGAAAACGCAATATGTTCAAAATGCGAAAAGGCTCTTGCTAAAATTAATGATGGTTGGGATAATAGCAAACCAAGGATACCGACAAGATATATCACATATCCTTATGGCATGTCTGAAGATATGAGAAAGAAAGTACATGACAATGATTCGGGGTGCCGTGCATGGCAGAGAAAAATAGAAGAAAATGCCTGCGGATGTGGCGGATATGTGGAGTGTGAATGCGGATATTATGAATCTTTTTGTGCCGACACTCTTAAGAATATTTGCCCATTTTGTGGCAGAACAATCAAAAAAACTATCAATAAAAAAGAGGGAATAGAACCATAATGCTTAAAAGTCTCAAAGAGAAGTACTATCTCTGGCGGGTGAAACGTGCCTTGAATATGCTCAGAGCAGTTGATAATTGGATGTTATCGGCGGGATATACACGGCAGAGACGTAGAGGGTTCTGGCGTGAGTTTGGAAATAAAGAGGGATTCAGGGAAGCACTTTATAACAAATTGGAGAGCGGAGTATGAAGAAACTTAAAATTCATGTTGAAGTTGAGATTGAAATTGAAGAAGAAAATGAAGAATATTGTGGAAAAGATTGTAAATATTTAATTCATTCAATCGGAGGAAGCGAAGATTTCTGTTGTTTATATCAAAATATAATAGAGAATTACTCAGAATATAAAATATATAAATTTGTTGCTCATTATGAACGCTGTCAAGAATGTATTGATATTCAGAAAGATGGAAAGAAATGAAGAAGAAGCTCGCATTTATCTGTGCTCGTGGATTGGATTCGTTTATAGAACCTTTAATACAGAAGTTTGAGGGATTAGATAAATATAGAATATTAAGGTACTATGTGGCAACGAATCAGGAAATCAAGAGCGCCGTTGCATGGGCTGACATCATCTGGATTGAATGGGCAAACGAGGTCGCTATGATCGTTTCCCGGATGTATGAGGCTAAGAAAAAGAAGATCATAATCCGGTTGCACAGTTATGAAGCCTTATCAGATATGCCGAAGCAGGTGGACTGGTCGGTAGTCGATTACTTGGTATTCGTGGCACCCCATATCCGGGCAATAGTAAAGGAGCAAATCCCTGACCTTGAGAAAAAGGTATGCACAAAGATAGTGTATAACGGCATCGATCTCGACAGCATAAAATCAGTGGAGTTGGTTAAGGGTGATGAATTCAACATCGCATACGTGGCGAACATCAATCACAAGAAAGAGCCGGCACTGGCTATACAGATAATGAGCCGACTGGTTAATAGAGATAAGCAATGGAAACTTCACGTAGCCGGTGCCTTTCAGGACAAGCGGTTTGAAATCTACCTGAAGTACATCATAAAGGAACTTGGCATTGAAGATAATGTGCTGTTCTATGGATTCGTCAAGGACATGAACACTTTCTACGAGCACAAGCGGTTTATCCTCAGCACCAGCATCCACGAGGGGCATCCGTACAACATCATGGAGGGGGCTGCACATGGGTTGCAACCTATTATTCATAACTTTTACGGGGCAAAGGAATTGTATCCTGCAGGATGGGTATTTAATTCAATCGAGGAAGCTGAACGGCTATTCTATTATGATGTGAAAGTATTGGGGAATGGCACGGTGTTAGCTCTGAGATCAGAGAATAATGATACCCGTGATTACATCATAAAGCGGGGCTGGACACGGGAGAATCAAATGGAACAACTGATAAAACTTATTGATAGGTTGGGGGGAAAGAAATGAGTGCATCTTTAATGTGGAGACCAATAAGTAAAAGTGAATCATTAGCCAAGGGATTGTGTATGGCATTACAAAAAGGAGAGGAGGTATCTTCAATATCGAGAATTGTTGATGAACAATTTATACCTTTCTTAATGGGATTGGTTTGCGCTGATATTGAAGGAGCACAGGAATTAATTAATATCATTGAAAAGTATGAGCGAGTTGAAATATACTTGCAATTTTAAACTTAGGAGGAAAGAAATGAAAACTACAATAAAATTTCCTTCAGAAGCAGAAATTGATTTTAACGGGAAAGATTGCGGGATAGGTTGTCAATTTTTAGAACAGGCATATTACGATAAAACAGGCCCACAATTACTCATGGAACCAAAATGTCATTTATTTAAAATAATACTTGAGAGATACAATTTAACAAGACAACAAACTATACGCTGTAGTGCATGTATTGGAATGGTATCTGGAAAATTCTATTGGAGTATAACGGGTAGATTATATGACAACAATGGTAATATGGTAAAATTAATATAACTTACTTGTTATGAAATTGGAGAGGTAAAAAATATGACACCGGTAAAACCAAAAAGAGCATATAACAGAAAGATAACAGCCAAAGCCAGTTCAAAAACAGTCAATAAAGGGGGAACTATAGAAAGTCTACCAGTAACAAATGATCCGATTGTAGAATTTTATGATAACTTCCTGGATCACCTGAAAGTTGATCACAAGCGGGATAATCCCCGACATTTGCACATAAAACAGAAGCTCGGTTCGATTATTAGTTACAAGAATACCGTGCTGGATTTGGGTTGTGGTACTGGAATCACATCGGTATTCATGGCACGCTTGGGAGCAGTCGTTACGGCGGTGGACATATCCCCTAAGTTGATTGAGTTTGCGAAAGAGCATTCGGCTCATAAAAACATAACCTATATGATTGCCGATAATTGTGATATTATATTGGGTAAGAAGTTTGATGTTATTGTCATGGCTGATGTTCTTGAGCATATTCCACCTGATAAAGTAATATCATTCTTGTCTACGGTGGAGGCACATTCACATGATCACACAACCGTCTACCTGAACATTCCCGATGCACGATTCCAGGTGGTCATGAAACAGGAACTCAGCGGGATGCAACAGATAGTTGATGAGGTGATTCCACTTGAGGATATTCTCGGCAATTTTAAACATATCGGATTTGAGGCGGTGAATATCGAGATGTACGGACTCGATACAAGATACCAGTATACCGACATCATATTCATGAGATTTGAAGAGTTGAAGCGAATCCACATGGACTTTGTGAGGAAAATGAAGGGATAAACCATGCCGTACCATGCTGAACATTCCTGCCGACTTCGCAATCCCGAAACCATGACCATACTTGGCTCACGTGAGCGGGAACATAACGGCAAATCATATCGGATACTTTTTGGTGTGCTGAAACATGGCACAACATCGGGATCAGTGGAACAGGCATACCGCTATCCCATAACTACGTGGACTGAAGGAGAAGCGAGGGCACATTGTAAATCACATAATGGCATTCTATTTGAGCCTGCCATTCCTGCGGATGTAGAGATGGCGACTCAGAAACTTAAAAATGCATTAAAACGGAGGTAATAAAATGGCTAATGTGGTAAAAAGTGGGACGTGGACAGCGCCATCCGATAAGGAACGTGAGGAACTTCCGCAGAGTTTTTTCTTGATGGCTGGTAAGAAGTTTCCTTACAAGGTATGGAGCGGAAATGATAAGGGTAAAATTTCGTGTCCCGCACTGAGGGCATGTATTGCACGAGCGAATACTTCAGGACATGCAAGTATCGGGTTGAAGGCATCCGCTCTTTATGAAAAATACTGTAAGGAATAGATAGGATGGCAGCCTTTCTCAAAACAGAGCAATCAAAAAAAACTCTTGACATAAATACATTAATAAACGAAATTGATACATTAGTGAAAGATAAAACGATTTTATCAAGCACAGGATTGCCCTATTATGGTCATATATCACCATGTTTTGAAGATGGCGAATTTACGACTTTTATAATTCACGAAACAAGGAAGTGAAATAATGGGTTTATAAAATAAAATATTAAATAATTTATTGAATTAATAATATCGGTTATGGAACAACCAGGCTGGTGCTTTATGCATCAGCCTTTTTTATTAACATCAAATAAAGGAGCATATTCAAATGTTATATGAGCAGGAGATTAAGCAAGCACTGAAAAAGGCAGGTCTTGCCGAAGAACTGTTTGATCAGATTACAGTCAAAACGGTGGACGAGATTGCAGGGGCAGTAACGCAACTGAAAACGGACATGGACAGTTTGAAAAATCTGACACAAGATAAATTTCTCGCAGCGGTTAAAAATGCAGGGCTTGAGGATTCATTGACACGGTACATCCAGAGCGAGACTGACCGCAGGATTACCCAATACACGAAGACTCAAGAAGAAAAGCTGAAAAAGACTGCCGATGAGGATAAAAAGAAGAAAGATGATGAACTCAAGACCAAAGACCTCACACCGGAGCAAAAAGAGATGGCGACCCTGAGAGATGAAGTCAAAACCCTTAAAGAATTGATACAGAATTTCTCAACGGTTACCACATCTGAAAGAATCACGGCTGCGGTGAAACAGGAACTTAAGACGGCAGGATTGACAGAAGATTTTGCCTCTTATATCAAGGTTGACAATCTTGAGGGCGTCAAGGCAGCGGTGAAGGATTTTGGAGACAAGATACTTACCCGTGAGCAATCAGTAATAGACAAGAAAATTGAGAGCGGAGATTTAAGCCCGGTTAAGAAGGGCTTAGCCGGAATGACTGTTGGAGAAAGCGCTATAATTGATTTTGCAAAAAGCGAAACTGCAACTGCAAATACCGGAGGACTCGCCGCTGAACAAGTAAATTCACAAAAGAAATGAGAGAGGTGAATAAAATATGTCTTTAGCAATTACAGCAGAATCAGAAAAGCAGTATTATCCTGTATTTCTGGATATTTTAAGTGATATAAAGGGCGGTGTGACAATAGCTACAACCAACATACCAACCTCAACACTTGAACTATTCGCAGGAACGCCACTGCACAAAAATGCTTCAACGGCGGGATTATATAATCCTGTCAAAACAGCAACATTGAAACGCACACTTGGCACAGCAGCATGTGTCTGCATTTATGTGTACAGCGCCAATATTCCAGGTGTACCCGGCCAGAATTTTAAGGTTGGTGAATACATCATGGTGGACAACCGTGGAACAGCCGTGACAATCGCAGCTATTACTATCGGTACGAAAACGAACGGCGTCGGCACAGATATTATCCTTCTGACAGCCGGAAGTGGTGGACTTCATTGTACCGCAATTACCGGTACAAAACTTCAGCAAGCCTTAGCTGGTGGACTCGCAACGGGAGCAGCTCCATTATATAAGGCGGACTGTTTGCTTCTTGATTCGATTCGTGTCCGTAAGGATGATGGAACGACTCTTACTAACATAACAGCTGGTGCAGTGACACGTGGTGAAGTTAATGAATCACGTATGCCATTTAGCGCACCTACTGAAGCTGTTAAAACACCATTAACCGATCGCATAAGATTCGTGTAAGGAGGTGAAATCTAATGGAATACTCATTGTTAAGTGAGATAAATAAGAAAAATTTGACAGCCTATTTGTCAAACAGAGGTATTAAACAGTATTTCTGGCCTGATTTCTTTCCTCCACAAATAACGCCGTTTCTTGATTATGAAACGCTTGTAGGATCGGAAGGCAAGCCAGTAATGGCTGATGTTGTTGCATATAATTCAAGTGCTCCAATTAAACGGCGTCCGATAGTGACTACGTTGAAAGGAGATATACCAGCCATTAGGATCAGCAGGCCGATGCGTGAGACCGATTTGAATAAATACAGCATTTTGAAAGCGATGGCAAATACCGAGCAGAAAACTATCATGAAACTGGTATTTGACGATGTTAAATTCTGTTTTGAGGGCGTGAAAGCAAGACTCGAATTTCTTGCACTTCGTCTATTATCACAGAGTTATATCGGACTTTCGGCAACGTCCAATGCGGGTATTATAACCACATCAAATATAGATTCTCAGATGGCATCCGCAAACAAAAATTGCGCTGCGGTTGTATGGACTGCCGCGGTTGGCACTACAACGCCAATCACTGACTTTATAACTGCTCAAACTGAAGCCAGAGGATGGGGTATTAAGCTGAAATATGCACTCATGGACTATACTGACTGGGGATATTTCCAGGCATCGACACAAGTGCAGAATTACTGTTTCGGATACCTTTATGGCGGAACAAAAGTAAGATTGGCACCTACACTTGCAATCGCCAATACCATGCTTGAAGGTATGGGTCTGCCACAAATTATTTTAGTTGACCAGACTCTTATTCTGGAAAATCAAGATAATACGCAGAGCACAGTTACACCATGGGTAACTGGTCATGTATTATTCATTCCTGAGTTGGCTGTCGGTGATATGTATTTCGGCCCGATAGCAACGGAAATGAATCCGCCCAAACAGGCAACTTTGGCTAAACAGGAAAATATCCTGATACAAAAGTATTCAGAAACAAATCCCGTCTGTGAATGGACGGTTGGGGAAGCGAATGCTTTTCCCTCATGGCCTTCTGTTAATGATTGTATAAACCTTTACACACTCCATGCAACTACATGGGCATAAACAATTTAACTGAGTAATAAGATGACGATCAAAGAGGCACTTCAGAGCCTTCTGGAATATGAGAATGACAACCTTTTAAATAAAACTCTCATAGACAGGGGCGTTACTAATCCGAAGGCAACTTATACGGCAGCTAATCAGCAGGTAGTTGAGTTGGCTGCCGCAGATATTTATTTGTGGATGTGCGGGCATCCCATTCTGAAAGAAGGCTCTCGGTATATTGACTATTCAAAAGGGACTTTAATGTCAATGAGACGGGAGATTCTAAAAAAGTGGGTTATTGAGCCTGTAATAGCAACCGTTGACGGTACGCAGATATGGTAAGCAAATACCCACATACCGCCGTGTTCTCATGGGCTTCTGCCGGGACTTACAATACCGTTGGAACATGGACTCCCGGCACAGTCCATACTATCGGAGTGTTATGTGATATACAGCCACATTCAGCCGTCTCTCGATTTATTACTGGCGCCGGCGGGGCTGTTCTGAATTACGAATGGGAGGTATTTACCCCTCTATTTACTGGTGTGAGTACAATTCCAAAGGATGCGAAGCTCACATTTTTTAATGCTGACCATATCATAGTTCAGTTATTTGCTTATCAGAAGCATGTGGAGATAAAATGCCAGGATTGATACCAGAGTTCACACAATCCGACATAAACCGGTACATTGATAAGTTTGCCAATGATAAGGAGCGAAGAGCTTTTGAAGTACTTTCTTTTATCGGAATCAAGGTCTCGAATTACGCAAGGAAAAAAACACCCGCAGGCGGCAGTTTTCATGACCGCACAGGTAATTTGCGCAGTTCAATAGGTTATGCCGTCATTAAAGACGGTATAATCAAAGAGAAACAACTCGAACAGGTAAAACAGGGTGCAGAAGGTATCAGTGCTGGTGAGGCATTAATGACGGAATTAGCAGAGACATTCCCGGACGGTTTCGTTCTCGTTGTAACCGCCGGAATGGAATATGCCGCTGCCGTTGAGTCGAAAGGTTATGATGTTATCACGGGGGGTGCCCAGATGGGCGAAAAACTTTGTAAGCAGATTAAGAAGATGTTGGGGGCGTCATAATGAAAACCACATTTGATGTGATTGATACCCTGTACCCGCTCATTAACGTAGTGGCGATAACGGCACTTCTTGACGGAAGAGTGTACCGTGACAGGAAACCAGTTGACTCGATAAAACGGGATATAGTAATTCTTTCACTGCCAATCACCGGCGGACAGGACATAGACCTGCAGAACTGCACGGCTATAATAAATTGTCATTGTCCGGACATCGCTCCCGGAATACCTGATAATGTTAAGTTGCGGGCAATCGCAACGAAAGTAATAACCGCTATCGAGGCATACACGGTCGGGTCGTCATATTTCAATGCTGAAATTAACAGTCAGTTATTGATTTCTGATTATGACCAACCTGGCATGTCTTACGTTTCGATACGGGTAAATTGTACAATTCAGTTTTTACCATAAGGAGATAATGTTATGGGAAGTATAAAAACAGGCACACGCATCGTGGGGTTTTCACAATTGCGGTATGGTGTAATTACAACCATTGGGACAATACCTGCCGCATTAATCACTTTAGGGAATCTGGTTCCCGGTAGTGCCCATTATGTAAAAGAACCTCCCACTGTGACCAATATAATGGTCGAAGATAAATCAACACCCGATGTATCAATAAGTACGGATGCATCTCAATATCTTGAGTTCGCTTCACGGGATTTGGGAACGAGTATGTTGATTCTTGCATTCGGTGGATCGGTGAGCGGTACGACATGTTACAAGATGCCGGCAACATCCTTAGCTATACGAGAATTTGCTTTTGAGGCTATTTCTGATACGGTAAACCTCAAGAAAATCAAAATCCAGATAGCCAGAGGATCATTGACTGTTGGCGCAGATTTGAAATTTGCAAGGAATGATACCGGGCAACTTAATTTCAAGGTGGAGGCTCTCTGCCCTGATACTTCAGTGGCAGCATACAAAACACCATGCCGAATCATCCAAGTTTAACTTAATATGGGGAGTCCCTGAAAAAGACTCCTCATAAAATAATCGAGGGGAATAATGGAAGGGGAAAAAACCAGAGAACAGATTGAATTAGAAAATAGAATGCGAGTACTTGAAGGGGAAGTAAACACTGGCAAAGAGAATATTGAACTCAAGGCATTAAGTACGATACTTGACGAGGGGGTGGATTTCGAGGTTACTTATAAAACCAAGAATATTCTCCATAAACTGAAGATATTGAAACCCAGCAGAAAGTTTCGCATATATCGGATTCACCTGAACCCATTACTTAATATATCTAAGATTCTGATGGAGATGGACATCAAGACGATTGAAGATGACGGACAATTATTTCAATTGGGTTTGGATTACATTGTAAAATATAAGGACAGTATACTCAGAATAATATCCTATGCGATCATTAACAGGAAATTGACTCTATGGAATAAGTTAAGAAGATGTCAACTTGAAAGATTTTTAAATAATAACCTGAATGCTGATGAACTTTTGAAACTTATCATACTGGTTACGACCATGATGGGGGTAAAAAGTTTTTTGGCATCTATCGTCTCGATCAACCAAATAAACCTGATCGGGACGATGAAAAACCATCCAACCTCTGGCAAATCATCGGGAGCCTGATCAATTATTTTGGGTTCACATGGGAAGATATTATGTGGAAATACTCATGGGTTAATTTAATGATGCTGGCACGGTCGGTACCTCAATATGATTCAAAGGATAACTCGGAGTATGAAGTGAAAGACCTATCGGAGTTAATAACATGAATAGAATAAAGGGAAAACCAAAACTTTCAATCTGTTTAATCGTCAAAAACGAGGAGAGCAACCTACAACGATGCCTCGACTCATTCTTGCCAATCATTCAAATGAAAGACGATGATACACTGGTGCCACTTGCTGAATTAATCATAGTTGATACTGGCTCCACTGATAAAACACTGAAAATTGCCAAGAAATTCACTGACAAAATATATCAGAAAAAATTCATCCCCTGGGACTTCTCGGCTGCCCGGAATTACGGAATACAATATGCCACCGGTGAACGACTCATGATAGTGGATGCTGACGAGGAACTGACTCAGAATTCCCTTTATTTTCTTGAAGATGCCGTACTGAATCCACAGACTACCGAACCTACCATTTTCATTAAACTTCGGAATTTCTACACAGTTGACAAGAACCAGTATGCCGAAGTCTTTCAGCCCCGAATATTTATGAATAACGGCAAACCATTATATCAGTTCTGCATTCATAATAAGCCACGTGTTGACCCGCCATATCTATTTCTTGACAATGTCATATTCAATCACTACGGATATGTTTTTCAAAAGGTAGAACTATTTGAGAAAAAGAAAGAGCGGAGTCTGCCGATGCTGGAGGCGGAGTATGCTAAGAACCCAGAAGATTTGCATATACTCACACATTTGGTAAAAACATATTATGCCGTGAATGATTTCCCCAAGACGGTGGAACTCAGTGAAAAGTGGATTGAACTGATAAGGAAAGTTGATTTTAACGAGGGTTGGTTCTCATATTTGGAAGTCTTTGTAAACTGCATCAGCGCCTATCTTGAAATGAATGATTTAAAAAGTGCTGAACGAGTGCGAAAAGAATCGCTGAAATATTCTAATAAGGTCATAAGTATATACCTTTTGATGGGTCAGTATTATCTAAAGATAAAAAAGAAGGAAAAGGCAAAGGAGCTTTTTGAGGAAGCCTTATACTTATACGGACAACCCGGGTCGCCCTATGACAAGTTATGCACAACAAATGCTGGAATAGTGATCCCTGAAATTCTGAATTTTTTGAGTTTGCTTGAATTTGAAGATGGGAACTATGAGAAAGCGGGCGAGCATCTCAATAATGGGATTAGGCTCAATGAAAACCGGCTCCCTCTCCGCTGGGACGTGTGGAATGACGTGCATTGTCAATCAAATTTAAAGAAATACGCAATCAAGCGTAAACGTGATAATTAAGGAAATGATAATGCCGCACAAAGGATATAAACCGACAGAAGAATCAAAAAGAAAAAATAGTGAGGCACATAAAGGGAATATACCCTGGAATAAAGGTAAAACTGGTATTTATTCAGAAGAGACATTAAAAATAATGAGAGAGGTTGCTAAACTACGAATACCACCAATGCTTGGCAAACATCATACCGAGGATACCAAAAGGAAAATAAGCATAAATAAAATAGGGAAAAAACAAGGTATAAATAATCCTTTTTATGGGAAAACACATACACGGGCATCGCTAAAGAAAATGAGCGAGGCAAATAAGGGTAAAAAAATATCAGAAAATACAAGAATAAAAATGAGCGAGGCAAATAAAAAATTATGGGAAAATCCAGAATATAAACAAAAAATGAGTGAAAATCGAAAAGGCATAAAGTTTTCAGATGAACATAGAAAAAATATGGGAGAATCAAAAAAAGGTGAAAAGAATTATCAATATGGGAAACTGGGGGAAAAAAGTGTCAATTGGATGGGTGGAATATCTTTTGCACCATATAGTACTGACTTTAATAGACAATTGAAAGAATTAATAAGATTAAGAGATGAATATAAATGTCAATTATGTGGCATATCCGAAGGTGATAATAATGATACACTTAACATACATCATATAGATTATGATAAAATGAATAGTTTGCCTGATAATTTAATTAGTCTATGTAAAAAGTGCCATATGAAAACAAATTATAAAAGAAATTACTGGAAAGTATATTTTAGTGATTTACAACAACATAAAATAGGTGAACATAAGTATGCTTAACGTTGGTGATTCACTCTATTGGAAAACTGGGATAGATAATAAAGGTCTACAGGCTGGTACTACTCAGGCAAAGGGTATCCTTGCGGGGTTTGTACGAAATATTTCAGCGATGGACATCTTTGCCGTTCTTTCTGCAGGCGCTATTTACCATTTCAAGAAAATAATGGAGGAGTCTATAAAGTTGGCTGCCCGGTTTGAGACGCTTGGTGTGGTGATGCAAACTGTTGGGAATACTGCCGGTTACTCGAATGAACAGATGCTCGAATTTCAAAAAGGTCTTGAAAAGACTGGCATCACCATGATTGAGTCAAGAGTCAATCTTATCCGTATGTTGCAATCAGAACTCGACCTTACCAAAGCGACTGAACTTGCCCGTGTAGCTCAGGATGCCGCAGTAATAGCCAATATGGATTCATCTCGAACATTTGAGACTATGATTCATGGAATTCAGTCAGGTCATACTCTGATATTGAGAAATATCGGTATTATGGTCAATTTTGAGGATGCTTACAATAAGGCGGCGAAGACACTTGGAAGAAATGCAGATGAATTGAGCGCCGTTGAACAGGCTCAAATCAGAATGAACGCTGTCTTGGAAGCGGGGAAAAATATCGCTGGTACTTATGAAGCGGCTTATGGAACAGTTGGGAAGAAACTTCTGTCTCTAAAACGACCGATTGAGGATGTAAAAGTACTACTCGGACAGGCTTTCACACCCGCTCTTGCCGATATAGTTGACGATATTATGAAGGGCGTAACCGATCTGAAAACTTCTCTTGAGAATAACAAAGATGTGATTGATGACTGGGGAACTGGATTCAGGCTTGTCGTGATAGCGATTGAAGCTGAGTTGATACGAATGGCTATGCTCATTGATAAGATTGGTGGTTCATTTACGGCATTCACAGGTATTATGGCAGCGTTTCCAGGAATGCGAATCTTGCCGGGATTCACCAAAGAAACCGCCGAAAACATGGCGATAGCGAATGTTGAATTTGAGAACAGGTACTTAGCGGGTTTGAAAGCTCTTGAGGATTTGGCAGCAAGAGTAGATGAAATAATGTATGAGAAGACACCAGAAGCCAAAGTACGGGCACAGGCTTTAAAAGATGCTATTGAGACTCTCAAATTGCAGGCAACGGAAGCGGCGAAAACAGCGGATGCGATTGCCGATGCTAATCAAAAACGACTGGAAGATCAAAAGTCACTTGAAGATGAACTACTGAAAGGTCAGGAAGAATGGAGAATAAAGTCACAAGAATATAGAGAACAGGAACTTGCCGATAATCAGGAATTTGAAGAGGAACTATTTAAGGAACAGGAAGAGTGGCAAATCAAATCTCAGGAACTGAAAGAGCAGGAACACGAAGATAATTTAAAAGCTGAAGAAGAACATAATAAAAAGATAGAAGAAGCTATTGAGAAATCAAATCGTAAACGTTTACAAAGTATATGGGAACTTGGAAATGCTTTCAGATCACTCGGCTCTCTTATTGGTCTATTTGATACTAAACTCGGCAAGATAGTGAGCGATGTATCAGAGATAACAAAGGCTTTGACTCAGATAAAAGAACCGTCTACTACAGGTTGGGGCAAGATAAGCGGGATTCTATCAATTATAGAAACGGCATACACTATGATTTCTACCATAATGGACAGTATAATGGCTTCAGAACCGTATTCCAAGCTTGGAAATAAACTAAAAACCATAACTACAGAACTTGAAAAACAACAAGGATTGTTAGATGTAACCTACGGGAATGAGCGAATAGAACAACTCAGGAAGATTCAATCACTTCTTGAGGAACAGGCTAAAATAGAAGCTCAGATAACCAAGGCACACAAAGACAGACTCGCAATATTCATGCTTGAGCGGAGAGACCAGACAAAAGAATTAAGTACTGAATTGATTAGAATTCAGGAAGAAATAGACCGTATTTTGACAGCGACCATGACCGAAAGTATAGCCGATTCGATAGCCGCAGGATTATCTCAGGGACTCGATTTCGTTCAGGTCTTTGCAGATACCTTTGAGGATTTGATGAAGAATGCTCTCATGGAAGCATTTAAACGTGATATTATGACAAGGTATCTTTCTGCTTTTTATGAGATGTTTGCTATTTATGGTGAGGGTGGTCTTGAGCGTTGGGAGATTGAAGATTTAAAAACAATGTGGGAAACTATTCAATTGGGGATGGAAGCAAAATGGAAAGATTTGAAATTATTTACTGAGAGTATGGGTTTTGATTTAACGGGGATATCTAAGACAAAAGAAACAGGTATCTCAGGTGCCATCAAAGGTGTAAGCGAAGGGACGGCAGGATTGCTTGCCGGTCAGTTCAATGCAATGCGCATGAATACGGTCGAGATGCTGAATATTTCAAAGTTGTCATTGGCTGAACTTGGGAATATAAATGCTGGCAAACTCGAAGGGATATTTAATGCTACCCTTGAAATCCGTGACCTGGCTTATTATCTCGACGATATATACCAGAATACCACTAACCTTGAATGGATTTTTAACCGTCAAAAAGAGATAAGCGGTAATTCTTGGTATCTACCCGACATATATAAAGAACTTGGCAGAATTAAAGATGGGAACCTTAACGGTATCTTGAATGCTTCACAAGAAATACGGGATAATACTTACGGCATAAACACCCTTGTATCATATTCAATGAGAATCGCAGAAAATACAGCTTTCTTGCGGACTATCTCTGCACAATTGGCTTCGATTGAACGGTCTCAGGGATTCTTGAGAGTAACAGGAGGCGCATGATATGATATACTTATTTGACGGTGTTGATTTATACGCTACGTACGGAATAAAGGTTATGAAGGTCTTTGGCGTACATGACTTCCTCAAGAGAAAGGGTGAGACCGGGCATAACTGGCTGGATGAGGATGGTGAGGAACATTATACTGACGTCTCTGATATATACTTCGAACCCCGTGATATAGTTTTGGAATGCTATATCAGGGCAACCAGCACAACTACTTTACTCACTAATTTTAACGCTTTCAAGGCGGTTGTGGAAAGTTCGGGACTCCATACCCTAAAACTTCCCTATGACAGCAAGACTTATTCAGTGTACGTGAAGGACGGCGGTAATTTCTCAATGATAACGCCGTGGGCTTCAAATATTTATGTTGGTAAATTCACATTAATTTTACGAGAACCCGTACCTGCACGGGCTACATAGGAGGAAATTATGGCTGGGAAATTAACGAATTATTTGGAAAATGAATTAATCGACCACGTATTAAAAGTTGGCGCATGGTCAAGACCGGCAAACTTGTACGTTGCACTCTGCACGGCGGATCCCGGTGAAACCGCCACTGGGGCAACCCTGACGGAGCCGGCTGGAAACGGATATGCAAGGGTGGCGATTGATGCGGATTGGGCGGCGGCAGCAGCACGGGCAACCTCGAATTCGGGGATTGTTACTTTCGCAATAGCTACTGGTGCCTGGGGAACAATCACTCACTTTGCAATTGTGGATTCAGCAAGTGGCGCCGGGAATGTTTTATGCTACGGTGAGGTCACACCGAACAAGTCAGTCACTGCCGGTATGAACATATCAATTGCAGTCGGCGATCTTGACGTCTCATGGCAGGTCGGGGCAATGAGTGATTATCTCGCTGACAAATTGCTCGACCACTGCCTGAAAGGAACATCCTATACAGCACCGACACACCTGAACGTTGCTTTTGCAACGGTGACGATAGTGGATGCCGACACGGGTTCAACTATTCATGAGCCAGCGGCTGGCGGCTATGCGAGAATTCCATATGATACTTGGAAAATATCGGTAGCTGGAGTATCGTTTAATACCAGTGTAATTACATTCGCTGAGGCTTCAGGTGCTTGGGGAACGATTACGCACTTCGCTTTGTGCGATACCTTGGCAACCGGACAGGTTCTATTTTATGGAACATTGACAACAGCACGGGTGGTTGGGAATGGCGATACTGTTTCTTTCCCCGCCGGTGCATTGTCGATCACGCTCGATTGATTGAGGTAAACCATGGCATTAACAGTTAAAATCCTTTCGCAAACTCAGCGTCCCTGGGGGTGGGACACTTTCCTTGAGTTTTACGATGGAAAAACCCTCGTACATACGAGAGAAGTATCGGGCAAACCAGACGCTGCAAAGATGGCGGAACTGGCTCAGAAAGTGCAGTATGATATTGAGCACCCCGTCACTCCTGAGAAGATTTATACTCAAGTGGAGGTTGACAAGATTGTGGCTGATGCCATAAAGGCGGTGACCGATGGCAAATAAGTTCTGCGATACAACATTCGTTGGCGGTGGTGATACAGGGGCAGACTGGGACACCAATCCCTGGCTTTCCATTGAGAAAGCGATGGAAGCTGCCAACTCCGCAGGCGATAAAATCTGGCACAGGCGGTTATCGAGTTTTGCCAATCCTACGAGCGACATTGCTCCTACTGCCGATGGTACACTATCGAGTCCAATCAGACATATAGCATGGCCTCGTGCGTCTATAGCCGGCACAATCACATTTATGAATGGCGAATCTGCTCTTATTGGCACATCCGTTGCTGGTGTCCGTGGCAGACATATGGCACGGCTCATCAAGAACAACGATGCCGATGACGGTTGGTACTTTATCGAAGCTCTCATTGTGAAACTTCCTTATGATAATTTACAAGGTGGTACTTTCGCAGTCGGCAATGTGATAACAGGCGGAACAAGTGGAATAAAAGGTAAGATACATTACATCAATGGTTCAACATTGTACTTGGTTACATATGATCCTGCGACTGGACTACCTGCTTTATTCACACCAGATGAACAGATAAGTTGTGGTGCAGTCACGGCTGACGTTAATCAGGCGGCCGGGGGAATATATGACGGCTTCCTGCTCGATAGAGAATATGCGGGAACAACTGCTCCAGGAGCAAACTTCGAGATAAAAGAAGATGAGGATTATGATGACCGACCCGATATTGGTTTATTGAGAACTACATGGGATGCGGATGCTCATGATTTGCCAGTGATTGATTTTGGAGCTAATGATTATCAATTAATTATTAGTGATGCAAATAATAATGTTTATAAGTGCTTTGATTTAAGGAACTCTGTTGATTCTTATGGCACTGTTAGAATAAACCGAGTGCAAAATTTGTCCCTTATTGGATGTCTTTTTGTGAATAATCAGAATGTACCCCTTATACGTGGAAGTTTCGGTGCTTCATATCTTAATTTGAAATATTGTATTATTTGTGGGAATAATGCCGGGAGTTCCCAACGTGGTTTCTTCTCTGAAGAGGATGGTAAAATATTATCTCTGTCCGATTGTGCTATATACAATATGGGAGACAATGGTCTTTATTCTGCGGGCACTCTATGTATTTTAAATAATGTAAATATAGGTATAGCACTCAATAACGGAGATCATGATATATACTTGACTGGTCTTATGTTAACAGGAAAAGATGTTAAGTTTGGTGGCATAAATGGGTCAGTTTACCTATCATTAACAATTCTCAATAAAGTCTCAATTGAAAACTATGGAAAAATACTTGGTGCTCACTGTACATGGTTCAATAATGGCAAAATCCTGAGTAATGATTGTAGTGTTGACCCGAACCAGAGAAGTGGTGGCGCAAACTCAGTTATTGAAATTGACTGTAATGGTGGAAGTGCTGCCAATGCGGCGATAGATGATTGGGCTGAGACTGTATTCGAGCATGAATTTGAACAGACGGCAGGAAGCAAAACCTATCGGTATTATGTTCAGAACACAGCAGAGATAAACGCTTCTGATGCAAAGGATGCCGCTGATATTTGGCTTGAGGGCGAGTTTATTGAAACATATGATGATACCAGTGAATACGTTATGGGACGACATGCGGATGGTCATCTGCCTGTGCGGTCTGTAAGTGCCCACAATCCCATGCCTGCCCGTGCCGATGCGGATGACTGGGGAGAGTATCTTGAGATTACGATGAACGCAGCAACAGCGAGCAAGGTAAGAATACGATGCAAGGTGAGCTGGTATGACAGCGGAGATAAAATCTACATTGACCCGATGGTGGTGATAAGCTAAATGAAAACAGTCATAGAAAAATTGCTTGTATATATTGACAAGAAAATTGACTATGAGATCATGTATACAGAAGTTAATGCTGATGGTTATACTTCAAGCCATTCAAAGGAGAAAAAGGAACTTGAAGTATTGCGACAGGAATTGATCGATACCGTGAAGACTGGACTAAATAATGGCAGTGAATGAACCGACATGGAGCATGGGACAGTCCAAGCTCATTAGTTCAAGTGGAACAACGACTAACCCTCAATGGAGCTATGGACAATCGTGGTTAATCCATGAGTATACAGTCCCCGCCGGCGGCATTGATGTATCCGCTATATCAAATGTTTTATTAGACGCACTGCTTGCCCTGAAATCAGGGTATAACGTTTCAAGTTTATCTGGCTCGGTATTGGCTTCATTACTTGCTTTAAAGTCAAGTTCCGACTTATCAAGCATATCGGAATCGGTTTTTGATACTTTATTAGAACTGAAATCCGGCGCTGGATTATCAGGACTTTCCGATTCGGTTCTGGATTCACTATTGGAATTGAAATCAAGTGCCGATGTTTCCGGATTACTGAATGCAGTTTTGGTTTCGGCACTGGCACTAAGGCAAGGTTTTTTTGTCTCTACGGTTTCCAATTCTGAGTTGTTATCATTACTTGCCTTGAAGTCCGGATATGATGTTTCGGCGCTATCTGAATCGGAATTGTTGACGGCTCTATTTCTCAAGGCAGGATTCGGCGTTTCCGGGTTATCCGATTCGGTTCTTGATACTCTATTATCACTGACGATACCGGCGGGTGTCAATGTTTCCGGATTATCGGATTCAGTATTGATGGCAATTCTCAATATTACAGGCGGATTAGTCAATGTCGAGGTTTTATCCCTGCTTTCGGCAATCACAAAAATGGTAGACCATCAATCAGATATTAATAAACTATTGAATAAATATTCACTTATCACTGTTTTGCTGGATAAGGAGTCAACGATATGAGCAATATATTTGAAGGGCAAACGGCACTCAAGATTAAACTGACATGCAATCAGGATATATCAGGGGCGCTTACTAAAGAGATTAGGGCGAGAAAACCAGACGGAACACTGGTAAATTTCACGGCATTGGTGTCAAATGCCACAATAGGCATCATCTACTATGATTTGACGACATCTGCTGTAATCGCATTGGATCAGCCCGGTCTCTGGACATTCTGGAGTTATATTCAGTTTGCCGATGGGCGTGAGGGTTACGGAGATGCGGTGGAGCAGTTAGTCTTTGCCGAGGGATTGATGGGGGTTTAAGTATGCCTATCACTGATGTAAAAGCTTCAAATGATGGTTATATAACCAGTGCAAACGCTAATTATGATACTGCAAGAAATGCGATTGCAGGAAATCAAGCAATAACTATTATATTATATATAGGACAATTGGTTACCCCGATTTATGGTATCCGTAGACCATTTGCTTCATTCCAAATTCCCGACATGGTTTCGTTGACCGCTGCTTCTTTATTTTTGAACGGTGCAGCTGATTTTTCAACTACTGATTTTGATATTTATATTCACTTATCAACTTACAGCGATCCACTTGTTAAAGAGGATTTTGATTTATTCGATGGGCATCAGGCAAGCGGGGCATATAATGGCACGATTCTAAATAATGCATGGAATTCCGTAGACTATTCGGCGGGATGGAACGAAATAGTATTCAATGCCGCTGGGCTTTCTGCCGTTCTTGCTGCCAAGAACAGTACATTAAAGATAGTATTAATATCAAAAGAGGACTATGACAATTCCGTACCAACGTATGATGAATATTGCGCATTTAATTCCTCCGAAACCGCTGGCAATGAACCTTATCTGTCAATAACCTATACTGCACCTCCTCCACCTGTGGATGTTTCGGGCATATCAGATGCTATATTGAC
>Ga0307377_10000530_pt1 | contig 50230 bp, 42 predicted proteins | sample TR3MG_FD_202535 | JGI IMG/M metagenome (GOLD analysis project Ga0307377, IMG submission 202535) | Soil microbial communities from Risofladan, Vaasa, Finland - TR-3 | ecosystem: Environmental > Terrestrial > Soil > Coastal area > Acid sulfate soil | place: Finland: Risofladan, Vaasa | collected... | reverse complement strand
TCTACACCACGATCGCCGAGGCCATCGTGCTCGTGGTCCTGATCATCTTTCTATTCCTGCGCTCGGTCCGGGCCACGCTGATTCCACTCGTCACCATTCCGGTTTCGCTCATCGGGGCCTTCGCGCTGATGTACCTCCTCAACTTTTCCATCAACACCCTGACGCTGCTCGCCCTCGTGCTCGCCATCGGTCTCGTCGTCGACGACGCCATCGTCATGCTGGAAAATATTTACCGCCACGTCGAGGACGGCGACCCGCCAGTCGAGGCGGCGCTGGTCGGCAGCAAGGAGATCGGCTTCGCCGTGCTGGCGATGACCCTTACGCTTGCCGCGGTCTACGCGCCGATCGGGTTCATGGCCGGCACCACCGGCAGGCTATTCACCGAGTTCGCCTGGACCCTGGCCGGCGCCGTGATCGTGTCTGGCTTCGTCGCGCTCACGCTCACGCCCATGATGTGCTCGAAGCTGCTTCATCGCGATGAGAAGCACGGGTTCTTCTATCGCATCATCGAAACGGGATTGCGCGGGCTCACCTCGGGCTACCGGGTGCTGATCCGTACCGCGCTCAAGGTCCGTCCCCTCGTTCTCCTCATCGGGCTTTGCGTTGCCGGCTCGAGCTTCTTTCTCTTCAACCTGCTCAAATCCGAGCTGGCGCCAACCGAGGACCAGGGCTTTCTCGTCGGGGTGATCGTGGCGCCGGAAGGTTCCACCATCGACTACACCGACACTTACGCCAAGCGGCTGGAGACGATCTTCAGCAAGATCCCCGAGGCCGAGCGCTATTTCGTGGTGTCGGGCAGGCCGACGGTGTCGGAGGGCACGACCTTCCTCAAGCTCAAGCCGTGGAGCGAGCGCAACCGCACCCAGCAGGAGATCGCCGCGTCGATCACGCCGGAAATGGTCGCGATCCCGGGGGTCATCGCCTTTCCGAGCAGCCCGCCACCACTCGGTCAAAGCTCGCGCGACAAGCCGATCCGGCTCGTGATCCAGACCTCGCGCCCTTACGAAGAGCTGCAGGTCATGGTCGACAAGATGCTGGAGAAGGCGGCGGACAATCCGGGCCTCCTCAATGCCGATACCGATCTCAAGCTCAACTCGCCCCAGCTTGAGGTGAACATCGATCGCGACAAGGCCGCGGCCGTTGGCGTCGAGGTGGATGATCTTGGCCGGACGCTGGAGACCCTGCTCGGCGGCCGCCAAGTCACGCGGTTCAAGCGCGACGGCGAACAATATGACGTGGTGGTCAAGATCGCCGACATCGATCGCCGCAACCCGGAGGATCTGCGTCGCATCCATGTGCGCGGGCGCGGCGACACCATGATTCCGCTGTCGAATTTGATGTCGGTGACGGAAGGCGTGGCGCCGAAGGAGCTCAACCATTTCAACCAGCTTCGCTCGGCCTCGATCACCTCTCATCTCGCGCCGGGATACACTTTGAGCGAGGGCCTCGAATTTCTGGAGAACGCGGCCAAGGAGGTCCTGCCACCCACGGCCCGTCTCGACTACGCCGGCCAGTCGCGCGAGTTCAAAGCGACCAGCTCCAGCATCTATTTCACCTTCCTGTTGGCGCTCGCCTTCATCTATCTCGTGCTCGCGGCTCAATTCGAGAGCTTCAAGGACCCCTTCATCATCATGCTGACGGTGCCGCTCTCCGTCACCGGGGCGCTGCTGGCGCTGTGGTGGAGTGGCGGCACGCTGAACATTTATAGCCAGGTCGGACTCGTCACCCTGATCGGGCTGATCACCAAGCACGGCATTCTGATCGTCGAGTTCGCCAATCGGCTCCGCACGCAAGGGTTCCCGATTGGCGAAGCGGTGGTCGAGTCGGCCACCTTGCGCCTCCGGCCCATTTTGATGACGACCGGCGCCATGGTGCTCGGGGCGGTGCCGCTGGCGCTCGCCACCGGGGCCGGGGCCGGGGCCGAGAGCCGCCAAGATATCGGCTGGGTCATCGTCGGCGGCTTGCTGGTCGGGACCCTGTTCACGCTGTTCGTGATCCCCGTGGTCTACACCTATCTCGTCAGCCGCGAGGTAAAGCGCGCGAGCCCAGACGAGGAGCGCGCGCTTGCGGCGGCATTGACTTTGCCTAAGCGAAAACAACTCGAAGCCGCCGAATAGGCGAGGGGCCGGATCACGGCACCGCAGCCGCCTCTCGCGGGCGGAGGTGGAGTGCTGGCCCAGCCAAGAACTGGTGCGTGCAGAGATTGGTGCTGACCTTGCCGCCGCCGACAAGCGCGCCTCTGATCATGGCGCAGCTCAGCTTGTATTCGGCAAACACCGACAGGTGCCGGCCGAAGCGCCATTCGCACCCGCCGAGCACCTGCAGCGCGGGGCCGGTGAGCTGATAGGAATAGGTGCGGCTCTCGACCGGTGCCCCGGCACGTTGCACCTCCACGTGCGGATAGGCCACGCCAATTCCGGCCCCGGCATAGGGGATCAGTCCGGATCGCCGCAGCGTCCCGCGCCGCAGCAGATTGACCGTGAGCAGATTGTAGCCATGGGTGAATTCGAGCCGCTTGAAGGTAGCGGAGAGCTGCTCTCGCGCCGGCACCGTGCTGCCGGTTCGCGTGCCTGACTGGTCGACCTCATCCGCCTTCACCGCTCTCGCCTTGATATGGGTGAAGTCGCCCATCAGTCCGAACCTGGTGCTGGGCAGCCAATAGATCGCCCGCAAGCCGTAATAAGGCGGCGGGCGGAAGGGCTCTCCCTCCCAGGCGATGTTACCGAACCGCAGGTCGGTGCCATGCGGCTGGGTGAGCCGCAATCCGCTCGGCATGGTGTAGGCGGTGCCGCCATAGGCCCCAAGCTGGAGGTCGGGTCCGCTTCCGGGTTGCCCGGTTTGACGCCAAAGCATCGGAAGGCCGAGAAGCGCCACGTAGACGGCTCCTGGGACAATGTCGAAGGGAAGCCGCAAACGCGTTTGCGAGCCCGTGACGGCAACGGTGGCAACCAGCATGGCGCCGGTTGCGAGCAATGTCAGGGCGGGACGTTCGGACCTCGAGACGGAGCGCATGGCTCCAGTGTACAGGTTCGGCGCCATCCTGTGCTTTTGCAGCTCAAGGCTTGGGGGGCAGGGTTCGGGCGAAACCGAGGACCCAAAAAAGAAGAGCCCCGGCGCGGGGATTGCCAGGGCTCGTACGCATTACACAGAACGCACTACCACCCAGACACACTACAACTGAGTGCGTAGAGCATGCCTCGCGCCTATGGCAGTTTTTTGACGCTTTCGTGTCGATCTCGCTTTTTACAACAAGGATTTGCGGGCTTCGCTTCACCCGTCATGGTTGGTACGCGAGAGGCCTTCCCCCCGCCGCTCGGAACCCGGACATGAGCTTGTCTGGCGGTCCAGCCCATGCACAATGGGCCGGCACTTCCGGCACGGTCGCCGGGAAATCATCGAAGGTGGTGTGAAGATGCGGTGGCGCGGCGGCAGAGAGAGCGACAATGTCGAGGACCGGCGTGCCGAGGGCGGCCGCGGCGGCTTCCCCTTTCCGGGCGGCATGCGCTTCCCAAGCGGCGGGGGACGCGGCGGCGGCGGCGGGATCGGCATCGTCGGTCTCCTGATCCTCCTCGGCTTGATGTTCTTCTTCGGCGTCGATCCGCGCGTGATCATGCAAGGAACATCGCCCGGAGGCGATCAAGCCGGATTCCCCGATATTCGTCTGCCGCAATCTCGGCCCGATGCGACCAATTTCCCCAGGCCCGGCCAGCAGGGTCCACAAATCCAGCGGCCGCAAACGACGAGCACTGACGACCTCAAGCGCTTCGTCGCCGTGGTTTTGGCCGAAACCGAGGATGTCTGGCGCGATGTGTTCCGCCGTTATGGCAAATCCTACAACGATCCGAAGCTCGTTCTGTTCAGCGGCGGCGTCCGCTCGGCCTGCGGTGTGGCCATGTCGCAAATGGGTCCCTTCTACTGCCCGGCGGACGAGAAGGTTTATATCGACCTCGCCTTCTACAAGGAGCTGAAGGACAGGTTTCGTGCTCCTGGCGACGCGGCCCAGGCTTATGTGATCGCACATGAGGTCGGCCACCACGTGCAGAAGCTGCTCGGCATCATGGATCAGGTCGAGGGGGCGCGGCAGCGCATGAGCGAGAGGCAAGCGAACGCGCTTCAAGTCCGCGTCGAGTTGCAGGCCGATTGCTTTGCCGGCGTCTGGGCCAACCAGGCGCAGGAGACCAAGGCCATCTTCGAGCCCGGCGACATCGACGAGGCGCTGCGGGCGGCGAGCGCCATTGGCGACGATCACATCCAGCGGCAGACCCAAGGCTATGTCGTGCCCGATTCCTTCACCCATGGCTCGTCGGAGCAGCGCGTCCGCTGGTTCCGCCGTGGCTTCGAGACCGGCAAGCTGGACCAGTGCGACACGTTTAACGCGAAGGACATCTAGCTATCCCGGCGCCTTTTCGTCCCGGCCTCGAAGCCTGATGCAACTTGCACGCGTAAAATGATCAGCAGGTCACGCCAGGCGTGCACGCGCACCCGAAGCCGCGTAAGCTATCCTTAAGTGGCGCCAGGGAGATATGCCGGAAATAGAGCGGGGAACCTGATGCTGCGGCTGCGACCGTTACTCTCTGGCTTTGTCTTCTTTCTCGGTCTTGGCGCGGCATCGACCTTGGCTGCGGCCGACGACGTCATCACCCTCGGCGCCGCAATATCGCAGACGGGGAAATACGCGCTGAACGGCGCCAACACCAAGAATGGCTACGATCTCGCGATCAAGGCCGTGAATGAGAAGGGCGGCATCGAGATTGGCGGCAAGCGCTATGACCTCGCAATCCGCTATTACGACGATGAATCGACGCCGGCGCGCGGCACGGAACTCGCCGAACGTCTGATCAAGCAAGACGGTATTCAATTCATGCTGGGCCCGTACAGCTCGGGCCTGACCAAGGCCATGTTGCCCATCGTCGAGAAGCACGGGGTGCCGATGGTGGAGGGGAACGGCGCCGCGCGCGAGCTGTTCACCAAGGGCTATCGCAACATCTTCGCCGTGCTCTCAACCTCCGACCAATATCTCACCGGCGCCATCGAGCTCGCGGCCGAGTACGCCGACAAGCTCGGCAAGGAACCCGGCGCGATCTCCGTGGCGCTGGCCATGGAGAACGATCCCTTCGGCCAGGATGTGAGAGCCGGCGTGCTCGACGACGCCGAGAAGCACGGCATGATGGTGGTCATCGACGATCAGCTCCCGCCTGAGCTGAACGACATGTCGGTGACCCTGACCAAGGTGAAGGCGCTCAAGCCTGACATGCTCGTGGTCTCGGGCCACGAGAAGGGGGCGCTGACCGCGGTGACGCAGATGGAGGCGCTAAAGGTCTATGTGCCGATCCTGGTCATGACCCATTGCGATTCCGCCAAGCTGGCCGAGAGGCTGGCCGAAGCGAGCGAGAATGTGTTCTGCGCGCAGCAATGGCACGCCTCTCTCGACTATAAAGACCGTTGGTTCGGTTCGGCCGCCGACTTCGCCAAGCTCTACAAGGAAACTTACGGGGAGGAGGCGCCCTATCAGGCCGCTCAATCGGCCGCCGCCGTCCTCGTCTACGCCGACGCATTCGCCCGGGCGCAGAGCCTGGAGCCCGACAAGGTGCGGGCGGCCCTTGCCCAAAGCGAGCTTGAGACCTTTTTCGGCCCCGTCAAATTCGATGAGACAGGACGCAACACGGCCAAGCCCATGGTGCTGACCCAGGTGCGGGGCGGCGAATATGTGGTGGTCTCACCCAAGAAATGGGCCCACGCGGAGCCCGTCATTCCGAGGCCGCCCCGATAGCGGTCGACCTCGCGGCCAAGCCTTTGTAAGCATGCATCGCTTGACCATGCGGGCAGCGGGGCGACTTGGCGGTGATCGGCAATCTTCTCATTCTGTATCAGGCGCCGGCGCTCGGCTTGCAGCTTGCGATCGACGGCATCCTGATCGGGGCCGTGTTCGCGCTCGCCGCCTACGGCATGGCGCTGGTCTGGGGCGTGACCAACATCATCAATGTCTCCCAAGGCGAGTTCGTGATGCTTGGGGGATTCGTCACCGTGCTTTGCGTCGAGCAGGGGCTACCGCCGCTGCTCGCCGTCCCGATCGCCGCGGCCGTGCTCTACGCGCTTGGCTGGGGCCTGTTTCAGCTCGTGATCGTGCATCTCGTCGGCCGGGACATGTTCAGCTCCGTGTTGGCGACCTTCGGTATAGCCATCGTGCTCCAGCAATTGATGGCACGGCTGTTCGGCGCCGGCGACCGCATCGTCGCGAGCGGACTTGAGAGCTGGTTCTTCTTCGATCACCTCGTCGGCATTGCCCAGGTGAAGGTGCTCGTCTTCGTCTGCTGCATCGCGCTCGGCCTGAGCCTGACCCTGTTTCTCGGCCGGTCTCGGCGGGGCCAAGCCATCCGCGCCGTGGCGCAAGATGCGCGCGCGGCGAGCGTGCTCGGCATCGAGACCAAGAAGGTCTATCGCCTGACTTACGCGCTGAACGCCGCGATCTGCGGCGCCGCCGGCGCGCTCGCGGCCATGGCCTACACCATTCATCCCTATGGCGGGCTCAGCTATACCATCCGCTCCTTCATGATCGTGGTGGTGGCCGGCCTCGGCAATGTCGCCGGCGTGGTTTGGGCCGCACTCGGTCTTGGCGTGGCCGAGAGCTTTGCCGGCTTCATTCTCGGCACCCAATACCAGATTGCCTTCGTCTTCGGGCTGCTGGTGGTGGTGCTGGTGTTGCGCAATTGGATGCTGAAGCGGCATCGCCGTTACCTGCAATGATGTCCGCTAGGAATGACGCAAGCGCCTTGACGCCGCTGCGACTGCTTCGCCTCGGAGCTGTTCTCGCCGTGGGACTGTTCGCGCCGCTTGTCTTCCCCGGCTACCAGTCGCAAGCCACCGAGCTCCTGCTCTTCATCGTTTTTGCGCTCGCCTGGGACCTGGTCGGCGGGCAGATGGGCTACAATTCCTTCGGCAATGTCCTGTTCGTCGGCCTCGGCATGTACGCCTCGGCCATCGCTCAGGTCGGTCTCTTCTACGATGTCGGCCTCTACAACGAAGCCAAAGGCGGCGGCACTCAGTTCGTCTTCAGCGCAAGCCAGTTCCTGAGCGGCCTCGGGCTTGGACTGGTCGCGGCCGCGCTCGGCGCCGGCCTTGTGGCCAGGCTTCTCGGGCCGCTGGTGCTCGGCATGCGCGGTCACTATTTCGCCATCTGCACCCTCGGCCTCGGCATCGCCGCCGGCCAGCTTGCCGCTGGAATCCCCTGGATCGGGGCCGGCTCGGGCATGCTCACGCCAAACCCCCCTTCGTCCCTCGGCGATGTCGGCTTGTTGATCTACTACCTCGCGCTGCTGCTCGCGCTCGCTTGCGTCGCCAGTTTCGCCTGGCTCCTGTCCACGCGCTTCGGCCTCGTCCTCAACGCCATCAGGGACGACGAGGACAAAGCCGAAGCGATGGGGCTCCCTACCAGCCGCGCCAAGGTGACGGCTTGGGTCGTCGCCGCTGTCTTTCTCGGCGCCGCCGGCGCCATCTACGGCAATCATGTGCGCTTCATCGATCCGACCGAAACCGCCTTCGCCGGCGCGACCATCGGCGTGTGGATGATCCTGATGGCGCTGCTCGGCGGCAAGGGCACGCTACTGGGGCCGATCGTCGGCGCCATCGTCTTCCAGCTGACCAAGGAGCTGTTCTGGACCTATCTGCTCGGCTGGCAGCGCGTGGCCCTCGGCGTCCTCATTGTCGTGGTCGCCGTGTTCTTCCCCGAAGGCATTGTCGGCTACGCGCGTCGCCGGCGCCAAGGCGTCGAGGAGGGGAGTTCATGACAGCCTTGCTCGAGCTCAGCCAAGTGACCAAGAGCTTCGGCGGGGTGGTCGCCAATGACGCCATCAGCCTGCGCGTACCCGAAGGGTCGGTCGTCGGCCTGATCGGCCCGAACGGCTCCGGCAAGACCACCCTGTTCAACGCCATCGCCGGCGCCTTTCCCATCGATTCGGGTTCGATCCGCTTCCAGCAACAGGAAATCTCCAAGAAGCTGCCAGGAGAGATCGCGCGGCAAGGGCTGATCCGCACCTATCAGCAGCCGCGCATCTTTGGCCGCATGAGCGTCGAGGCCAATATGCTCGCCGCCGCGCCTCTCCGTAGCGTGTCGCTCCGACGGCTGTTCGCCCCCGACACGGCCGGACAGAGCCGGCGTGCCATGGAGCTGCTCGACTTCGTCGGGCTCGCGCATAAGAGCGGGAGCCTCGCCGGCGATCTCTCTTTCGGCCAGCAGAAGCTGCTCGAACTCGCCATGGCCCTGATGAACGAGCCGAAGCTGCTGTTGCTCGACGAACCCACCGCCGGCATCAATCCGGTGCTGATCGACACGCTTCTCGATCGGCTGCGCGCCGCCAATCGGGAGCACGGCCTGACGCTGCTGATCATCGAGCACAACATGCCGGTGATCATGGGGCTCGCCCAGCACATCTACTGCCTCGCCCATGGCCGGCTGCTGGCCGAGGGACCGCCCGAGGCGATCCGCGAGGATGCGAAAGTGGTTGACGCCTATCTCGGGGCGGCCTGATGGCCACGTCCCCGCCCGCGAGCGATCTGGACGAGGCCGTCTCCGTCGCCGAGCTCGACCGACTCGCCGGTGTCCGTCTCGCCGGCGCACCACCATTCCTGGCCATCGATCGTCTCGATGCGGGCTACGGGTCCATGCGCGTCCTGCGCGATTTCTCACTGCGTCTGGCGCGGGGGCAGTCGATCTGTCTGGTCGGGCCGAACGGCGCGGGCAAATCCACGGTGCTGCACGCGATCTACGGCTTTGCCCGCGTCTTCTCGGGCACGGTGTCGCTCGATGCGAAGGACATCACGGCCGAGAAGCCGAGCGCCAAGCTCAAATCTTCGCGGCTCGCTTACGTGCTGCAAAAGCAGTCGGTGTTCCCCGACATGAGCGTGGAAGAGAATCTGTGGATGGGGGGCTATTTGCTCGACCAGGCGGAGGCGGCGAAGGCGGCGGCGGAGCGCGTGCTCGATCGCTATCCGCAGCTGAAGGAGCGGCGGCACGAGAAGGCCCGCGTGCTCTCGGGCGGCGAACGGCGGCTGCTGGAGATCTCCCGCGCTTTGATCATGGACCCCCAGATTCTGTTGATCGACGAACCCTCGATCGGGCTTGAACCTCGCGCCATCGACATGATCTTCGCCAGCTTACGCGAACTCCGCGACGAGGGCGGCAAGACCCTTGTCCTTGTCGAGCAAAACGCGCGCAAGGGGCTCGAATTCGCCGATATCGGCTATGTGCTGGTGGCCGGGCGACTGGTCAAGGCAGGCGGAGCGAAGAGCCTGCTCGCCGATCCCGATATGGGCCGGCTGTTTCTCGGCGGCTAGACCTAGGGAAGGCTAGAACGCATCACCGGCGAAGACGGTCGCCTCGCACGGCATGCTCGCTTTCTTGAACAGTCCGCAAGCCTGCATGGCCTCGGCCGCGCTCGAGAACGGCCCGGCGATCAGCCGCCACTTCTTGTCCGGGGCGATGACGCGCCGCGCCTGAAGCCCGGCGACGAGCGCGGCATGATTGGTGATAAGGTCGCGCCACATCGCCCGGATCGCGTCCTGCTTGTCGACGGCGCCGATCTCGATGCCGAACCGGGTGGTTCCGGGCGGGATGGACGAGGGCGGCGCCAGTGCCGCGGTCTCGGTCGATGCCTCGGCCGAATCTGAATCCGCGTCCTCGGGGTCGCCGGTGGTCACGGCCGCGCCCGACGGGGGGTCCTCGGCCGCTGCATTGGCCTGAGCCGGGGGCTTCTCGCTCGGCTTGGCCGGCTCCGGCGGCTTCGGCGCCGCCACTGGCGGTGGCGGCGGAGCGACAACCGCCGCCGGTGGCGCCGGGGTCGGATCGGGCTGCCTCATGGCCCCTGGGGCGGGGGGCGAGGTCGTGACCGAGGTCGATGTGGTCAGGGCTGCGACCGGTCCCAGCACCTTCTCCAGCGGCTTCAGGCGGGTGCCGAGCTCGGCTACTTGGCCGGAAAGATCGCGCACCGTCGATCTGAGCTCGGTCAGTTCCCTGTCCTTGGCCTCGTTCGCCTTCAACAAGGCTGAAGCCTGCTCCGGCGACAGAGCTGGAGGGGCGGTGGACGGCGCGGGCGCCGGCGCAGACGTAGCGGTGGGGCTCGCCATCGCCGCCTCGACCCGGTTCTTGGTCGCGGGGTCGGTGACGACGCGAAACAGATAGGCGGCCGAGAACACGGCCAGCAAAATCCAGAACCCGGCGAACAGCCCCGGAATCCAGCTCCGCGTTCCACTCCGGCGATCCTTAACGAACATGGATCTGACAAAGCCTCCCTAAGATCTTAAATCTACGCCGAAAAGCGCCGGCAATATGGCTCCGCCGCATTCTGCCGAGTAGCTTGCAGACATTACCCGGTCTAGTTTCCGGGTCAATTTCCGCGTGCAAGCATTGTATCGGAAGCTCCCCTGGTGGCTCTCGTCTATTCTTTGCATTAGAGAGGTTCCGGGCCGACGCGGCGGTGGCGACGGTTGGTGACGGATTCGGAAAGACTATTGGGTTAAGTCTCTCCTCTGCGCTAGGAGCTTTCGGACCGGTCCCGGCTCGATCTCCGAGGCGGTTTGTCGGTGAAAATAGAGGCATGATTCAAGGTTCAGTTCTCGCCCTCGTCCTTGCCGCCGGCAAGGGCACGCGGATGAAGTCGGAGCGCCCCAAGGTGATGCACGCGCTCGCCGGCGCGCCGATGCTCGCTCATGTGCTGGCCACGGCCAAGGCCGCCTCCGCCGATCGGATCTGTCTCGTTGTCGGCCCGGATATGGAGGAGGTGGCAAGCGCCGCGCGTGAGCTCGACCCTGGCGTCGCCACCTTCGTGCAGGCCGCGCAGCTTGGAACCGCCGATGCCGTCAAAGCCGCCGAAGCTGGCTTCACCGGCTTTCCGGGCGCGGTGATCGTGCTTTACGGCGACACGCCGCTTCTGCGCGCCGAGACGCTCGATCGGCTCCGCCACGCACTCGACGACGGGGCCGACATCGCCGTGGTCGGCTTCGAGGCGTCCGCTCCGACCGGCTATGGCCGCTTGCTGCTGGATGAGCGCGGCCGGCTGCTCGGCATCCGCGAGGAGAAGGACGCGAGCGAGACCGAGCGCGCGCTGACGCTCTGCAATTCCGGCATCATGGGTTTTCGCAGCGCCAAGACTCTTGCCGGTCTCCTGTCGCGCATCGGCAACAAGAACGCCAAGGGCGAGTTCTACCTGACCGATGCCGTGGCGCTGGCGCGCGCCGATGGGCTCGATGCCCGTCTGGTGCGGTCCGAAGCGGCGGAAGTCCTGGGCGTGAACTCGCGCGCCGAGCTGGCCAAAGCCGAGGCGGTGATGCAGCAGCGCTTGCGAGAGAAGGCGATGGCGGGAGGCGCGACGCTGATCGCGCCCGAGACCGTGTTTTTCAGCCACGACACCGACATCGGCAGGGATGTGCTGATCGAGCCGAATGTGATCTTCGGTCCCGGCGTCGTCATCGGCGACAATGTTACCATTTTCGGGTTCTGCCACATCGTCGGCGCAACCATTGGCGCCGGCGCGGTGGTCGGGCCATTTGCGCGGTTCAGACCCGGCACCGACCTGGGGCCGAATGTCAAAGTCGGCAATTTCGTCGAGATCAAGCAGTCCGAGATCGCCGCAGGCGCCAAGGTCAACCATCTCACCTATATCGGCGATGCCAGCATCGGCGCCGCCGCCAATATCGGCGCCGGCACCATCACCTGCAATTACGATGGCTTCGCCAAGCACCGGACGGAGATCGGCCCTGGCGTCTTCATCGGCTCCAACTCGTCGCTGGTGGCGCCGGTGAAGATCGGGGAGGGCGCCTATATCGGCTCCGGCAGCGTCATCTCCAAGGACGTTGCGGCGGATGCGCTGGCGCTGAGCCGCGCGCCGCAGGAGGAGCGCCCCGGCTGGGCCGCGCGGATCCGCAAGCGCCGTGGTGGCGCGAAGCAACCGAAATAATCGGAGATCGCAGATGAATTGCCGCCGCTTTTCTACTTTAAGCAGCTAACGGACAGAGTCGAAAACTGGAGTAGTGCGGATGTGCGGCATTGTTGGCGTCCTCGGCAAGGGGCCGGTCGCGGGACAACTCGTCGACGCGTTGAAGCGCCTCGAATATCGGGGCTACGACTCCGCCGGCGTCGCCACGGTGGAGAACGGCGTGCTTGGCCGCCGGCGCGCCGAGGGCAAGCTGCGCAATCTCGAATCGCTGCTCAAATCGGCGCCCCTTCTCGGCGACACCGGCATCGGCCACACCCGCTGGGCCACCCACGGCAAGCCGACCGAGGCCAACGCCCATCCGCATATGACCGACGACGTCTCGGTGGTGCATAACGGCATCATCGAGAATTTCCGCGAGTTGAAGCAACAGCTCCTGGCCGAGGGAGCCGCGTTCACGAGCGATACCGACACCGAGGTCATCGCCCACCTCATCACCCGCGAGATGCGGGCCGGCAACGATCCGGTCCGTTCCGTGTTTCATACCCTGAAGCGGCTGCAAGGCGCCTTCGCCCTGGCCATGATTTTCCGTGGCTATGACGACCTCATGGTCGTGGCGCGCGAGGGAAGCCCGCTCGCCATCGGTTATGGCGACGGCGAGATGTTCGCGGGCTCGGACGCTCTCGCCCTCGCTCCATTCACGGACGAGATCGCGTATCTGGAGGATGGCGACTGGGCGGTCTTGACCCGAGCGGGCGTTGCCATCCGCGATCGCAACGGCAAAGCCGTGAAGCGGCCCGTCACCCGCTCGGTCGCCACGGCGCTCCTCGTCGACAAGGGCAACCATCGCCACTTCATGATCAAGGAGATCCATCAGCAGCCGGAGGTGGTCGGCCACACACTGGCGAGCATCGCCGATCTGTCGGCGGCCCGCATCGATCTGCCTGACCTTCCGTTCGACTTCGCCAAGATCGGACGCCTGACCATCACCGCCTGCGGTACGGCCTTCTATGCCGGGCTCGTCGCCAAATATTGGTTCGAGCGCTGGGCCGGGCTGCCCGTGGACGTCGACGTCGCCTCGGAGTTCCGCTACCGCCAGGGAAGCCTCGATCCCAACGGCGCCGCGCTGTTCATCTCCCAATCCGGAGAGACGGCGGATACGCTCGCCACGCTGCGCTATTGCCGGGCGCAAGGGCAACGCACGCTGTCGGTCGTCAATGTCCAGGAATCGTCGATCGCGCGGGAGTCGGATGGGGTGTTGCCGACCCTGGCCGGACCTGAGATCGGTGTCGCCTCGACCAAGGCCTTCACCTGCCAGCTGACCAATCTCGCTTGCCTTGCCATCGCCGCGGGCAAAGCGCGTGGCCAGATCGGCGAGGCGCTTGAGGCTGAACTCGTCCAGGCGCTGGCCGAAGTGCCGCGTCACATGGCGACCGTGCTCAGGGACGAAGAGCCCTATGAGGTGCTCGCGCATAGACTGTCGAGAGCGCGCGATGCCCTCTATCTCGGGCGCGGCCAGAGCTACCCGATCGCGCTTGAGGGCGCGCTGAAGCTGAAGGAGATCTCCTATATCCACGCCGAGGGCTACGCCGCCGGCGAATTGAAACACGGACCGATCGCGCTGATCGACGAGAACATGCCGGTGATCGTGATTGCCCCGCGCGACGATCTGTTCGAAAAGACGGTGTCGAACATGCAGGAGGTCGCGGCGCGCGGCGGTCAAATCGTGCTGGTGAGCGACGCCGACGCCGCGAGCGTGGGCTGCGACATCATCAGCCATCTGGTGCTGCCGCCGCTGCACCGTTTTGTGACGCCCTTGGTCTACGCCCTACCGGTCCAGCTCATCGCCTATCACACGGCGGTATTCATGGGGACCGACGTGGATCAGCCTCGAAACCTGGCGAAATCCGTGACGGTGGAATAGGCTGTAGCCTCGGATTTGCCTGATTTCTTTGTTTGAGCAACGACATGGCGGTTCATCGGAAACGCCCCCTCCCGCGCGACCCGACATTAGGCAAGCGCCTCGGCCGATGCGTGATCGCGGCTGGCGGGCTGCTCGCTGTGGCGGGGCTGGGCCTCATGGGTCCGGCGCAAGCGCAAGAGGGGGATTCAGCAAGCCTGAGCAGCGGGGCCGCGGCCTTCTCGGCCGGCAAATACGATTCCGCCGTCACGCAGCTCTCGGCCGCGCTCCGGAGCGACAGGATTTCACCCGCCAACGCGGCCAAGGCGCTCTATCTCAGGGGCCTCGCCTATCAGAAGCAGGGTGAGCCGTCGCGCGCCATCGCCGACCTGGGCGCGGCGCTGTGGCTCGGGCTTTCCTCTTCCGAGCGCGTCCAGGCCATGGTCAATCGCAGCCTCGCCTATCGCGCCGCCGGTCTGAAGAGCGAGGCCGACAAGGAGCTGTCCTTGGCCCGCAAGGAGGACAAGAACCGCGAAGTGGATCGGCTTCTCGCCGAGGGTGGCGGGTCGGCCGGTGGCTCCGCCGCCATCGCCGCGTTCTCGACCGAGGTGCATGAGGAGCAGTCCGGACGGACCAGCACGATTGCCGCCAGGCCTCTCAATAGCGCCGCCTCGCCAAGCCCGAGCGCGTCGCCCGCGCGCAGCGCCGACGCCTCGAGCGCCGAATCCTGGTCCACGACCAGCCCCGAAGCCCCGTCGAGCGGCAATCGCCTCTCCCGCTGGTGGGGTTCGGTCAGGGGGTCTTCAAGCGAGCCAGAGCCGCCTCCGCCGCCCGCGGAAACGAGCCAGAAGCCCCCGGCAGTCTCCTCGTCCTGGACGACGCAAACCCAAGCGGCGCCCCCCGAAACGCGGGTCGCCACGGCGAGCCCCTCCGCGCCGGTGCCGGCCGCAGGCGGCGACTACAAATTGCAATTGAGCCCGACGCGTTCGGAGCAAGAGGCGAAGGCGCTGTGGCAGAAGGTTGCGAAAGAGAATCGCCAGCTCGCCAGCATCCAGCCGCGCATCGAGCGAACCGATATGGGTGATCTCGGCACCTTCTATCGGCTTCAGATCGGGCCCTTTCAGGACAAGGCGGAAAGTCTTAAGGTCTGCAACGCCCTAAAGCGGAGCGGAGTCGACTGTTTCCTCATAACCCCCTAGACACGGCCTTGCCTCCCGGGCTGGGCTCGCCGGACGGGGATGGCGTGAGGAGCGGCGTCGCAGTTTTGTAAGCAACAGGGAATAACGTCGTCGCGCCGCTCGACAGACTGCACCTCTTTCGCTACCCGAAGGACTCATGAATACCACCAACGACCCCAAGCCGACGCCGACTGGCGCAGCGGCGGAGCTCGACAAGGAGCGGCTGCGGCAGTTCGTCAGCGCCGGGGAGGAGCCACCGTCCTCCCATCTCGGCGCGCGGCTGCGCGGCTATTTTCTGACCGGACTGATCGTCTCCGGGCCGATCGCCATCACCATCTATGTCGTGTGGTGGTTCATCAATTTGATTGATGGTTGGGTCAAGCCGCTCATCCCCACGACCTACCTGCCTGAGAATTTCCTGCCCTTTCCGGTGCCGGGATTGGGTTTGATTGTCGGCATTGTCGGCCTGATGCTGATCGGCGCGCTCACCGCCAATCTGTTTGGGCGCACCATCGTCAGCTACGGCGAGATGATGCTCGACCGCATGCCGGTCGTGCGCGGCGTCTATCGCCTGCTCAAGCAGATTTTTCAGACTGTGTTCAGCAAGACCGGCGCCTCGTTCAAACGCGTGGGGCTGATCGAGTTCCCCCGGCGCGGGCTGTTCGCGCTCGTCTTTGTCTCCGGCGATCCCCCGATGGAAGTCAGGGAGAAGGTCGGCAATGGCGAGGCGCTGATGACGGTATTCATGCCGAACGCGCCCAACCCGACCACCGGATTCGTGCTGTTCATGCCGGCAAGTGACGTGACCCTGCTCGACATGGCCATCGAGGATGGAGCCAAACTCGTGATCTCGGCGGGCCTCGTTGGACCGGAACAGGATCATCTGATGAAATTGGCGCAAGAGGCCAAGGCGCAGAAGCCGGTGCCGGAGGAAGAGCCGGTCGTCTGATCGGCGGCTACTTGCCTAGCCAGCGCGGATCAGCTTGATCGCGTCGTCCCGCTCGAACAGATAAAGCAAGAGCTTGAGCTCCGCCGCCGCCGGACCCTTCAGCTCGGGGTCGCGCGCGAGCACGAGCCGGGCCTGATCCCGCGCGGCTTGCAGCAACGCTTCATCCTCCGGCAGCCGCGCCACGCGGAAGGCCGGGAGCCCGCTTTGCCGCGTGCCCAGCACTTCGCCGCCACCGCGGAGCCTCAGATCCTCCTCGGCGATAATGAACCCGTCCTCGGTGCTCCGCATCACCGCGAGCCGTTTCCGCGCCGCCTCCGACAAAGGCTGGCGGTAGAGCAGAATGCAGGATGACTGCGCCGCGCCGCGCCCCACCCGGCCTCTGAGCTGGTGCAGCTGGGCGAGGCCAAAGCGCTCCGCATGCTCGATCACCATGATGCTCGCCTTCGGCACGTCGACGCCGACCTCGATCACCGTGGTCGAGACCAGGATCGCAATGTCGCCAGCGGCAAAGGCGGCCATGACCCTGTCCTTCTGCGGCCCCGACAGGCGGCCATGCACCAGCCCGACCTTGTCGCCGAAGCGCATGCGTAGCTCCGCATAGCGCTCCTCGGCCGCGGCCATGTCGAGGGTCTCGGATTCGGCCACCAGCGGGCAGACCCAATAGATTTGCGCCCCGCCGGCCACGGCGCGATCGATGGCCTCGACCATTTCGTCGAAACGCGCGCTCGGTACCGTGCTGGTGATGACGGGCTTCCGTCCCGGCGGCTTCTCGTCCAGTCGCGACACGTCCATGTCGCCATAGCTCGTCAGCAGCAGCGTGCGGGGGATGGGGGTCGCGGTCATCACCAGCAATTCGGCGCCGCGTCCGCTTCCCTTCGCCTGAAGCCCGAGCCGCTGATGCACGCCGAAACGATGCTGCTCGTCAATGACGACGAGAGCGAGGTCTTTGAATGCGACCGGCTCCTGGAACAGCGCATGCGTGCCGATCAGAATATCGATGCGGCCCTCGCGCAACGCCGCCAGGATGGTTTCGCGCTCGCGCCCCTTCTCGCGCCCGGTGAGTAGCGCCACGCGCATGCCGGCCGGGAGGGCGAAGTCTTCGATGGTCTTCAAATGCTGCCGTGCCAGCAGCTCGGTCGGCGCCATCAGCGCCGCTTGCGCTCCCGCCTCGACCGCGGTCGCCATGGCGAGGAGGGCAACGATGGTCTTGCCGCTGCCGACATCGCCTTGCAGCAATCTGAGCATGCGGTGGGGGCCGGCGAGATCGGCGTCGATCTCGGCCAGCGTGCGCCGCTGCGCCCCCGTGAGCGCGAAGGGCAGCGCCGTGGCGATGGCTTGGCGCAGTCTGCCGGGCGCGGTGAGGGCGCGTCCCGTGCTTCGCCGCATCCGCTGGCGGATGATGGCGAGTGCAAGCTGATTGGCCAGCAGCTCGTCATAGGCGAGCCGCTGGCGGGTCGGGGCGTCGAATGCGAGATCGGCTTCCGTTTCCGGCGCATGCATGCGGCGGACCGCGTCGCCAAAAGCCGGCCATTTCTGCTGTGCCCGCCAACTGGCGTCGATCCACTCGGGGAAAGTGGGAAGGTGCCCCAGAGCCTGGGTTATGGCCTTGCGCAAGGTCTTGTTGGTGAGACCCGAAGTGAGTGGATAAACTGGCTCGAACAGCGGCAGCTTTGCCGTGCTCTCGGCCTTTGCCCGGCCAGCCGGCTCGGCGCTGACCACATGATCGGGATGGGACATCTGCAGCCAGCCGTCATAGGATTCGAGCTTGCCCGAGACCAGACGCCGGCTGCCTTCCGGCAGAAGGCGCCGGAGATAGGCTGGGTCGGCGTTGAAATAGACGAGCTCGAATGCGCCCGAGGAATCCTCGACCAACACTCGGTGTGGTCCCCTCGCGCCCCGCCGGCGCGGGCCCCCGGACCGATGCTCGGCCACGGTCACTTCGAGCGTGACGATCTCGCCGATGCGGGCATCGGCGATGCGGGGCGTCACCTGGCGGTCGATGACGGCTTGCGGCAGGTGCCAGAGGAGATCGATCACGCGCGCATGGGCCGCGCTATGGCGGGGAGCCACGAGCTTGTTCAACAAGCCTTCGATCCGTGGCCCAACGCCGCCGAGGCTTCGGGCCGGCGCGAATAGTGGATTGAGCAGGGTGGGGCGCATCGAGCGCCAAGTATAGGAGTGAGTCGTCATACCGGCGAAAGCCGGTATCCAGCGGCGCGGGAGCGTGTAAATGAAAAACTGGACCCCGGCTTTCGCCGGGGTGACGGAGTTTGGGGATCGGGCGTCATTCCAGCAACAGCGTCCACAGCTTGACAGGATGGAGCGGGCTCCGCTCTAACGGCAGACCCATGCCAAGCGAAGATCTTGCCCTCCGCCGCCGCCGCGCCCTTTACCGCGCAACGCATCGAGGCAGTAAGGAGTTGGATTTCCTGCTCGGCCGTTTCGCCGAACAGGAAGTCGAAACCATGAGCGATGCGGAAGTTTGCGTCATGGAACGCCTGATCGATACGCCTGATCCAGATATCGCGTTGAGCCTGTTCGAGGGCAATTCGCTGGGCGAGCCCGCGCTTGACCACCTCATGCAACGTTTGCGGCGCTTCCACGGCGTCACGCAGGCTGGCGCGGCCAAAGACTGACGGGATCCGATGGCCGAGATAGCAAAGCCTCCGCTTCTGCCCGTGAGCCGGCTTCTGGCCGGGGGCCGGGTCATTGCCAGCGGTGTGCCGGAAGGCCTCGACGCGGCCGTGCTCAGCGAGCTTGCCCGCAGCGCCGGAGCGCCAGACGCCCCGAAAGCGATCCTGCACGTCGCCCGCGACGGGCAGCGCCTGGCGACCTTGGAGGACGCGCTTCAATTCTTCGCCCCCGACGTCAAGCGCCTGAGCTTTCCAGCCTGGGACAGCGTTCCTTATGACCGGGTCGCGCCCAATGCCGAGACCGTGGCCGAGCGGGTCGCGACTTTGGCCGAGCTGGCCGAGCGCGAGGGAAAGGCGGACGCGCCTTTGATCGTGCTCACCACGGTCAATGCCGTGCTCCAGCGCGTGCCGCCCCACGATTATTTCTCCGCCTCGATGCAGCCGCTCGCCCCCGGCAACGTCGTGAGCATGGCGAGCCTGATCGAGCGCTTGGAGAGTCTCGGTTACGGCCGCTCGGGCACGGTAATGGACCCGGGTCAATATGCGGTCAGAGGCGGCATTCTCGATCTCTATCCTCCTGGCGCCACGCCGGTGCGCCTCGATTTCTTCGGCGACACGCTGGAATCGATCCGGGCCTTCGACCCCGAGACCCAGCGGACCCACGCGCGGCTTGAGGAGATGATTCTGCTGCCCATGAGCGAGGCACCGCTCGACCCAGAGGCGCGCAAGCGGTTTCGCACGCGCTATGTGGAGCTGTTCGGTCCGGTCATGGGCGACGACCCGCTCTACGAGTCGGTTTCGGCCGGACGCCAGCATCAGGGCATGGAGCATTGGCTGCCGCTGTTCCATGAGCGCGTGGAGACGCTGTTCGACTATCTGCCCGACGCGGTCGTGACCTTCGATCCGCTCGTGGACGATGCGCGGGCAAAGCGGCTCGAGCAGATCAACGACCATTACGACGCGCGCGAGCAGGCGCTGGAGCGCAAGGCTTTCGGCGCGCCGCCCTATAACCCGGTGCCACCCGACAACCTGTTCATGACCGAGGCAGAGTGGCAGAAGGCGCTTCTGGGCCGGCCCAACATCGCGCTCGACCCCTTCGAGCATCCGGACGCCGCGCACGGGGGGGCGCGTGTCATGTCCTTCGACGGCCGCCAGGGCCGCTCCTTCGCCGCCGAGCGGCAGACCGAAGCGGCCAATGTCTTCGACGCCGTGGTCGCGCATGCGGCGCGGCTCAAAGGCGAGGGCAAGCGGGTGCTCATCGCCTGCTGGTCCAAGGGGGCCAAGGAGCGTCTTGGCACCCTGCTGGCCGAGCATGGCATCGGCGATACGGTAGGCGTGGACTCCGTGTACGAGCTGCTGGCGACGTCTCCGTCGGCCACCGCCATCGCCGTGCTGCCGCTGGAGACCGGGTTCGAGGCGCCCGGCATCGCCGTCATCGGCGAACAGGACATCCTCGGCGACCGGCTCGTCCGCCGCGCCAAGGCCAAGCGCGGCGCCAATGTGCTCACCGAGATCTCCAGCCTCGCCGTCGGCGACCTCGTGGTTCACGCCGATCACGGCATCGGCCGTTTCGCCGGGCTGACCACCATCGAGGCCGCCGGCGATCCCCATGATTGTCTCGAAGTCACCTATCAGGGCGGCGACAAGCTCTATCTGCCGGTGGAGAATATCGAGCTGTTGAGCCGTTACGGCTCCGACGAGTCTGGCGTGCAACTCGACCGGCTCGGCGGCGTCGGCTGGCAATCGCGCAAAGCCCGCCTCAAGAAGCGCATCCGTGACATCGCCGAGAAGCTGATCAAGGTGGCCGCCATGCGCGAGCTGCGCCAAGCGCCGGTGATCACGCCGCCCGACGGCCTGTATGAGGAGTTCTCCGCCCGCTTTCCGTACGAGGAGACCGAGGACCAGGCCAGCAGCATCGCTGCCGTGCTCGACGATCTGGCGAGCGGGCGGCCCATGGACCGGCTGATCTGCGGCGATGTTGGCTTCGGCAAGACCGAGGTGGCGCTGCGCGCGAGCCTGCTCGCGGTGCTGGCCGGCAAGCAGGTCGCCATCGTGGTCCCGACCACGCTGCTCGCGCGCCAGCATTTCAATACTTTCACCGAACGCTTCCGCGGGCTGCCGGTGAAGATCGCGCAAGCCTCGCGTTTGGTCGCCGGCAAGGAACTGGCCGAGGTGAAGAAGGGCCTGACCAGCGGCGCCATCGATATCGTCATCGGCACCCATGTCCTCCTCGGCCAGGCGATTGAATTTGTCGATCTCGGCCTCCTCGTCATCGATGAGGAGCAGCATTTCGGCGTCCAGCACAAGGAGCGGCTGAAGCAGCTGCGCGAGGATGTGCATGTGCTGACGCTCACGGCCACGCCCATCCCCCGCACCTTGCAATTGGCGCTCTCCGGCGTGCGCGAGATGTCGTTGATCGCCACGCCTCCGATCGACCGCCTCGCGGTCAGGACCTATGTGACGCCGTTCGATCCGGTGATTCTGCGCGAGGCGCTGCTCAGGGAACGCTATCGCGGCGGCCAGACCTTCTTCGTCGTGCCTCGCATCTCCGACCTCGACGAGGCGGCGGCCTTCCTCACCGAGCACGCGCCGGAGCTGAAGGTCGCGCGCGCCCACGGCCAGATGGGCTCGCGCGAGCTCGAATCGGTGATGAACGCCTTCTACGACCGCCAATACGACGTGCTGCTCTCGACCTCCATCGTCGAATCGGGCCTCGACATCCCGACCGCGAACACCCTGATCGTGTACTGCGCCGACAGGTTCGGTTTGGCCCAGCTCTATCAGCTGCGCGGTCGGGTGGGACGGTCGAAGATCCGCGCCTATTCCTATTTCACCATCCCCGCCGACGCGCGCCTCACGCCCGCGGCCGAGAAGCGGCTCAAGGTGCTGCAATCGCTCGATACGCTCGGGGCCGGGTTCATGCTCGCCAGCCACGACCTCGACATCAGGGGCGCCGGCAATCTGCTCGGCGAAGAGCAGTCCGGCCATATCCGGGAGGTCGGTTTCGAGCTCTACCAATCCATGCTCGAAGAGGCGATCATGGCCTTGAAGGGCGGGGAGGGCGCTGTGATCGAGGATCAATGGTCGCCGCGCATCAATCTCGGCACCTCGGTGCTGATCCCCGAGGATTATGCCCCCGATCTGCAAGTCCGGCTTGGGCTCTACCGGCGCCTGTCGGCGGTCGAGACCCACGACGCCATCGAACTCTTCGCCGCCGAGCTGATCGACCGCTTCGGGCCGATGCCGGATGAGGTCAAGCATCTGCTCGAGATCGTCGAGATCAAGGGACTTTGCCGTCAGGCGGGCATCGAGCAGATCGACGCCGGGCCGAAGGGCGCGGTCATCGCCTTCCGCAATAAGAGCTTCGCCAATCCGGAAGGGCTGATCTCCTTCATCCGCGCCGAAGGCACCGGGGTGAAGCTCCAGCCCGATCACCGGCTGATCTATTACGCCGATTGGGATACGCCGGAGGAGCGGCTCAAGGGCACGCGCGAGCTACTCGGACGTTTGGTCGAGATCGCCGACCTGGTGAAGAAGGCGGCTTAGTCTCGCGCCAGCGCGTCGCGGCGCACGCTGCCATCGGCGTCGCGTGGGATGGCTTCGACTGTGACGATCCGATCCGGGAATTTGTAGGGTGCGACGCCGTGGTGGTGCAGGTATCTGTGCAAGGCCTCTATGGAAATAAGCCGGCCATGCTTCGGCACCACGGCCGCGAACAGACGATCGCCGAGGATCGGGTCCGGCCGCGCAAAGCAAGCTGCGTCCTGGAACCCCGAAAAGCTTCGATAGATCTCGTCGAGTTCAGCCGCGGCGATGGTGAAGCCGCCATGGGACAGAAGCTCGGTATCGCGGCCGATCTTGAGCAGATGCTCGGTCTGACCAGCCCCTTGGCCGTGCAAGCCGGATCCGATGAAGCCTTGGCCATCGGGCGCAAGCGGCCCGCCCGCCGATCCCCGGGGGCAGACGGGGCCGCGCAGCTTGACGTCAGTTGCCTGCCCAGCGGTGCAGTCGCCGCCCAGCATGGTCTCGAGCAACAGAGCGCCCTCGCCATTCTCGGCCCTCACCTGAATCTTGCCGCGCGGCAAGAGCGTGGGATCGGTCCTGGCGTCGCGCAGGCGCACCAGGCTGACCAGGTCGCCCATTGGGTAAAGATCGAATTGTGCCCAATCCTCTTCGCCGGGTTGGGCCGAGGCCAACTCCGCCACCGGCCACACGCGGCCGAGCCGCCTGAGCTTGCATTGGGGATGGTCGAGCACGCCGTCGCGCTTGAGCGCCACCAGCATCGCCGATGGAAGCGCGGTGACGGTTGCGCCGCCCTCCAGCAGCTGCCGCGCAAAGCCGCTCCGGTCGAAGGGCTGGTGTTGCAGCAGGGCGCCGCCGCTGATCAGCCACGGCATCAGCCCAAGCGCGAGCCCCGCAGGTCCCGTCAGCGGATAGGGGTTGAGGATGGTGTCGCCATGATCGAGCGACAGCGCCAGGACCGTCATCGCGCCTTGCGCCAGCAAATCCTGCTCGCCGCGGAAGACGGGCAAGAGCGGTTCGCCGACGCGCGCGGTGAAGGTGATGAGCGTCGGTCGCTCGATTGCTCCCGCCACGGCGGAGGGCAGGCGGCCGCGCGGGTCGCGCGGAGCCAGAAGCGCCGCGTCGAGGGGGGTGACGCCGTCCGGTAGATCGGTGCCGAAGCCGAGCACACAACGGACCGAGGCCTCGTCCGCGGCAATCCCGCACAATCCTTGCAGCGGGTTCTCATCGGCGTGGTCGCCAATTCCGAGCAGGGCACAGGGCTTGAGCTCGGACACGACCTTGGCGATTTCCATCCGCCGCCACAGCATCGGCAGCGCGCAAACCGTCAGCCCTGCGCGCCACGCGGCAAGCATGGTCAACGGTTGCTCGATCAGGTTGGGAAGCTGGATGCCGATCAACTCGCCGGGCTTGAGCCCACGCTCGGTAAAGACGCTGGCAAGCGCGTCGATCGCGAGGTCGGCCTCGCGGTAGCGCATCGATCTGCCAACCCCCAGCCGATCACGATTAAGCGGATCGGCAAGGGCGAGCGCCTCGGGCGATTGCTCCGCCCGCCGGCGCAGCAGACCCTCCGCCGTGAGTCGAGGTCTGGGTCTCGACTGGGGTTCTCTCATCTCGGCGGCGAGACTGCTCATGGTCATCGCGGTCAGGGCCGAGCCGGCCTTTCGCTTTCGGCCTGGGGCGGCGTCGGTTCCATCCACCAGCTGTCGAGCTGATAGCCGTAAAGCGGCGTCTCCGGCGGCCGCTGGAGTTCGCGCCAAAAGGCCAGCCATTGGCGGGGGAGATGAAACAGAGGGATGACATAGTCGCCGGACAGGAGGAGACGGTCGAGCGCGCGGACCGCGTCGACGAAGCCCGCACGATCCTTGGCCTCCAGCATGGCTTGGATCATGGCGTTGACGCCGGGGCTTTCGACGCCCGCATAGTTGAACGAACCCTCGGTCACCGCAGCCTCGCTTCCCCAACGAAAGGACTGCTCGTTGCCCGGAGACGGCGACACCGGCCAGTCATACTGGATCATGTCGAAGTCGTAGGTCTGCTTGCGCCGCTGATACTGGGCCGAATCAACTTGCCGGATTCGCGCGTCGATTCCCACCTGTTTCAGGGCGCGGGCATAAGTGAGGAGCAGGCGCTCCTCGCCTCTGGTCGCGGCGAGGATCTCGAAGGCGAATGGCTCGCCCGTCGCCTCGTGGATGAGCTTACCTCCCTTGAGCCGGTAGCCGGCCTGCTCCAGCAGCGCCAGCGCCGCGACGCGGCCCTTGCGGTTCTGACCTGAATCGTCGCTCACCGGGAAGGCGAAGCTCCCGTCCATGATTTCAGGTTTGACGTCGTGCGCGAATGGCGCGAGCAGCGTCCGTTCTTGCGCGTCGGCCGGACGGCCATGCGAGCTCAACTCGGAACGGTCGAAATAGCTTTGGGTGCGCGCATATTGGCCGTGATAGAGCGTGCGGTTGACCCATTCGAAGTCGAACAGCTCGATCAGCGCTTGGCGCACGCGAGGATCGGCGAAGAGCGGCCGGCGCGTGTTGAACACGAGCGCCGACATGCCGGCCGGCACCTCGACGGGGAATGCCTCCTTGACCACGCGGCCGTCGCGGAACGCGGGAAAGTCGTAGCCTTCCGTCCATCGCGTCGGATCGTCTTCCGGCCGCAGCTGGATCGCGCCCGACTTGAACGCCTCGAACATGCTGCTGCTGTCGCGGTAATAGTCGATGCGGATCTGATCGAAATTATAGAGGCCGCGATTGACGGGGAGAGTCGCGCCCCAATAATTCGGGTCGCGTTTGTAGGTGATGCTTCGCCCGGGCTTCACCTCCTCGATGAGATAGGGTCCGCTGCCGATCAGCGGTTCGAGGCTCGTCTTTTCGAAACTGTCCGCGTCGATCAGATGGCGCGGCAACACCGGCATCAAGCCAATGATCAGCGGCATCTCGCGGTCGCCGCCGCCGTCGAAGGTGAATCTCACCTTGCGGTCGCCCGTCTTCTCGACGCGAGTGACTTTCTGATAATAGGAGCGGTGGTTCGGCCGTCCGTGGTCGCGCAGCAATTGATGCGAGAAAATCACGTCCTCGACCGTGATCGGGGCGCCGTCGGAGAACTTGGCCGCGGGGTTCAAGGTGAACTCGACGAAGCTTCGATCCGGCGGCGTCTCGACCGTCTCGGCGATCAGGCCGTAGAGCGAGAAGGGCTCGTCATAGGCCCGCGCCAGCAAGCTCTCATACACATATTCGCGCACGCCTTCGGCACCGACGCCCTTGACGATCAACGGGTTGAGGCTGTCGAAGGAGCCACGCTTGGCCAGCGTCAGCCGGCCTCCCTTGGGCGCATCCGGGTTCACGTAAGCAAAATGAGCGAAGCCAGGAGGCTCGCCCGGCTCGCCATGCATGGCGATCCCGGGGGCTGGCTCGCACCAGCCGCTGCCGGGGACCAGCAGCAGGGACAGAATGAGGAGCGAAATAGGGGCTTTCAACGGCGAACGCGGGTGGCTATAGATGCTTCCGATTGCGGCATGACCTAAGGTAGCATGGCTCGTCCAGACAGACAGGTCTAAGGGGCGAGATCGACCTTGCAGGGATTTTGACGGGAAAGAGCGCAAAACCGAGCCGGAAGGCCCGTTTGAGCGAGCCCTCCGTCCGTAAAATCCAGCCACGTCCATGCCTCATTTCAGGTATTGACCTCTAGTCGAGGGACGCGGCAAACGAGCTTAAGTGTTAGCTTACCGCCAGCGAAAATGAGGAAAGGCCGGTTATGATCTCGTCGCTTGATCAATGGAAGTTTGTCCGCCGCGCGGTTGGGCCGGCGTTGGTGGCGGGACTTGTTCTGGGTTTCGGAATGTCTTTAGCCGTGGCGCAGGAAGGCGATGCCGTGCCCAAGACCGCGGCGCCAGCGGCTCCCGCGGCAGCGGCTCCCACGGCAGCAGCACCCACGGCAGCAGCACCCACGGCAGCGGCACCGGCCGGTGATGCGGCGGCAGCCGAAGAATCCGCCTGGGTCAAGCTTTGCCTGAAAAACGATCAGACCGGCGAAAAGCAGGTCTGTCTCGTCAATCATGAAGGGCTCGAGCCCAATACCGGCATGGTTCTCGTGGCCGCCGCGGTCAGAACCATCGAAGGCGAAGACAAGCAGCATCTCCTGGTCAGATTGCCCACCGCCTATTCGCTGGTGATCCCGGCCGGTGTGCAGCTCAAGATCGACGAGGACGAGCCGATCCAGTTGCAATACGCCGTTTGCTTCCCGACGAGCTGTCAGGTCCAGATGGAGCTGACCAAGGAAATGTTCGAGAAGATGCGGACTGGCAAGCAGATGGTCGTCGCTGCCATGAACATGCAACAAAAGGCGATGGCTTTCCCGGTGCCGCTCAACGGTTTCAGCAAGACCTTCGACGGCCCACCGGTCGACAACGTCAAATATGAAGAGGCCCGGCGGCAGATGATGGAGAAATTCCGTCAGCGCCAGATGGAGCTCGCCAACAAGGCGACCGAGGCCCAGCAGAAAAAGGATCAGGCTGGAGCGGCACCGGCGCAGCCGGCTGCGCCGAATGCGACCGTCGCGCCGCCGAAGTCGCCAGCGGCGGGCCAATAGACGCTCGGCCTTATCTCTGTTGAAATTAAGCGGGCCGCGCCACATCAGGCGCGGCCTTTCGCTTGTCTGGATCAGTGTTCCTGGACGAAGCGAAAGCGGAAGATGCCGTCCCTCAGATCCTCGAACAGTTCCGACACCTGTGGATGGCGCAGCGGCTCATCGGAAGGGTCGGGCTCGAGATTCTGCTCCGAGACATAGGCGATATATTCGGTATCAACATTCTCGGCCAGCAGATGATAGAACGGCTGGTCTTTGGCCGGCCGGACATCCTGCGGAATCGAGCGATACCACTCCTCGGTATTCGAGAAACTCGGATCGATATCGAAGATCACGCCCCGAAACGGATACATCCGGTGGCGCACCACTTGGCCAATCTGGAACTTGGCGCTGCGGACGATGGACATGGTCAATCCCCCAACACTTTCAACGATAAGACTGAAGGGCCGGGAGACTGTCAACGGCAAATGAGTCTTATGCAGACCTCAAGACCAGCGACGGTTTGACCACATGAATTGATCGGGATTTTCCCTGATCCAGCTTTCGAAATGCCGCTGAATTGCTGCCGTGATGCTGCGGATGTCCTCGGCTTGATTGCTGGTCCGGGGAATCCGTAACTCGTTAACATTGATGTCGAAGCAGGCGCGATTGCCGATTCGGACGCAGCGCCCGATCCAGATGCGCGCGCCGACCCTGCGCGCGATCATGGCCGCGATCGGCATGCTCTTGGCCGGATAGCCGAAAAACGGAACCGCCACGCCTTGTGCGTCGTACAGGTCGGAGATGAAGCCGAGGCGTCCGCCTTGGCGCACATAGTCCATGATCAGCCGCGCCGTCTTCTGGCCTTCGTCGTTCCCCGCCGCTCGCCCGCGGCCGAACAGCCCGCCGGGATAGAGATCCTCCCGTTGGGCGCGAAGGTAACGGTCGACGTAAGGGTTCTTCACTAGCCGGTAGACCCCGGCGGGACGCACACCGGCCTGCGTCACCGGCCACATGCCGATTTCCCAATTGCCCATATGCATGGTCACGATCAGCGCCGGGCCCATCTTGCCCTTGTATCGGGCGATCCAATGGCCGTTGGTGACGTGGAGCCGCTCGGGCTCCTTGAGGATACGGTCGATATTCATGGTCTCGACCATGACGCGGCCGAGATTTTCCCACATGCGCCGCGCGATCTGCTCCCGCTCTGCCGCCGACTTGTCGGGGAAGGCGCGTTCGAGATTGGCGAGTGCGCGCTTGTGTCGCCGGTTGAAGGGGGCGATCAGCCGCCAGACCTTGGCCGAGATGGTGCCGGCGACATCGATGGGAAATAGGCGGACGAAGCCGATCAAGACCCGCAGGACGGCATATTCGGCCCGGTAGCGGAAATCGCGTAGGGGCGGGATCGCAGACGGCTCGGCCATGGGGTCGGCGGTGCTTTGCTTGGAACTCTTTGGGGTGAATGAGGCTCAAAGTCCTGGCAAATCCAACCCCAAGCGTCAAGCCTGCAGGCCAGGACCCGCGGCGCCCGGGCGCATCAGGCTCGGCAGCGCCGTGGGCGGGGCCATGCCGATGCGCATGACCAGACGGCGCAAGGGCGCGAGCGCATTCAGCCCATGAGAGAGAACGCCCCGCGCCGCCTGCAGGGGCAGGAATCCCGAAAGCAGCGATCGGCTCAAGAGGTCGATGCCAAGCGTTCGGGTCAGCACGTCGAGCTTGCGCGCGCGCTCATAGGCGCTCAGCACGTCGCCGCCGCCAGGGTCGCGTCCCTCACCAAGTGCCGCGCCGACGCAATCGGCCAGCGTCGCCGCGTCGCGCAGGCTGAGATTGAGGCCCTGGGCGCCAATCGGGGGGAGGATGTGGGCCGCCTCGCCCACGAGCGCGATGCGATGCCCCACGAGACGTTCCGCCGTCAGACCCTTGACCGGAAAATGCGCGCGCTGGCCGACCTCGTCGACGCGACCGAGATGTCCGCCGAGGCGCGCCTCGAGCGCTGCCCCGAAGCCGCGCGCATCGAGCCCCATCAGCGCGTCGGTCTCCGCCGTCTCGCCGATCCAGATCAAGCTGGAGGCATCAGGGTCGGTTAGGGGCACGGTGGTGACGGAGCCGCCCCGCCGATGCAGTTCGATCGACATGCCGCGATGCGGCTCGGCATGGGTGAAGCTCGTCGCGATGGCGCCCTGGCCATAGGCGCGCTCAGACACGGCGATGCCGGCCTCCTTGCGGCAGATCGAATGCCGGCCGTCGGCGCCCACCACGAGCCGCACGACCGCGAGCGAGTCTTGTGCGTTCGTCAATGAGGCCTGGCTGGACGAAACCGCGATGCGGTCGACATTGGACGACTGAAGAGCAACCAGCCCCGACGCTGCCCGCCGGTAGAGCGCCTCGACCAGCACGCTGTTGGCGATGTTGTAGCCAAAGGCCTCGAGACCGAGCTCGCTCGCCCTGAACTCGACGTCCGGCGCGCGGAGCAAGCCGCCCGCATCATCGAGAATGCGAATCGCCTTGAGCGGCGCCGCGTGGGCGCGGAGAGCGGCCCAGACCCCGAGTGCCTTCAACATCTCCACCGAGCTTTCGAGCAGGGCCGCGGTCCTGGTATCGAGCGGCTGCTTGCTCTCGGGCAGCGGCGGGGTCCCGATCAGCGTCACCCGGGCACCGACATGGGCGAGCGCCAGCGCCGCGGCCAAGCCCGTGGGTCCGGCGCCGACGACGGCAACGTCCGTCCGATCCGTCTGACTCGAAGGAGAGGGTTGTTCCATCAAGCTTCTTTAGCGCGGAAAGCAGCGACCCGGCGAGGGCAGTCCTTGGCATTGCGCCTTGACCATTGATTTCCTTGCACCCGTTCCCCCAGCCGGTCGCCGCCGTGGCTGAACAGCAACAGATTTATCGAAAAGCCGGCCTGTCGTGAGGCTGTCACGAGAGTGTCACTGCTCGCCTTCTAGGCTCGGACCATAGAACGCAAGGTGTTGATTGCTTGAGTGGGCGCCTTGTCCAGCTAGGCCACGAGAGGGAAGCTGCGGACTCAAGGGGAAGAGGCAGCAGTCCTTCAAGCGTCGTTTAAAAGAGAGGAGTAGAAGAGGTCATGACCGAAGGACTGAGGGGGACCGCAAGCCTGATGGCGATGGCTGCCCTGTTAACAATGACGGGGGCGCTGGTCGCCGTCTCGAATTCCGCCCAAGCCGCCGATCTCGGCGGCGATTGCTGCGCCGATCTCGAAGAGCGTGTCGCCGAGCTTGAGGCCACCACCGTCCGCAAGGGCAACAAGAAGGTCGCAGTGACGCTTTATGGACGCATGAACCGCGTCGTGAATTTCTGGAACGACGGTCAAGAATCGAACGCCTACGTCCTCAACAGCTCATACAGCTCCAGCCGCTTCGGCATGAAGGGTAAAGCCAAAATCGGCGGCGGCGACTGGACTAGCGGCTTCCAGATCGAAATCGAGGACGAGGGCAATCTGTCGAAATTTGTCGACCAGTTCAACGACAACCCTGACAATGGCAGCGTGAAGGTGCGCCGGTCCGCGATCTATTTGGAGAACGAGAAATACGGCACCCTGTGGCTCGGCCAGCAGAGCACGGCGAAGGACGACATCGTCAAGGACACCGTCGTCATCAAAGGTCTCGACCAGACCATGTTCGCCGACTTCTACATGAACTGGAGCTTCTTCCTGAGACCCGTTGGAGCGCCCAACAATGCCGAGGGCCTCTCGACGGTCCGCTTCCGCGATATCGGGCGTTGCTACAGCACCAGCAGTTCGGCCTTCGATTGCTCGACCCGCCGCCAAGAGATCCGCTACGACACGCCTGAGATGTACGGCTTCACCTTGAGTGGCGCCTGGGGCGAGGACGATATCTGGTCCGCGGCAGCACGCTACCAGGCGCATTGGGGCGAGAACTGGAAGGTTGGCGCCGGTATCGCTTATGAAGGCATCACCGACGAACTGACGAGTTCCGGCGGCGGCGGTGTGCCGAACCAGCACTTCAAACGGGACACGAAGGAATGGGCGGGAATGGCCTCGATCATCAACGAGCCGACCGGTCTGTTCCTGTGGGGCGCTTTCAGCAACTCCAAGAACGACGATATCGGTGCCAATGGTGTGTTCACCGGAAGGCGCCCGCCTGAGATGCACGCCTGGGACCTCGCGGGCGGTATCCACAAGGGCTGGTTTGCTCCTGGCAAGACCACAATCTGGGGCGGCTACACCGAAGACAGGGACGGCCTCGGCGGCTTCACGCGAACCACGGTCTCCTCGTCCGTGGCCGGCACGGGGTCCTCCTATTCGGTCTGGGATGGCAAGGTTGACGCCGGCGCTTTCGCCAACATCCCATTCGAGACCGAGATCACGGCCTCGAAGACGACCAAATATTACTTCGCCATCGATCAGGCGATCGACTCGGCCGCGCTCAACCTCTATGCGGCCTACCAGCATATCGACCCGGAGATCAAATTGGTCGACAGCAATTTGGATCGCGTTCCGATCGCGCTCGAAGAATTCGACGTGTTCTACATGGGCGGCCGCATCCAGTTCTGATTTTCAGCGTCCCCTTCCCGGGACAGCCAAGGACCGTCCTTCGGGGCGGTCCTTTTTTCGTGCTAAAGTCTGTGGCGGAAACGCCACAGCCAAGCTGAAACAGAGTCAAATTCTCCAATCTTAGCAGGATGTTAACCGCGTTTGCGGCACGCTTGAAATCCCTGTACCGGGCGCGCATCCTGTAAGTGGAGAGTAAACCATGCGAAGGGCTTGGACAGTTGCGGCTGCAATGACCGCGCTCGTGATTGGCGTGGGGCCCGCGCTCGCCTTTCAGGAAACTCCGGAACCTCCGCCAGCCGAAGCCGTGCAGGCTTTGCCCGAGATCGTGGGCCCGACCCTCAACCTGCAATCGCCTCCGACCGGCCCTGCGCCAGTGCAGGCGCCCAAGAAAACCGGCGGCCAGGTCTTTGGTTTCAGCGTGCTGCCCAAGCTCGACTTCGGACTCGAGCTGCTCTACAGCGAGCAGCCGATGGCGTTGCAGCAGGGCTCTCTGCCGCAAGATTCACTGCCCGAGGACAGCGACCTTTCCGTGCTCGGCAAGGTCAAGCGCCACTTCTAGACTCTTGGCGAACATCAACACGCCCAGCCGTCGCAGCCTTGCCGCTTCCGCGCGCTCGTTCCATGCCTGGATAGAGGGCGCATGAGCATGCGTCTGCGCGCCGCCGCGGTGCATGTTCTGACGGCGACCGGAGCCGCCTTCGCGCTGCTCGCGCTCATCGCCGCGGCGCGAGGCGAATGGCAGTCGATGTTCGCGTGGTTGGGCGTGGCGCTTGTCGTCGACAGCATCGACGGACCGCTCGCCCGGCGCGTTGGCGTGACGGCGGTGTTGCCGCGCTGGAGTGGCGAGAGGCTGGATCTGATCGTCGACTTCCTGACCTATGTCACGGTCCCAGCCTTTGCCCTCACCCAGGCCGACCTCCTGCCGGCGCCGTTCCGGCTCGCGGCCGGGCTCGCCATTGTGCTGTCGAGCCTGTTCCACATGGCCGACCTCGAGAGCAAAACCGGGGAGGGGTATTTCGTCGGCTTTCCCGCCATCTGGAACGTCGTCTGCCTCTATCTTTTCGCCCTCGCGCCGCCGCCCTTGGTCTCGCTCTCAATTGTCGCTCTCTTCGTGGTGCTCACCTTCGTGCCGATCCTCAGCGTGCACCCGTTTCGCGTGACCGCGTGGCGGCCGTTCATTTGGCTCGTGACGGCGCTCTGGGGCCTGGGGGCCATCGGCGCCGTGGCCAACCCATTTCCCTCGCCGCTCTGGGTCAAGCTGCTGCTCGCCATCACCGCCGTCTGTCTCGCGGCCGTCGGGGCGCGTCAGTCCTGGCGCAACGCGTGGGGTGCTCGCTGAGCCAAAGGTTGGCGATGGACCTCGGCCAAGGCCTAAGCTATTAGCTCCGAAATAGAGTCGGTTCGAGCAACCTCCCGTCAGCGCAACGATGATCGAATTCCTGACCGATCCACATGTCTGGGCGAGCTTTCTCGCCTTGAGCGCGATGGAGATCGTGCTCGGGATCGACAACGTTGTTTTCATCTCGGTCATGGTCTCGCGCATGCCGCAGGGACAGCGGCTGATGGCGCGGCGTGTCGGCCTTTCGCTCGCGCTCATCTTCCGCGTGGCGATGCTGGCCGGGATCGCCTGGTTCATCCATCTGACCACGCCGATCTTCACCGTCGGCGGCTATAGCTTCTCCTGGCGCGATCTCGTGCTCATCGCCGGCGGGCTATTCCTGCTGGTCAAGGGGACGCGCGAAATCCATGAGGACATCGAGGGCAATAACGGCGAACAGGGCGACTCGGCCGTCACCGCCACTGTAACCTCGGCGATCCTTCAGATCGCCTTGATCGATCTCGTCTTCTCGGTCGATTCGATCATCACCGCCGTCGGCATGGCCGACCATATCGAGGTGATGATCGCCGCCGTGGCCGTCGCCATCGTGGTGATGTATTTCGCCTCCGAGCCAGTTGCGGCCTTCATCGAGCGGCACCCAACGACGAAGATGCTCGCGCTCTCATTCCTGCTCCTGATCGGCGCGGCCCTGATCGCCGACGGCTTCCATTTCCACATTCCGCGCGCCTACATCTACTTCGCCATGGCGTTTTCGGCCGCGGTCGAGGCCGTCAACGTCATGGCCTCGCGCGCCAGGCGCAGGTCGAGGGCGGCAAAGCGCGGGCAGCAAGACGGACATTAAGTCCAAGAGGGACTTAACTTTGTCACGTAACTTCCTCAGCGAAGCCCAAAATTGACCTTTTTTCCCCGGCGGTATCGTTTCCCACACCTGTCTTAGAAGAAAGCAAGGGGAAGCGATGAAAATCGGAGCATTCGTGTTGGCGGCGGGCTTGGCCCTGCCGGCGCTTCCGGCGGCAGCCGAATCCGTTTCGCTCGCGGGCGACGAGCTGCGTCAAGCGGTCAGCGGCAAGACCGTTTTTCTCAACATTTCCGGGTTCGAGCTGCCAATCCGCTATTCGTCCAACGGCCGCATGAAGGGCTCCATGGGGGCCGTGGCGGCCAGCTTCTCGCGCGGCGATGGCGCATCCGATTCCGGCAAATGGTGGGTGGCCGATGACCAGCTCTGCCAACGTTGGTCGAGTTGGATGGACGGAAAATCCTACTGCTACAAGCTCACGCAAAATGGCACCAAGGTGCAATGGGTGCGCAACGACGGCCATGCGGGCACCGCGCGCATCGGCGGCTGAGCTTAACCACCCCGCATCTCGCGATTGTTAGAGCCGCTTTCGAGCGGCTCTTCATTGCTTGCGCCCTTCAGGGCGAGGATCGGCCAGGGGCCCGCGGCTTGGCCAGGAGCCAGCCCACGAATGCCGCTGCCGCCAGCGCCCCGAGCAGTTCTGCCGCGACGAAGGCCGGCACGTCCGCCGGCGAAATGCCGGCGAAAGTGTCGCTCAGCGAACGCGCGATGGTCACGGCGGGATTGGCGAAGGACGTCGATGCCGTGAACCAGTAGGCCGAGGTGATGTAGAGGCCGACGGCCATGGCCACCGCATCAGGCTTGAAACGCACACAAGCGACGATGGTCATGACCAGCCCGAAGGTGGCAACGAACTCGGCGAACCACTGCGGCAGCCCGGTGCGCACCGTGGTGCTGAGCTGCAGCGGGCTCAAGCCGAACATCAGATGCGCAAACAGGGCGCCGAGACAGCCGCCCGCGATCTGCACCAGGATGTAGAACAGCGCCTGGCGCTGGCTCAGCTCGCCCCTGATCGTCATCACCAGGCTGACGGCGGGGTTGAAATGCGCGCCCGACACGGGTGCGAAGATGGTGATGATCACGACCAAGATGGCTCCGGTCGCGATCGTATTGCACAGAAGCGCCAGCGCCTCGTTGCCGCCGGCAAGCTTCGCCGCCATGATGCCGGAGCCGATCACCGCCGCCACCAGCAGCGCCGTGCCGAGCGCCTCCGCCGCCAAGCGGCGCGCTAAGTCGAACGTCTCCATAATCCCCCCAATTGCGTCCAGGCCCCCGGTCCCCGGCTTCAGCAGCAGGCCCCAGCGCTTGCCGCCGGTGCTTCCGCCGCGGCGAAGGGGATGGTCGTCCCGCAGCCGGGAAAGATCCCATAATGCCTGGAGAAGTCGCCTATGAATGCGAAATGTTGGCGGAAGCGTGTCTCCGCCAGCATGCGCCAGGTATTGCCGCAAACCGGAAACACCTTGCCGGCTTCGATCGCATGATGGTTGTCGAGCTCAAACACGTTGGGTTGCTCCGCGACGCCGCCGCGATAGGCGACCGCCTGCCCATAATCCTCGCATGCAGGCTCCAGACCCTCGAGCTTGAACAAGCGATAGGTTGCGGAGAAGAACGCCGCCGTGCCCAATTTCTGCCTGACGGCCTCATGGGTGATCTCGATCGGCCGGCTGGCGACAAGGCGAGGGTCTAAGAACCCGGCGCCCTTGGCCATGGGCAGGAAGTCGTTCCAATAGAGTGCCCCGCCGAGGCATTCGCCATACAGCACCGGATCGGTCCTGACGGCGTCGGACAGTCGCCGATCGCAATAGACGTCGGAGAAATAGAGCTCTCCGCCGGGTTTCAGCAGCCGGAACGCGCCGCGGAACACCGCCGGCTTGTCGACCGAGAGATTGATCACGCAATTGGAGACGATCACGTCGAAGCTTTCCGGCTCAAGCTCGAGCTCGTCCAGCCTTTCGATGTAGCCTCCAAGGAAGCGCACATTGCTGCGGCCATAGCCGAAGCGCGCCTGGTGCCAGTCCAGATGGGTCCTGGCGGTCGCCAGCTGCTCCTCCGTCATGTCGACGCCGACGACCTCTCCCGCGGCGCCGGCCAGCTGCGCCAGGAGATAGCTGTCGCGGCCCGAGCCAGAACCGAGGTCGAGGATGCGCCGCCCGCGAAGCTCCGGCGGGACGACCAGGCCGCAGCCGTAATATTTGGCGGCGACCTCAGGGTGCACATTGGCCAGCAGGGGCTGCAAATAAGGCGGCAGCTCGGCCCCGTCGCAACAGGCGGAAGTCTTCAGATCCTTCGAGCTCTTCAGCAGTTTGCCGTAATAGTCTTTGACGATATCGAGCTGCATTTCATTGGACCCAAGCTTGATCGGGGGGCAACTCTCCCGGCTCGGTCGCCGGAAATCAAGCGGGGACTTTACGGCAGAGGCCCCGGTCACTCGCTTGTGATTTCCGCTTCATTGCCGGGGAGGGGGTGGACGCATAGGATCGACCGGGCCGAGGGAAGTGAACGAAGGAGATATGAATGCCTCACCTCCCAATGATACTTGGCGCCGCGCTGCTGACCGCCTGCCTGTTCGCAGGTCCCAAGGCTAATGCCGCGCCCGTGCTTTCACCGAACAGCGTTGTGAACCTCGCCACGCAGGCCGAGACGGTCGGCTACCGGTATCGACGCGGCTATCGCCCGTACCGGTATTGGGGCCCCCGTTACTACCGGCCCTATGGCTATTACCGCCCCTACCGATATTGGAGCTATGGCTATCGGCCCTATCGCCGATATGGCTGGCGCTACTAGCAGGCAGTCCTACGTCTTGTGGCCCGGGGGCCGGTGGACCATGTCCACCGGTCCCGGCTTCCGTTGCGCGTCTGTGTGGCTTTAGGCCAACAGCTCAGACAATTTGCACAAAGAAATGCGTTTGGACCGTCGAGCCTCTTGCGGAGAGCGCGCAACGTGAATTAGGCTAACGCCGTCGAGTGAGTTCCGTAACTTGTAGCGTGAGTATGTGTCTGTGTCGGCCGATTCCGAGCACATCGAGATTCTGCGCCGTGGCCCCCGGGTATGGAACGCCTGGAGGCGTCAGCATCCGCTGACCATTCCGCACCTCACCCGAATTTCCCTCAGCGTGGGCGAGCGACAGATGGGTCCGATGAATGGCGGCCCGGTCAATCTCGCATCGGCGCGTTTGCGCCGGGCCTCGCTGCGCTTTGCAACCCTTTCGGGAGCGACACTCGAAGGAGCCGACCTGTCCGGAGCGGATCTGACCGATGCCCGTTTGGACGGCGCCAATCTCTCCAACATCGATCTGACCCAAGCCGTTCTCGATCGCACGGATTTCGCCGGCGCCAAGCTCGCCGGGGCCAATCTCTTTGGCGCAGATATGGCGCAGGCGCGCAATTTGACCCCGGCACAGCTGGCCGAGGCCGTAGGCGATCGGACCACCTTGCTGCCTCCAGGGCTGGAGATGCCCAAATCCTGGGTGATGAGCACGCTCGACCTCGTTGAGGAACAGGCGAGGGCGCCACAGCCTCCCGCTCCGGCGCCGGTCCGGGCCCCAAGCAATCGGGCGGCGCGGGTGTCGTGGCTGGTCGGCGGACCGCTTCAGACTGCCTAGTATTTTCACAATATAATCAATATATTATATCGTCAGACTCCAACAAGCTGAGAGCCATTTTCGGCACCCGCAAGGACTGCGGGACGAGAGTAAGGCCGACGCGGTACAGCAGCCCTGCCCGCAAGCATCGCGCAGTCTCGCACGCCCATCGGCCACGGTGTCGGCAAAACAACCGCCCGGATCAAATTTGATCGAGGACGCGTTTGGTGCAATAAAGCGCCACATAACATCATATTCGACAGCTGAAGCCAGTGTTCGGCTACAGCGGAGCCCAGGCGGAACCTCGCCCTATAGGCTGTGCGGAATGCATCTTGCACGGCGTGTTGGCGATTCAATTGGCGCCTTTTCAGAAATTCTCTTGGACCGGGAGTAGAGTTTGCATGTGCGGCCTTTGTGGCGAGATCACTTTTGATGGTTCTCCAGCCTCGGTGGAGGCGCTCGCCGCCATGACCGGGACGCTCGTGCCCCGCGGACCCGATTCCGAGGGCATTCTCGCCCGCGGCCGGGTCGCACTCGGCCATCGCCGCCTCAGGATCATCGATCTGTCGGAGAAGGGGCAGCAGCCGATGGTGGATCCGGACCTCGGCCTCACCCTCGTCTTCAATGGCTGCATCTACAATCACAAGGAGCTTAAAGCCGAGCTTGCGGGGATGGGCTATCGCTTTTTCTCCGATAGCGACACCGAGGTGATCCTCAAGTCCTGGCACGCTTGGGGTGTCGAGGCGCCGAAGCGATTTCACGGCATGTTCGCCTTCGTCATCCACGAGCGCGAGTCGGGCCGGGTGGTGATGTGCCGTGACCGGCTCGGCATCAAGCCGCTCTATTACGCCCTGAACGGCAAGGCGCTCCGCTTCGCCTCGACCCTGCCTGCTCTGGTCGCGGGCGGCGGCGTCGACACCTCGATCGATCCCGTGGGGCTGAGCTACTACATGACGCTCCACGCGGTGGTGCCTCCGCCCCATACGATCCTCAAAGGCGTGCGCAAGTTCCCGGCTGCCACCATCAGGGTGATCGAGCCTGACGGGACGATGAAGGACAGGGTCTATTGGGGCCTTCAATTCGAGCGCAACAGCGACGATCTGGCTCTGAGCCCCACGATCTGGAAGGAGCGCGTCGGCGAAGCACTCCGCCGTGCCGTCGACCGGCGCATGGTCGCGGACGTCCCCGTGGGCGTGCTGTTGTCCGGCGGCCTCGATTCGAGCCTGATCGTCGGCCTGCTGGCCGAGGCCGGCCAGAAGGGGTTGAAGACCTTCTCCATCGGCTTCGAGGCCGCCCATGGCGAAGTGGGCGATGAGTTCAAATATTCGGACATCGTCGCCGAACGCTTTCAGACCGACCACACCAAGATCATGGTTCCTACGGGGAGCATGCTCGACGCGCTGCCGGACGCCATCGCCGCCATGTCCGAGCCGATGGTCTCCTACGACAATGTCGGCTTCTTTCTCCTGTCGAAGGAGGTGTCCAAGCACGTCAAGGTCGTCCAAAGCGGGCAGGGCGCGGACGAGGTCTTCGCCGGCTATCATTGGTACCCGAAGCTCCAGAGCTCCAACGATATTGTCACCGATTACCGCGCCCTCTTTTTTGACCGCGATCGGGACAAGCTCGGCCGGCATTTATCCTCACGCTGGATGACGGATCGTGACGAGCCCGCTTGTTTCGTCACGGAGCAGCTGAACCGCGCCGGTGCCGACACTGCGCTCGACCGCGCCCTCCGCATCGACGCGACCGTGATGCTGGTCGACGATCCGGTGAAGCGCGTCGACAACATGACCATGGCCTGGGGGCTCGAGGGCCGCGTGCCCTTTCTCGATCATGAGCTGGTGGAGCTCGCGGCGCGCGTGCCGCCCGAGCTGAAGCTCAAGCAGGACGGCAAGGGCATCCTCAAGGACGTGGCGCGGGACGTCATCCCAGCAGAAGTCATCGATCGGCCGAAGGGCTATTTCCCGGTGCCGGCGTTGAAATATATCGACGGGCCCGTGCTGGAAATGACCAAGGACGCGCTGACGTCGAAAGCCGCGCGCGAGCGTGAACTTTTCCGCCCCGAGTATCTTGATCTTCTATTCGACGATCCGAGGTCGCATATCACCCCCTTGCGCGGGTCGGAGCTCTGGCAATGCGCGTTGCTGGAACTATGGCTCCAGGCCCATAATCTCTAGGCCGTGACCATGAGCATCGAAAAACGCGGGAATCCGCCATCCGAACGGACCGAGCAGCGCCGCAAAAGCGCTGCGCACGCGATGACGGCCAAGCCGCCATTGTCCAACGGGGACGAACACGGCGATAAAAGGAACGTCGCGCTCGATTGCGGCTGGGGGCGGCTTCTGTTCGGCCAGACCTTCGACAGTGCCGGAGAGCTGGCCGAGTGCATCCGCGCCGAAGGACCGGGGCGCCGGGACATCGCGTTCTACATCAGCGATCCGCATGTCGTTCTCGCCGCCGCGCCGCAGGAGCTGTTTCTCGATCCCTCCCATACCTACCGGCTGGATCTGGCGACCTATCGCCCCGCCAAAAACGGTCCGCGCGGCTTCTACATCCGCCGCCTCTCATCCGTCCAGGACGCCGAGGAGGTGAACCGCATCTACGCCGGCAGGGGCATGGTTCCGGTTTCGCCGGACTTCTTCTGGACCAAGCGCGACAGCAAGGCGATCACTTATTTTGTCGCCGAGGACGAGGCCAGCGGCGCGATCGTCGGCACCATTACCGGCGTCGACCACGGCGCCGCCTTCGGCGACCATGAGCGAGGCTCGTCGCTGTGGTGTCTGGCCGTCGATCCGCAGGCAACCGTGCCCGGCATCGGCGAGGCGCTGGTGCGCCGGCTGGCCGAGCACTTTCAAGCGCGCGGCGCACGCTACATGGATCTGTCGGTCATCCACGATAATGAGCACGCCATCGCCCTCTACGAGAAGATTGGGCTCGCCCGCCTTCCGACGTTCACGGTCAAGCGCAAGAACGTCATCAACGAGTCGCTGTTCACGGAGGCGAGCTTCAGGGACGAGGGCCTCAATCCCTATGCTCTGATCATCATCAACGAGGCCTGCCGGCGCGGCATCGGCGTCGAGATCATCGACGCGGAGGGAGGCTTCTTCCGGCTCACCTATGGCGGACGTTCCATCGTCTGCCGCGAAAGCTTGACCGCGCTGACCACCGCCACCGCCATGAGCATGTGCGACGACAAGCGCGTCACCCGCCGCATCGTCAAGGCCGCGAATGTCAACGTGCCCGACCAGGTCTATGCCGACGACGACGACACCGCGCGTGAGTTTCTCGCCACGCACAAAGCCGTGGTGGTGAAGCCGGCCCGGGGCGAACAGGGCAAAGGCGTCGCCGTCGGTCTCAAGAGTTGGGACGAGACCGAACAGGCGATCGAGGCGGCGCGCAAGATTTGCAACGAGGTTGTGGTCGAGGAGTATGTCGACGGCATGGACCTCCGGCTGATCGTCATCGACTTCCGCGTCGTGGCCGCCGCCATCCGCAAGCCTGCGGCGGTGGTCGGCAATGGCAAGGCGAGTGTGCGCGACCTGATCGAGCATCAGTCCCGGCGCCGCGCCGCGGCGACCGGTGGCGAATCGAAAATCCCGGTCGATGCCGAAACCGAACGCTGCGTGGCCGAAGCCGGCTATGCGCTCGACGATATTCCGCCGGCGGACGCCTATATCGTGGTGCGGAAAACCGCCAATCTTCACACCGGCGGCACCATCCACGACGTGACCGGCGTTCTGCACCTGACCTTGGTCGAGGCGGCGGTGCAGGCGGCCCGCGCCATTGACATTCCGGTCACGGGCATCGACTTCATCGTCAAGGCGCCAACCGAGCCCGATTACTGGTTCATCGAGGCCAATGAGCGGCCCGGACTTGCCAATCACGAACCGCAGCCTACCGCCGAGCGGTTCATCGATCTCTTGTTTCCGCAATCAATGCCCGCCGCCGTCCGTGAAAGTCTTAACACCTGACCTCCGAAAAACAGCGATATTCAGGGTTGGTGTACGACCGAGCTTGGGCCAGTCCGCCTGAGGCGGGAGAAGGCTCCGACATGACCATGCTGCATATCGACCTCGATTATCTGTCCGACCGTCTGGGGGAGCTGCTCTCCATCCCCAGTCCGACCAGCTATACGGACAATGTCGTGCGGCATTGCGGCGCCGAGCTCGACCGGCTCGGCGTCCCCTTCGAGGTCACGCGCCGCGGCGCCATCCGCGCCTGCTTGCGCGGCAAGACCCGCCGGCCCGCGCGCGCGATCGCGGCGCACCTCGATACGCTGGGCGCCCAGGTGAAACGGATCAAGGACACCGGCCGGCTCGAGCTGGTGCCGATCGGCCATTGGAATGCGCGCTTCGCCGAAGGTGCGCGCTGCACCGTCTTCACCGAGCAGGGGAGCTATACCGGCACGATCCTGCCGCTGAAGGCGTCGGGCCATACCTTCCATGAGGAGATCGACACCCAGCCCTCCGGTTGGCCTTATGTCGAGCTGCGGGTCGATGCCAGGTCGTCGACATATGAGGAAGCGACCAAGCTCGGCATCGAGATCGGCGATCTCGTCGCCATCGATCCGCAGGCCGAATTTCTCGAAAACGGCTTCATCTGCTCGCGCCATCTCGACGACAAGGCCGGCGTGGCGGTGATGTTGGCTGCCCTCCAGGCGCTTGCCTCCCACAAAGAGAAGCTGCCGGTCGATATCTATTTCCTGTTCACCATCGAAGAGGAGGTGGGCGTCGGCGCCTCCAACATCCTGACCGAGGACGTTGCCTCCCTGATCGCGGTCGATAACGGCACTTCGGCGCCCGGCCAGAACAGCGCCGAGTTCGGCGTCACCATTTCCATGGCCGACCAGAACGGGCCCTTCGACTACCATCTGACACGGAAGCTCGTGCGGCTCTGCATCGAGAATGAAATTTATTATCAGAAGGATGTATTCCGCCATTACCGGTCGGACGTGGCCTCGGCGGTCGAGGCCGGTCACGACGTGCGGACGGCTCTGATCTGCTTCGGCATCGACGCCTCGCACGGCTGGGAGCGCATCCATGTGCACGCCCTGCGCTCGCTGGCGGAACTCGTCACCGCCTATGCGTTAAGCCCGGTCGATTTTACCCGCGACGCGATGGAGGTCGGGCCGCTCAAAGGCTTCACCGAGCAGCCGATCGAGGAGGCCGCGCAGGAGCTCACCTCCGACGTCGAGATCGAGGAAGAGTGATCGCTCTGGCACGTCTGATAGTGATTGGTGGATGGGGAGGGATTCGAACCCTCGAGACGCTTGCACGCCTGCCGGTTTTCAAGACCGGTGCCTTCAACCACTCGGCCACCCATCCTTATGAGCGCTACTTGCCGCGACGGGGAGGGGTCCTGAACGCCCTCGCAAGCCCGCGGCAAGCAAGGATCAGCCTAGCGCCGAACCTTGCTGATTTCGCTTAACGCCTTTTCAGCAGCTTGAGCCTGGAACTGCAACCTTCCTGGCAGCATTATGCGCCTATCCTTCAGCGTTGCCCGATTCTCAATCCGAACATGACCCGCACCCCAGACCTTTACGGCCGCGACGCAAAGCGCCCCCACCACATCCCCTGGCGCGGCTGGTGGCAAGTCGGGCAGAGGTTGTGGACCGAAAGCAGCCGCGACAATCTCTCGGTGGTCGCCGCCGGCTGCGCCTTCTTTGCCCTCTTTGCCATCTTCCCGGCGCTCACGGCGCTGATCTCGGTCTATGGCCTCACGGCCAATCCTACGACCGTCGAACAGGAATTCGCCATGCTGGCGGAGGTGCTGCCGGAGCAGGCCTATGGCGTCGTCATCGAGCAGATCCGCCGCATCGCCGAAACCCCGAGTCAGTCGCTGGGTTGGAGCCTGGCGCTCAGCCTGGGCATTGCCTTTTGGAGCGCGAATTACGGCACCCAGGCCCTGATGATGGCCCTCAACATCGCCTATGAGGAGCCTGAGCGGCGGAGCCTGTTCCGGTTTTATCTGAGCGCCTTCACCTTCACCTTGGCCGGAATCTTCGGCGGCGTGGCCATGCTGCTGGCCATCGTCTACGTGCCGCTGCTGTTTGCCTTCACCGGCAACTCCGAGACCTTTGAACTGTTGGTGCGGGTGATACGTTGGCCACTGCTTGCGGTCTTGGTTCTCTTCCTGCTTTCGCTTCTCTACCGTTATGGCCCGTGCCGGCGTACGGCGAAATGGCGTTGGGTGACCGCGGGCTCGCTGTTCGCCACCGCCGTGTGGCTGCTCGCCTCCGCTGGCTTCTCGCTTTACGTCTCCAATTTCGCCAATTACGACCGCATGTATGGATCGCTTGGCGCGGTGATCGTCCTGCTATTCTGGCTCTATATCTCCTTCTACATCGTGCTGCTCGGCGCCGAGATCAACGCCGAGCTCGAGCTACAGACGGCGGAGGATACGACCGCCGGCGCGCCGCGGCCCCTCGGCGAGCGGGGGGCTTTCGTCGCCGACCATGTGGCTGGCGGACCGGACGGCGACAAGCGACCCTTGCGTCCCCCGCCGCAAGCCGCAAAGGCCAAGCCAAACGTCTGACCGGCCTGCACAAGGCGAAAGTACCCATTGTCCAAGCGAGGCTTTCACTCTAGTGCCGCGCAAGCGGTTGAATTAGCGTCGATCCCTCAATCGAGCTCATGCGCAGACGGGCCCCGGGCCCAAGGAAATCGGAGCGAGTGGTGGCGTTGGAGGCGCAGTCGGACGTGAGACCGGAGGCGGCCGTGCCTGAACGGCGGGACCAGGACCGCTCGCGCCATGCTCGTGCATGGGCCTCTCCCTGGGCGAAAGGCATTCGGGATCTCTGGCGCGGCTGGCGCGACTATCGGGAACTCTGGCTTGCCATCGGCTGGTACGACATCAGGAAGCGCTACCGGCGCTCCGTGCTCGGGCCGTTTTGGATCACGATCAGCCTCGGGGCCTTTATCGTCGGATTGAGCCTCATCTATCTGCCGCTGGTCGGCGCCGACGCGAGCAGCTATCTGCCCTATCTCGCCTTCGGCTTCATCGCCTGGCAGCTGATCTCGCATTTGATCACCGATGGCTGCACCGTCTTCATCGCCAATGGGCCGATCATTCAGCAGCTGCGAGCGCCGCTCAGCATCTATATCTACGAGACGGTCTGGAAGCATCTGATCATCTTCGCCCATAATTTGTTGATTTACGTCGTCATCGTCCTCGTCTTCGGTCTTTGGCCGAGCCTCGATACCCTGTTCATCATCCCCGGGCTGATCCTTGTCAGTATCAACGGGGTTTCGCTTGGGATGTTGCTCGGAACCCTTTGCGCGCGGTTTCGCGATATTCCGCCCATCGTGTCGACTATCGTGCAGATGCTGTTCCTGCTCACCCCGATTCTGTGGCACCCCGACCAGATTCCAGGGCGCAAGATGATGGTCCTGTTCAACCCCTGCTATTATCTGGTCGAGATCATTCGGCAGCCCCTCCAGGGAAACGCGCCGTCGCTGTTTGTCTGGGGGGTGGCGTCGGGGCTGACCGTCTTCGGATTCGTCGTCGCTCTCATCTTCTTCTCCCGGTTTCGCGACCGGGTCGTCTATTGGTTGTGATGCCGCCATGGCCTCGGTGCACCTCACCAACGTAACCGTCAGTTTTCCCATCTACGATTCGCGCAGCCGGTCGCTGAAGCGGCGCGCCATGTCGATGGTCACGGGCGGGCGCGTGCGAAGCGATCCCACCGGGCGGATCAGCACCAACGCCAGTCACCGCGTCTCCATCCGCGCTCTGGATCGCGTCGACCTCACCATCGAGCACGGCACGCGTCTTGGCCTCGTCGGGCGCAACGGTGTGGGCAAGAGCACGCTATTGCGCGTCATCGCCGGCATCTACACGCCCGAGGCCGGCAAGATTGCCGTCGATGGCAAGATTGCGTCGCTGTTCGGGGGCAGTCTTGGCATCGATCCGGAACTGAGCGGCCGCGAGAACATCGAGCTGCGCGGCCTCTATCTCGGTCTGTCCAAGGCGGAGATCGGCCAGCGGATGGACGATGTCGTCGAGTTTACCGAGCTCGGAGCCTTCATCGACATGCCGTTCCGCGCTTACTCGGCCGGCATGCGGGCAAGGCTCGACTTTGCCATCTCGACCGCGATCGAAGCCGAGATCCTGCTCCTGGACGAGGGTCTTGGTGCGGGCGATGCAAGCTGGACACCTCTAAAAACTCTCGTGCGGCGAAATCGGCGTGAGTATTTGGTCGACTTGATTCCGGTTTGTTCCCGGTCCGATTCCTAAACGTTCGCAATGGAGAGGGCCGTCGGTAACCACCTCCGAGGTTTTTAGAGGTGTCCAGCTTCATCGACAAGGCCAATCAGCGCCTGGCGAGACTGGCGGAAGCCGCGGGCATCATCGTTGTCGCCACCCATTCGGAAGCGCTCCTGCGCAAGACCTGCACCACGGCGGTCCTCATGCAGGCGGGTCGAATTGTTGCCCTTGGCAGCGTCGATGAGGTGCTGGAGCTCTATCACGCCTCCCTGGCAGCCTGACGTTCGGCTAGCCCGGACTCGATGAAGTGCGGAGCGTGGCGAAGCGCCTTGCGGGGATCCCAGACGAGCATGCGGGCAATGTCCCGATTGGAGCGGACGCGGCCGCTTTGGACCTGGCGCCGCTGGCGCAGTGCGCCAGGAAGTCCCCTGAGCCCCGCCAGCAACCCTTTGAGCGCCGGCCGCCATCCGGCGATGCCCCGCCGCAACAGGACCAGCGGCACCACCGCGACTTGCAGCAGGATGACGAGCCAGATCAGGGGTGAGGGCACGTTCTTGGCCATGAGCCACAGACGGTTGCGCTGACTATGAAAAATGAAGAAATCGCTGTCGGCGCCGGCGATGGCCGAGCCCACATGCAGCACTTCGGCGCGGCGCACCTGGACGCAACGCTCGCCGCGGAGACGCAGGCGGAACCCTAGATCGACGTCTTCGAGATAGCAGAAGAAGCTCTCGTCGAAGCCACCCGCCGCAAGAAATGCCTCGCGGGCGTAAAGCGCGGCGGCGGCGCAAGGTCCAAAGACATCCCGGTCGCCGTCCGGTAGCGTGGTCATGAGCTGGCCCGAGGCGCCGCGCCAAGCCGTGCCGAAGATGGAATAGACGTCGCCGAAGCCGTCGACACGATCTTGCCGTCGCGCATCGATTTGGGTCGAGCCGAACATGGTCGCATCCGGATACCGGACGCTGGCCCGGCGCAGTTGCTCGAGCCAGTCCTTCCGAGGCTCCGCATCGGGGTTGAGGGTGATGATCCAGTCCGTGCCGCAATCCGAGGCAGCAAGATTATTCGCCGCGGCAAAGCCGAGATTGGCGCGGGCGAGAACGACCCGGAACCGGTCGTCGGGGAGGCTCAGCGCCTCAATGGAACCGTCCAGCGAGGCGTTGTCGACGATGACCGCCTCGAAATCGGCGAGCGTTTGCGCGGCAAGCGCGTCGGCGCAGTCCTGCAGCAGGGAGCCGGCATTGTGATTAACCACGATCACCCGCGCCCAAGGCGCAACAGACCTCATCGATCGACGCTCCCGGACCGCGTGCAACGGCCCTGTAACTCGCCTATAGCGCGTAGAGATAATCCGTACTAGCCTCAATTCCTGGGTCGGCGGTGAGACTGACCGGGGCAAAACCGGATGGCATTGCAGGTCCTTCTATTCACCCGATACGGCCGCACCGGCGCGAGTAGCCGCTTGCGCTTTCTGCAATATCTTGCCGGGTTGGACGAGTACGATATCGACGTACATCCGGCTCCTTTCCTCGACGACGATTATCTGAGGGAACTTTATGCCGGGCGCCGCCCGTCGATGAAGCGCATTCTCGGCTTTTATTCGGAGCGACTGCGGCAGCTCGTCAGGGCTCAAGACTTCGACGTCGTCTGGATCGAGAAGGAAGTCCTGCCTTGGGTGCCGCACTGGGTGGGGATGACCGCACTCGGCTCGCTTCCCACGGTCGTCGATTGCGACGACGCTTGGCATCTCCGCTACAGCCAGTCCCCCAACCCACTCGTCAGATGCGCGCTCGGCAAGAAGCTCGAGCATATCGCAAAACGGGCCGACTTTGTCATTGTCGCCAACAAATTCCTGCAAAGCTGGGCCGAGAATGCCGGCGCCCGCCAAGTGGCCTGCATTCCGACCGTCGTGGATTTGAGGCGATATCCGCGGGCGCCGCTTCCCCCGGCCGAGCCTTTCACCATCGGCTGGATCGGAACGCCGGAGACCGCGCCCTATCTCGACACGATCAAGGGGGCGCTGCGTCAGGTCCTCGCCAAGGAGAACACCCGTCTGTTGCTGGTCGGTGCGAAGCAGCCATTTCTGCCGGAGCACGACGTAGAGACCCAACCTTGGTCCGAGGCCAGTGAGACAAGCCTGCTCAACCGCATGCATGTCGGTATCATGCCTCTGGCTCAGGGCGCGTGGGAATACGGAAAGTCTGGCTACAAGCTCGTGCAGTACATGGCCGCCTGCAGGCCAGTCGTCGCGTCGCCGGTCGGCGTCAATTGCGACGTCGTGCAGGATGGCGTGAACGGCTTCTTCGCCGCGACCGAGGAAGAGTGGGTCGAGCGGCTTGAACAATTCCGCGGCAATCTCGAGTTGAGCGCCGCATTAGGCGCGGCCGCGCGCGAGACGGTTGAAGAATCGTTCTCGCTCAGCGCCACCCTGCCCAAGGTCGCCGAGATCTTGCGGTCCGCGGCAGCCTTGAATACAGCCGGGGGGCGCTCGTCCCGAGCCGCCTCTAGACTTGGTCTGGCGCGCTCCGCCGGGTCCAACGGCGTCGCACCATCCCGATGAACAGCACCAGGAGGGCGCCACCGGTGGCCGCTGCAAGCTGAGCCGAGTGGATGGTCGCGGGATCAAGATGGTGCGTGAATAACGGATCCCCGAGGATGATCTCTCCCGCAATCCAGCCGAGCAGCGCAGCACCGGCCCAAACGATGACAGGGAAGCGCTCCAGGAGCGAGATGACGGCGGCCGCCCCGGCCATGATCAAAGGAATGCTGCAAGCCAATCCGAACATGAGCAAGGCGTAGCTGCCGCGCGCCGCGGCGGCGACAGCGATGACGTTATCGAGACTCATGACGACGTCGGCGATCGCAACGATTCTAATGGCTTGCCACAGGCTATTGACGGGTTGGATTTCGTCGTCCCGGCAATTCTCGTCGCATCCGAGCAGCTTAACCGCGATCCAGAACAGACACAGCCCGCCGACGATTTTGATGTAGGGCATCGTCAGCAACTGCGTGACGATGCCGGTGAACGCCACGCGCAGCGCGATCGCGACCAAGGTCCCGATTACGATACCCCACATGCGTTGACGCGGCGGCAGCTTGCGGCAAGCGAGCGCGATGATAACGGCATTGTCGCCCGACAACAGAATGTCGATCCAGACAATCTGCAATACGGCGAGCCAGAAGCCGGGTTCTTCAACGGTCATGCAGCTGCTCTGCCCCCAATCCGCACGAACCGGCCGAACACCGAATCCGGCTAAGGCCGTGCCTACCTTTTGCCGCCAAAAACGGCAAGGGCAAGACGGATACAGCCCGGATATAAGCCTTCCGGTGCCAGATAGAAGGAGCGGCGCCGACTTTATCGCCGAGGCAGGTCCCGGCTATTCGCTTTTCGCTTTGTCTCCGGCTGGGACATCGTACCGTTAATGAATTATGCTCGGCTTCGTCCGGGCCGGCGAATCGGACGAATTCGTGGGCAGCTTTAGGGGGGAGACAATGCCGAACTTGAATCCAGAAGTGATCAACCCGCTCATTGCTTTGATTGCGGGCATCCTGATCCTGCTCATGCCTCGATTGCTCAACTATGTGGTGGCGATTTACCTGATCGTCATCGGCTTGCTCGGGCTCATGCACCATTTCAACTAAAACAAGGCTCGAGGGATGGTTGAGTTTAGGATCGCGCTCCTTTTGATAAAGACCAACTGGAACCGTTCTTTCCGATGACCTATAGTTCCCTTCTCACGCTCAACACCTGGGGGAGTCCTCCCGCGCGGGCGGGCCGCGACCCTCGCAAGGAGCGGACCCGCGCCGTGTGACATGGCGAAAATTTGGCCGCCGACGCTGTTCGGGTTCAGCCAATTTCGAGGCCGAGCAGAGACCAAGCATCTTGGCGAGGGCAAACACCCGAAACAGGGTGCGACGTTGTGGAAGGATGAGAAGTTCATGCCGGGAGTCCGGCCGAGACAATTACTGTTCTGTTTGATTGCCGTCATGTCCGTGACATCGGTCGCGCTTCTCGACGCCTATGGGGTTTCGAGCGCGGCCCCGCTTGTGCTCGCCGGCACACGCGAGAAAGACGATCGGAGCGCCGGCAAACGCCATTCCGAATCGGACTATGTCTGGTCGGCGACCCGCAGCGGCTCGACTCTGAGGCTGAGGGGGCTTGTGCCCTCCGAGGAGGATCGGCGCACGGTGCTCGGCATGGTCAAGGCCCACTTCGCCGACCTTGAGGTCGAGGATCGCCTCAAGATCACGCAAGGCGGACCGCCCAGGGAGCAATGGCTCGGCGCCGTCAGCTTCGGCCTCAAGCAGCTCTCCCATCTGAAACAAGGATCGGCGCGGCTGTTGAATGCCGGTCTTAAGGTCGACGGCGAGGCGCGGAGCGGCCCCGACTACACCGAGGTGAAGAAGGCGCTGTCCGGGCCCATGCCGGTGGGGCTTACGGTCTTGAACGACAATGTGCGGCCTCCGCTGGCAAACCCATTTATCTTCGTCGCCGCGCTGGGCCCCAATGCCCTCACCTTGACCGGCGGCGTGCCGAATGAGAACACGCGGAAGCAACTCAAGGATCTGTCGCGGCGCCTCTTCGCCCGTCCGACGCTGGACGACCAGCTTGAGCTTGCGTCCGGGGCGCCAAAGGACTGGAAGAACGCGGTCGAAACGTCGCTGCGCGCGCTGAGCCAGCTCGACTCCGGCAAGATATCGCTGTCGGGTGTCGCGCTGACCGTCGAGGGCGTGGCGCCGGACAAGGGCACGGCGGTGGCGGTGGCCTATCAGCTCCGGCGAGACCTGCCGACGCTCTTTTCCTCCTCCGAGAGTATCAAATGGAAGGAGGCGGATGTCTCGCGCAATGTCGGCGAACTGATGGTGCCGCGGGTCAAGGAGATCATCAACTCCGACACCGGTTTGGCAACGGGCGCACTTCCCTCGGGTAGCCTCGAGCCTTCGCTCAAGAGTGACTGATACCAGCTTGCGTGAAGGCTGACTCATTGGGGATTCCCGCGGACAGGGAACGCTGATTCTCTTGTGGCGAAGTGGGAGGTGATTCGCCATGAGACGAGCG
>Ga0307377_10000529_pt1 | contig 50265 bp, 88 predicted proteins | sample TR3MG_FD_202535 | JGI IMG/M metagenome (GOLD analysis project Ga0307377, IMG submission 202535) | Soil microbial communities from Risofladan, Vaasa, Finland - TR-3 | ecosystem: Environmental > Terrestrial > Soil > Coastal area > Acid sulfate soil | place: Finland: Risofladan, Vaasa | collected... | reverse complement strand
GCAAGGAAGAGGCAATAAGCGAGTTATATAATCTAATGCACACTATGACTGAAGAGGGAACTATCTTCACGTGGAAGCCCGAAAAGGTAAGGGCAATCATAGACCGCATAGACACCACGGAGGTGTCGGGGAAGGCAGAGGGCATGACTTGTTTTACCTGTACTCACTTTGATGAAAACATTTGTCAACAAAGTGGTGGAGAATGTCTAAAGCACGAACTCAAAGGAGAATCATAATGACAGACCAGACACCAGAGGAACGGCAGGTTATTAAATGAAGGAGAAGTTAAATGGTTTGGATTTATTTAGCGGAATTGGAGGAATCAGCGAAGCCCTTTCGCCATGGGTCGGCACAGTCGCCTATTGTGAAAACGAGCGATACGCTCAAGCCGTCTTACTTTCAAGAATGTCAAGAGGTGAGATTGACAACGCCCCTATCTGGGATGACGTTACCACACTCAAAGGAAAAGACCTCCCAGAAATCGACATCATCAGCGGTGGCTTCCCCTGTCAAGACATTAGTATTGCGGGAAGTGGAGCGGGCTTGGCGGGAAAGCGAAGTGGACTATTTGGCGAAATCGTTAGGTTGTCTAGCGAACTACGACCAGAGTTCATCTTCTTGGAAAATGTGCCAGCTATCACTTTTCGAGGACTTGCTGAAGTTACCGGAGTGTTGGCCGAGTTACGGTATGATTGTAGATGGGGCTTGCTATCAGCTTTCGACATGGGAGCGCCGCACAGACGAGAAAGGTGGTGGTTGCTGGCTCACTCCAAGAGCAACGGAAACAGGAGAAAACACGGACAACTTCGTGAAAAGAATGGGCAACAGGACGGACAAGTGTGCGGGGAGTTTAAGTGCGCAAGTCAAAACACCAAAGACATGGCCGACACCAACAACAGCAGACACCTTCACAGACAAACTGAAGTCGAGCCAGCAGAAAGAAGGGTCAATGCACAGTGTAAATCTAAGTCAAGCGGTGCAGATGTGGCCAACACCAAGAAGCCAAGAGCCGGGAAGGACAACGGTAGGATACGGAAGGGGGCTGGCGGAATTGGTGGAAGGGAAAACACAGATGTGGCCGACACCAACGAAACAGGATTACAAACGCCGCGGACCGAACAGCAATCAACAAGGGCTACCAGAAGTGATACACAAACAGACATATCCAACCCCGGCGGCAAGGGATTACAAAGGCGGCAGAAATCAAGAAACTCTAGAAGCGGCAGGGAGGAACGAGAACAACAGCTTGCCGGACAAGGTGAACGCGATGGAGGGGATTACTGGCCAACTGAACCCAACGTGGGTAGAGTGGTTAATGGGCTACCCTTTAGAAACGACCGCCTTAAATGCCTTGGCAACAGCGTGGTTCCGCAGTGTGCGAGGGAAGCGTTCAAAAGGTTAGGAGGTTTAACATGAAACTACTAACAAAGTTCTTTAACCTTCAAGGACTAGACGACCTACTCATACAAGAAGGTAAGGGCAAGCACGGCGACAATGGGTGGCGGGAGAAAGACTTGAGTGTTCATTACACAAAGTTTCACGGGCATTTCGATAGATGGAACTCAATAGGAGGACATATAGACCCAGACAGCGGACGACCTAGCATCGACCACGCTATTATCAGACTGTTAATGATACGAGAACTAACTAAAGGAGAATCATAATGCCGGAGAAGCTAACGAAGGAAGAACAAACAAAGTACGACAACGACAGGAGCGCAAAACAGTTAGCGAGCGAAATACGGGCGTATTACCAAGACCCCGCCTGCTTCGTCACACACCCAAAGGATGATTTATCAAGCATGGTAGTGAAGGATTTTCAGCGTATCATAGACCGCATACAGCCCGACAACAGCGAGATAGAAAAAGCATCACGGGAACTTTATTATCTGCACGACCGAGATATTAACGTCACCGACAAAGGAAGACCATCATCTGATGAATGGGGTATTGCCTTAACTAAACTCGGTGAGGCACTTGGCGTAACGGGAGTGGCACAAGAAAATCCAAAGGAGAAGCCATGACAGACAAACAAGAAGAGATAAGAAAGAAACTCGAAGAGCTAGGCATAAAACTAACTCCTGAAGATATGGAGAAAGCGTTAGTAAAGTTTAGAGAACTAGCAAAAGGCAATCTAGACCGCACTAACACAGGAGAAGCCATGACAGACAAGTTGAGCAAGGAAGATGCACTAGACCTGATATACGGAAGCGAGCCAGAGAACGAACACGCAAGGGAGGCATGGCAGGAGATGAGGAATAAGCTAGGTGGTATCATAGACCACATACAGCCCGACAACTCCGAGATAATCAAGAAGGTGGAGTCGGAGTTGTGCGACTTGATAAAAAACATGAAGTTCACAGACGCAAAGTACGTTGTACTAATGGACGCAAAGGCGAACAAAATCCTCTCAATCCTCAAAGGAGAATCATAATGGAAACGTGTCCAACGTGCTTTGCGAAACATAATCCTTTTTGTTGCCCGAAATGTAGTACCAATGAATATGTATTTACAACAGATGACGGGAAGAAATGGTCGTGGGCATATTGTAAACTCTGCGGAAGAATAGGGTTTGCATATCCCAACATTACCCACAAAGGTAAATCTCAAGCAATAAAAGCGTGGAATTGGATAACCAAAGGAGAATCATAATGAACATCAAGACCAAGTTTGATATAGGGGATAAGGTATGGTTGATACGTGAGTCTGTTAAATATAAAAAATGTGATTCATGTGGTATCGAATTGAAAGTAGATAAATTGGTATGGGAGATAGACGATTCTTTTATAATATGTGGGATTTCTGCTAATTGGCGTAAAGAGAAAAATACAAACGCACAACATTGGACAGAATATCGAGCAAGTCATGGGACTTCATTGCCGAAGGATGATATGTTCCCAACCAAGAAACAAGCACAAGCAGAGTGCGATAAGAGAAACAAGAAAGGAGAATCATAATGCCAGAGATAGAGAAGCTTAAATGGAAAAAGCCAAGGCACAAAAACGCTTATCCGTGGGAGTATGGGCCAGTTCGTAATTTATGTGCCGTACTCGAAGAACAATTTAATACAGTGGACGAGAAGAAAAAAGCAGTTAAGTGGATGTGGCAGATACGTTATAACGATGGTCATGTTGGGTGTCCTTCTTGGGGTTATACCGAAACCATTGAACAGGCAAAGAGAGAAGCAGAAGTTTGGTTGCGAGGTTTTGAGTCTTGCGACCGTGATATTAAAGATACATTCGAGCTTTTAGAGAAGGCAAAGAAATACGGTTGGGAAGGCTGGATGTCTGGGCGGTTAGCGGTCATGTATCAAAGTTCGGGCATAACACCACCAAAGGAGAAGCCATGACAGCTAAAACAAAGGAGGTGGAGTGATGAAGATTGAATATTTTTTGTTTGAAATTAGACCATCTTTCTATGGGGATAGCTTGAAAGAATTGTTTTTTGAGGTTAGAGTGAATGGAAAAAAATATAGCTTCTCCGAACAACGACACGTGGACGATTTGGAAAGTCATTATGACTATTATTTTAAGGCAGCTAAAGAAGCATTGAAAAACACTATTGAAAAGGAAAAGGAGAGTAAGCCATGACAGACAAGACATTGAGCAAGGAAGATGCACTAGACCTGATATACGGAAGCGAGCCGGAGAACGAACACGCAAGGGAGGTGTGGCAGGAGATGAGGGATAAGCTAGGTGGTATCATAGACCGCACACAGCCCGATAACGGCGAGATAATCAAGAAGGTGATGGGGCGAATAGCAACAGATGTAAGACTCATCGGACGATTGAAGGAATCCGAACACAGAGATTTCGAGAAGGATATCCGGAAAATACTCGAAGGAGAAAAAGAGTGATCGAGAAATTTCATAAGATCTCAGATAGAGAAGCTAAAGCCGTGTAATTGTGGAGCTAGCAGAGATGATTTAACCATAGATATGATGGACGGCAATAACAAAGTGTCATGTAAAATATGTGGCATGAATACCGATTGGAAATATTGGGGGGAAGATGGCGAAGGCGCAATTAAGTTTTGGAACACCCGCACGGGAGAACCCGACAACTCCGAGATAATCAAGAAGGTGGAGCGTTTAAGGGATTATAAAACCGTGAAGCATAAATGTGGTTATGGTGTAGCTGATGGGTGTATATTTTGTGATGGAACTGGATTAATTGAGGTCAAGAGGAAAGATGGACGATTTAAAGAAGGTATCAATCATGTCCTCAAAGCACTCAAGGAAGGAAGGTAGTAATGGATGAAATACACGGATTCAAAGATAGTACATTAAGATCGATCCCATTCACTCAATATCTATTACCTGATGGAAAAACGATGGAGATCGTGATAGACAGATCCGCCGAAGTAGAAAACATGGCAAGGGGGCTTTTACATGCCGGCATGAAGTTTGAAATAGAGATATTGTCAACGGGAGCAGTGAGCATGACCTGTGAAAAATCAGGAGGCCAAGGAGATGAAGATGATACTTTAGCTCATATACTATGTATCAACGGGCCCGAGGTATTACGCGCGGTAGATATGTTAATCGTAACTGCATTTAAGGAAGCCATAAAAAAGTAAGGGACGACAAAGGAGGGGTAATGAATAGCGAAATTGATTTGAAGCTTGGAGTAGAAGATCGGGAACTATGTACGGCGTGTGGCGGTATCTGTTGTAAGCGTAATCCAGGAGTAGCATTACCCCAGGACTACGGAGCACATCCACGAACTATAGCTAATAAACTGATTACTGGCAGGTGGATTGTAGATTGGTGGGAAGGCGATCCGACAGATGGAAAGCTAGAACCTGGACAGATAGCATACTTCTTAAGGCCAGCGATAAAGGGATTTATAGATAAACTACGTTACGCAGGATGGGGAGGCGAGTGTACCTTCCTAACCGATGAAGGTTGCGAGCTAGAGCTTAAAGATAGACCGGCAGAGTGCAGATGGTTGGTTCCAGCAGATAAGATAGAGGACTGTTTAATGATTAAGAAGGTCGGTAAACGTAACGCCGCTATAGAATGGTTAAAATGTGGTGACGCTCTTGAGCGAGCAATAGATCTAGCGAGGAGGATGAGTAATGAACGATAGCCCATTAAGAGAATTAGTAACGGGATTAGTTAGTTGTAGAGATGACGCGAGAAGAACCGCCGAGCAAATGCGCGAGGCCGAGACGGGGCCCTTTAAGCACGGGAACTCGATGGATACTATAGCGGATATATACCAGGAGAGTATCGGCCGGATCTGCGAGGCGATAAATACTCTACGGATAAGAAGATGCCGTGATACGTTTATGCAAGGCGCCGAGGAATATAGTAACGAATATATCCCTATAGGCGAGATACCTACGAGCGGGGATCTAGTAGATATGACTAAGGATAAAACCGAGGAAGAAAAAGGAGGCGATAACATGCCAGAGGAACCAAGGGAAGAGACGAAGACACGAGCCGTAACCATATGGGACAACGTCTACCATATCAGGGAGGATGATGCGGAGGCGTGGAAGGCATTGCGGGCTGTAGCTAATTATGTCAGCGTAAGCAAGAACAAGCGCGGGAGGGGATCCGGTGGACGGGCCCAGCGACGAGCCAATTGATCTAGAACCCAAAGAGGTAATATATCCGTGAAGCAGTACGCGAGCTACAGGATCTTCTAATGCAGGAGTGGGACAAGACGATAGACCATATCGTTACAGCGTGTAAGTGGGCGGCGGGATGCATCAGGTGGTTATTAGGTAAGCGTTAAACATCAGGGAGTAGTTAATGCACGAGGACATGATAGCGTTACTAAAGGTGATGGAAGAGCGGACGGTGACAATGCAGATAAACATTAAAGCCGGGAATACGGAAGGAGTAGTACAGGAAGGCGTGAAGCTATCCGGTAACATGAACGAGCTAGCACAAAAGATAGAGCGTGCTATAAGCTAGGTAGCAGGGAAGCGAAGAGGAATCCGAGAGAGAGAAAGCTATAAGACACAGTAAGATAACACCAGATAAGAACAAAGGGCCTGTAGTGAAAGCTACGGGCCTTTTTATATGCAAAAATAAGGAGAAATAGGCAATGTAAAATAAGTAAAATAAAACGAAATTAATGCTTTACAACAGACCATTGATACTATACATTATAGCAACCAGGAGGAACGATGGACAAAAAGCAGTATACGCCAAGCGGAAAGTTAATTGAACCGCCAAGTGCTAAAGAAATAGTTGGTGCTTCAGAGGCACAAAGAACGTTACTGAGAAGACGGATAGTAGGGAAGAATTCGGAGATGCGCATTGAAGCAGCGCTTCTTTTTATTTCGGGACTATGTACGTCGTCAACAAAGCTCGCCGCAAAATTTAATAAATCAAGAAACACTATTCTAAACTGGAGAAGCAAAGACGGATGGCTTGATCTTGAATCCGAAACCGCAAGCCTTGTCGGGGCTAAGCTAGCACCCGGCGTGGCAGACTGGAAAATTCGCAAGATCCAAAGTTTGGAAGAAGATCTTAATTTGATCGATAAAATCAAGCATCAAGTGAAGCCGAAGAGCCTTGAGGGATTATTGAAGGCTAAGACGGTGATACTGGAGGCGCTGGCGTTGTTAAGGGGCGAGGCGACACAGCGGACGGAGATGATGTTGATGGCATGGGAGGCGCCGACGCCTGATTCAGAACCAAGGGGAGCGATACCGATAAGGGGTATAGATTTATCAGAGGATAGTTATAGCAGTAGGCCGGCGATCACGGGGCTAGATGATGACGCATTACCTGGGGATATAGCGGAAGCGATAGCAGAAGGTAGAACCCCGAGATATACGCGCCCGGCGTTTCTTGATAATACGGCAGAATCGCAGGGGGTGTTAGGTAGTGGCGAGGGGCGAAAAGGCGATCCAATAGCGATTGCTCGGGGGGATGTTAAAGACACGGATGGTGGTGATAAGGTAGAAGCGGGTAGCGGACGCATACGCGCGCGCGGGGGGCGGAGATTATCAGGTGGTAGGACGACGACGGTAGAGTTAAAGCCGGGGGAGTTATGAAGCCGAGCGATAAAACAAAGTGGGTAGAGGTAGGGCTTGCGCTGGAGGCAGGGGATATCAGCAAGGATGATTTGTCGATATCAGAGATAGCCAGGGCGCGGAGGGAGTTGGAGGAGTACAGAAGATGGGAGATGATAGGGCCAGGTGATCTTGCCGGGTTTCCAAAGACAGAAAAGATTAACTGCCGGTGTACGCCATACGTTGAGCATAAGATAATAATAACAGCACAGATACAAACAGCGCGCGGAGCATTGAAGGGTATATCGTTTACACGAGGGATGGATGGAGCCAAGGGGCTGGCAAAGTTGATACCAGGGATGAACGATATCATTAGCCGAGCGTGTAACATAGACACCAGGGGCGAGTTAAGCAACTAAGGGAGGACGTTATGCCAAGTGTAAAGGATGGAGCGATAGAACTAAACAGGTTACTTGAAGCATCCTTTATAGCAGGCACACAGGATCAGGCGGAGTGCGTGGCCGAGAAGGGGGCATGGGATGTAGCCGAGTCATTCGGTTGGAGGAAGGATGATGGGACATGGAAGTCGGCAGCCGAGATGGAAGGATATGTTGCCAAGGCAATAGAGGTTACAGCGGATTATGTGAGGGTAAGGGTGCGGCAGCCCGGGGAATTCCAGCCAAGGAGTTTTAGGACAATCGTCTTGGATAAGAGCAGAGGGATCAAGGCGGTTATCGGAAGACTCAAGGGTAAAACGACAACGGCGAACCAGAGCATACTCTTTGCCAGGGTTAAAGGATGGACTCCAAAGACAGCAGAGAAGTGGGTAAGGGATCACGGGATGAAACCAGTATAGCGGAGGCCAGGGATGCCAAAGGTTAAAGGAGTAAAACGAATACTTAAGCGCGCGGGTGAGCTAGATAAAGAAGGACGTATCTATTCACCCGGGGCCCTAGCAGGCGCGGCCAGGGAATCCACAATAGGACAACGACCTGAGCGTCATGGGATGGTGCTGGGTTTAAAGTATACGGGAGGAGAACTTGTAGCCAATGTTTACTTCCCATTAGGGATAACCCCAGAGGACATTGGAATAGAGATGCACGGCGAGATATTAAGATCAACCATTACCAAGGACAGTAATGGCAAGGAGTATCAGCTGGTAGAGGAGTTTAGAGTAGATAATATTAAATTAGTCAACCGGGCCGAGGCAAAGCAAGCTGAGAATATCGGCGACCGTGAAAAAATATCGCATGGGGCCCCCCACTATCCTCCCTCAAATAAATTGGCAGGGAATAAACTTGGGGCATGTGGTACCGAGGAGGAGTGTGTGGGGCGGGGGGTTGCGGGCGTTGCGGAAGGGGGAGGGGAGCCGGGGGGCGAAGTTGAGATGGGTGACGGAGGCGGGAGGCGTGAGGGGGTTGAGCGTGGGGCGGAAGGTACGGGGGCGAGGGGTGTGACGGTTGATGGTGTTCGGGGGATGGTGGCGACGATGGGTGTGGAAAACGAGGAAGCGCAAAGCGCGGGGGGAGGAATATGAGCGATGATTTTGTGATGCCGGATTGTAAGCTATGCGGTGCAAGTGAAGCGGGAGCGATCTGCCAGAATTGTTATGAGATAATGAAGGCGTGTATGGCGAAGGGGATGACTTTGGCGGCGGGCGTGAGGCAAGCGGTGGAGTTGGGCGAGGGGGTAGCGATGCTCGGGTCTGAAGAGTGCGGGTCAGGATGGAACGCGGTAGCCAGCGCGGTCAAGCTCACCGATGAGCAGTTTAAGCGGAGCGATAAGATAGCGCCGGGGAGGAAATCATAATGGTAGCCAAGAAATATACCGGGCCGGAGATGCTGAAGGCCTGCGGGCGTGCCGGGCGCGACGGTGAGCGCCGAGGTGTTATCGCTGGCGTGGTCATCGGAGTACTGTTTACGGTGGTAGCCGTGGGCGCTTTTTTAGTTGCGATAACAGGAGGGATGAGATGAAGACGGGGCTTAACAATAAGGCGTGCGAAGGGATTACCCCAGGGGTGAGAGTATTATCGGTACTTGGGCCTGACGGAATAACTATTGTCCATCAGGTAACAGGAGGGGATATCGAGAAGGTCGCGGGGGTTGTATCGAGACGTGTTGCGAGGAAACTTAAAGAAGCGAGCCCGAGGAGGGCCGGTTAATGAAGATAACGAAAATAAGTATCAAATTGGACTCGCCCGATGCCGGACGACGGATAGCGACCGCCGAGATAGAGATCGACGGGATTTTGACGGTACGGGGGTTTGGAGTTTTTCCAGACGGAGCAGGATGGGGGTTGAAAGTATATCCACCTTCCGGCCGTGGAGATAAGGGCGAGCGGATCCCGCTTTTTGATACAACAGATAAGACGATGGGATCGGAGACGAACACAAAAATACTTGAGTTAGTAGAAGCGGAGTTAAAAAAGAGGGAAATAGAACGGTGCAAGCCGAAGCAGTAAAGACAGTAATACCTTATAAGCCGTTAGAGTGGACACGATCATCGGGATACGATAATCGGTCGGGATCATTTTTGAAGGACGGCCCGGGCTTCCACGATAGCCAGGCAAGATTTCGTCTGGTTTGCGGAGGCCGTAGGTTAGGCAAGGGCGAGAGCGCGGCCCCGGAAATGTATAAGGCGGCGGTAATGAAACCTGGAAGTATTAACTGGTGGGTCGCCCCGATATATAAAATATCCCGGGTAGGATGGAAAAAGATAGTTCCTCTGGTTCCGCAATGGGCCATCGAAGATTTTTCGAAGACGGATATGTATATTAAGTTAAAAAACGGGAGCGAACTCGAATGCCGATCAGCGGATAACGAAGATTACCTCCGGAGCGAGGGACTTGACTTTGTCGTTTGCGACGAGATGGCGATGTGGAAAGAATCAGCGTTCGAATCTGCGATCTGGCCGGCGCTGGCAGATAAAGAAGGAAAACTGGTCGGGCTAACGACACCGAAGGGTAGGAACTTTTTCTTCAGGCATTGGACGCGAGGGCAAGATCCACAATATCCGACGTGGGCATCATGGAGATTCCCGACACACGCAAATACTACCCTATCACCTCAAGCTATCGAGGAACTTACATCAGGAATGAACGAGATGGTTTATCGGCAGGAGATACTGGCGGAGTTTATAGCGGATGCAGGAGGTGTTTTTAGGAACGTCCGGGATAATATACGAAACTTCTTGCCGCTTAAACATCCGATGCCTGGGCGGACTTATATAATCAGCGTTGATTGGGGGAAGCGCCGAGACTTTTCGGTCTTTGTTGTTATCGATGTAACAGAAACTCCGAGGATGATAGTTGCCTATGACCGGATCAGCAAGGTCGATTACAATATTCAACTCGATCGTCTCAAGAATATGATAACCAACTGGAGACCATCAAAGGTAAAAGCGGAGCAGAACTCGATAGGTGATGCTCTGATAGATAACTTGCGGCGGGATTTACCGAGAGTATTTGTGGAAGGAGTGTTTGTAGCAGGCGGTCGAGATGGTGGAAACAAGAATAGGATGATAGAAAAGCTGGCAATGGCGGTCGAGAATGGAGAAATATTATATCCGGACTGGCCGGAGTTAGTAGCCGAACTGGAATTGTATGAATATATGACATCAAGCAGAGGGAATGTGAAGTACGGGGCCCCGAGCGGATATCACGATGACTGTGTAATGGCAACGGCCATCGGAGACGAAGAAGGCGAATACGTTGAACCAGCCGTTAGCTTTGCTGGATAGGAAGTTATGAACATAATTAAAAAAATATCTAATATGTTCGCCCCAAAACAGGATGCGGCAATTTCTATTGCCGCCCGTGATGCCGCGCGCGGGCGCAATAGAGATACTAATGGGCCAAGAGGTGAGATCGAGGGGGCGGGCATCCAGTTCTCAAATAATATATTACCACCCTCGACTCTTTGGGACATATATCTAAGGGTTTCATGGGTTCGCGCTTGCGTTAATTCAATAACCAGAACCGCCACGGGCCGAGGCTGGGGAGTACGCCCGAAAAAGGGATACGAGAAATCAAAAGGCGCTATTCAGAACTGCGAAATAGTTAAAGCGATATTACATCGTCCAAATAACCAGGATGATGGCATCGAACTATTTGTTAATATCTTCGAGGATAACGAGATCTTTGGCAGAGGCTTTTGGGAATTGGTAAGGAGCGGCGCGGGAGAGAGAACGGATCCGGTGGTCGCTATGTATACACTTGATCCGGTAACGACCGAACCTAAAACTGACAAGAATGGCAAGATCGAGAAATTTGTCCAAAAAACCAAGGGCGGAAAAAAGATCGAATTCGAACCGTGGGAAGTTATATATTTCCCGTTATCGACAAAGGGATCATCTACGAAAGGAATATCTCCTTTGCAGTCTCTCGAGATGCCTATTGCTACAGATATACACGCCCAAAATTATAATCTTGGATTCTTTAAAAACGATGCATCACCTGGCGGGATAATAGACATGGAGGGCGCTCCAAGTGATGTTGTTCGCCGTAATAGAGAGTATATAGATCAGGAACATAAGGGATCCGGAAACTCCCATAAGTTTATGATACTCGAGGGGAAGACGAAATTTCAAAGTAACCAGGCGAATCCGAAAGAGGCAGGCTTCCTCGAGTTGCGTAGTTTCGACCGAGATGAGATATTAGCCGTTTACGGTGTCCCGCCATCTAAAGTATCTATCATCGAAACAGGAAATATTGGAGCAGGTAGTGGCGAACAACAGGATAAGACTTATAAAAAAGAGACCGTTGAGCCAAAACAGACGCGAGTATCAGCGAGGATCAATAGGTTCTTTATAGAAGGAGCGCTTAGTATTTATGATGTAGAGTTTTTCTGGAATCCCATAGATACTCAATCCGAGAAAGAACAATCGGATATTGCTAAAACCAAGACCGAAACATTTGAGATTATGGCGAAAGCTGTAGGTGTTTTACTTGAAAAAGGAGTAATTAGTGTCGAAGAAGCGCGCGCAAAGCTCGGAATTGAAGGCCCGGTTCCTCAGATTAAGTTCGATACTAAGCCGGTTCAAGTAGATAGAGGGAAGGCGCGGGAAAGACGAGGCGAAGGGCCAGAGCGTGATCCTAGTCTACGCGAATTAGAAAAGGTGGATGATACTAAAATGAAAATATCAAAAGGATCACCAAAACCTTATAGGGATGCTAACTGGTTTGAAAATAACGAGAGGTTTATCGCAACTAAGGAAGCGGTACTTGGTGAACTTATCAGATGGAAAACTTTAGCTATCCGTGAAATACGGAGAGCCGATATCCCAAAATCATTAGACATTAAAAAGAGCCCGGCAGAAGATCTAGCTAGGATAATTGATGAAGGTAGGCTTGAAGATATATTATCAACTCAAACTAAAAAGTCTTTCGAGTGGGGTGGCAAGAACGGGCTCATAGAGGCGGGATTAGATCCTAAAGCGTGGGGCCCATCTCCGGGGGATTTTGAGAATATTGATATAAGAACATCGGCCATAACTGTTAAGTTTAAGGAAGATATTAAACTAAAACTACGCTCTGCTATTCGCGATGGTATTCAGGCAGGCGAGGGGATAGATAAGATAGCGGAAAGGATCGGAAGCGTATGGGATAAAGCTATTACATATAATTATATACGCAACGGAGCAGCTGCGACCAGAACATTATCTGCCGAGGCGTGGGCGACATTAGTAGCCAGGACTGAAACACTTAGGGCGTTTAACTCCGCGAGGAAATCAGCTTTTGAATCTCAAGGCATATTACTTTTTGATATACAACTTACAACCGGAGCAGAAGAACAGTGTATATCTTTAGCTGCCAGTGGGCCATATGAAATAGCGGATGCCGAAGGATTGCTTCCGGTTCATCCTAATTGCCGATGCACGATCGTCCCATCATCTAAGAGCGAGGCCAGCGGAAAGACACCGCAACAGGCGCTCGAGGAGGCAGGAGAATGAAAGGCATAGTTTTAGCTTTTCCTCACGGTGATCTATTAATCGAAGGATCAAAGACTTTGATTATAAAAGATATTCCTCTCAGTAAAGAGCTTGGCGAAAATCTTACACTTTTACAGGGAGATATAGGATTAGGAATAATTAAATTAATATCCCGAGAAAGAATGAGCGTTGATGTGTTCTCCAAATATGACAGTAATCATCGTATATCTGATAATGAACGTCGTAGATGGTGGGAAAAATCTGAGACACTATGGGGTTTTGAGTTTAAATTAATAGAACGTTGGGATCCCCCGAGAAGAGTATTCAGGGAAAAAGCGCTTCGCACAATAGTCCCGGATATAGTATTTAAGGGTGATGATTATTATAAAACACTTGAAATGTTATTTAAGGATGAGGGTGCGTATGATGAGAGGACGTTAATGCAAGCTCATAGATTAATACACGTTTTCTATGAGCGGAGATCATCTGGCGATAAAGTCGTCATTGGCAAGTCCGAAAAATCGGTTAAGGATATTATAGAAAGGCACGTTGAATTAATTTCCGAGATGTCCGAGAGAGAAATACAACACGGGCCGCCGGACGATGATCTTAATGGATTATCAAAGCAGTTCGCCGCGTTAGTTGGTACTGCTTCTAAAAAAGGGAGGTAAGAAATGTCGATGGCAGTAGTAGAAGAAATAGGTGTATTAGAGGGGGTGTTTCCGATAGATGTTCAGTTCGATATTAAAAAGCAGATGCTTGGGGAAATCGATGAAGATGATTTTTTTGTAGAAGGGTTTGCATCTACATCGGATCTCGACGAGCAGGGAGATGTAATAACATTTAACGCTTTAAAGAAGGCGGCGAAAGGCTTATTGAAAAACTCGACCGCTCTTTTTAACCATGATCCTGATAAGCCTATCGGGAAGATCGAAGAAGCGGAAGCCATCGAGGGTAAGGGGCTTAAAGTAAAAATTAGTATATCTAAGACTGAACCCACTATTCGGAGAAAGATCGAAGAAGGTATTATATCTAAGTTCTCGATCCGGGGTAGAGCGTTAAAGGTCGAGAGAAAGATGGATGAATCAAAAAACGAAATGATATTTATAATCCATGAGATAGATCTCGTGGAAGTGTCGCTCGTTTCTATCGCCGCTAATCGCGCCGCGAGAGTAACGGGCTTCGAAAGAGTTGAGGCAGAGAAGTCCTTTGCCTCGGCGATCAGTAAGTCAATAGCAAATCATTCAATCATGGAGGGAGGTAAGGAAAAAATGTCAAAAGTAGTGAACAAGAACGAAGAGGGAGCGCCTGAAGGTGGACAGCCAGTTGAAACTCCGCCGGTAAAGACAGAGGGAACTCCTCCGGTAGTAGATTCAACAGTAGCTCCGGTCGAAGATCCTGCGGTAACTCCTGCGGAAGTGAAACCGGACGAAAGTGGTAAAGCATTATCAGTTATAGGTGATACGCTTAAGGCCCTTACGGCACAGATAGATATTCTATCTGGTAAAAAGCCGGCGGTCGTTGATGCGGTTAAGACTATCACGGAATCCGCAAAGACGAATGAATCGGTTACGGTTCAGGCTATTACTCCGGAGATGTTTGAGGCGCGCGTAGCGGCCGAGGTTGCTAAGGCACTCGCGAAACCGAAAGGTGAAACGAGCCAGGTGGAAACCGAGGCTCCTGTTCTTAAAGCGGCTGATATACCCGCCGGGAATAGATTGGTATATCTTATCGCTAAGACGATGGGACGTCAGGGTGAGAAACTTTGGTAATATTATTAACGAAACGGAGGTGATTCAGAATGTGGAGAAACGATATTTGGAATACACGGATAAATCAGGACGAGGTCGCTAAAGCGCTTGATCAGGCTGCGGTTAGTGGTGTTCTTACCGTAGAAGAGATCGATGTCGTCATAGCCGATCTTATCGAAGTCCGTAACCCGCTACGTCAGAATCTAATGCGTAAAGGTGGGAGCGGCGAGAACTGGAACGTTACTCGCAGAACGGATCGTGGAGCAGGAGCGTTTGTTAATGATACAGAAACGCTTAACAATTCTAACGGAACGTATACTCGGACTGCTTTCCCGTACAAGACCCCTGCTTTTCAGGGCCAGGTAACGAGGAAGGCCCAGGCGGTTGGTCGAACTTTCGGAGATCTTTTGATGGATGAAATCGAAAACGGTATGCAGGTTATTAAGGATCTCGAGGAGGATGCTTTAATAAATGGCGATGCAACCGGATCCCCGAAAGAATACGATGGTCTTAAAATCCTACTTGATGCGCAGGCCGGACAGACACTCGATCTGTTAGGAACCGAACTTACTCTCGCGGCGATGGATGAGGCGATTGACCTTGTGAAAGGCAACGCTGATATGATCATTACATCAAAACGTACTGCTCGGGAACTTAATGCCCTGAATCAGAGCAAACAGCGCTTTAATGATATCATTGAAGTTAATGGCGGTTTCCGCTTGAAAACTTATGATGGTATCCCGATCTATACATCCAATTCTATTTCAATAACAGAAGGTGGCGGAAACGAATCGAGGATTTATATTCTCGATACTACCGAGGTTTTTATTGGTGAATTGACTCCGTTGACGTTTGTTAATCTCGCTAAAACCTCATCGCAATTCGATGCGTTCGAAATATTTGAGGATCTGACCCTCGTTTATAAGAACCCTGTAAAGACTTCGCAGATCAAAAGGATAATCCCAGCGGCGTAATTTTACGAAACTGGTATAGTTAATCGGTGGTGGGGAGGATAAACCTCCCCCCGCCTAAAAAAAGGAGGATAGTAAGATGAGAAAAGTGACTTGTTTTTTGGTAGCGCTTCTATTTGCGTTACCAAGCATAGTCCTTGCCGATATCGTTACGTTCGATGTTAGCAAGGATCCTACGGTATCGAGTTCCGCATACGTATCTGGTAATGCGTTCTCGGTTCGAGTTCCTACTAGGGTGAGTTCTGCCATTACGGTAGAATATACTCGTGCAAATCTCGGATCTGGGGCGATGCCAATATTACCAGGGGTTTCCGATTCGGCATATAGTGTTCATCTATATTGCTCGGAAGCGGCCGTATCAACGGTTGTAGGGAATCACGGAAACGGTGCGGATTTCGCATCGAATACCACTACCGTTATGTCGACAACCGCTGGTGTAGGTGGGCTCGGGTTCGATCTGACGGCCGTAGCTAATACCTGGTTGACTGTACCAGATAATGCTTATTTTGATGTAGGGACGGGAGACTTTGCATTAGGTGTATGGTTTAATCATACAACGAGTGCCGATATCGACCATCTCTTTAATAAGAAAGATGGTACAAGCAGAAATGAGACCGGGTATGAAGCTTATCTAAGTGCTACGGGTACGCTGGTATTTAGTATCAGCGATGATAGCGGAGCGACTACCGATGTGGCTACGACTACCACCGAGTACGATGACAGCGTATGGCATTTAGCATGGTTCGTCCGTAGGGGAACGGCTCTTACCATTAATGTTGATGGTGTATTGGCCGCAACAGCTACGGTAACTAATGCCGCTCTAACGCTTAGTAATGCAGTATCGCTTAACGTGGGCGCTGCGAAATCAGCTACGACTACTTTCGCCGGAAAGATCGATAGTGTCGAGATGGTCTTAGGTGATTCACCTACGCTTACAGAAATAGAAACGCATTACACACAGGCCAAAGAGGCGCTTAATCCCGCGCTAATAAGGAGTATTGATTCAGCCGTTACGATAACTTCGGCTACGGCGACAACGCCCGAAATTTTTATAGTTCCGGCCTATAGTGGCTTTAATGGATGGGCCCGGTTAAAATCAAGTGCAACTCAGACGGCAGATATCGAATGTGATATAAGGGACTAATCTGGTTAAGGGGGACGGATAATCCGTCCCCCAGGCCGGCAACCAACATTAAGGAGGAAGTATAAAATGAGAAAATTAATTATAGGCGTGTTGGTCGCCGGCCTGGTCTTGTTTACGACTAATGGTTTACAGGCGACCGAGGAAATATTAAAGAGAGACGCAAATCGCAATGTTGGTAACGGAGGCATAAATGCCAGCGGTGAAATGCGAAATCAGCGCATGACCGACGAAGGATATCTTATAATTTCGGCTGGAGGTAATACATTACCAACTGCATCATATATACTTGATGCACTAGGTAATACTATCAATCCGGCAGAACAAGAAACTCTGGCTCAACTTGATTGGAGATCGAATACTGGCAACGGATGGTTAGGAGTTATATCTGCTCAACTCAACACTATAACAGCAACATCTGCTAATCAGGTTATCGCAAATACTTCTCTTGATGCTATTGACGCAGGAGTTACAGTGTCTAACACATCATTGAATGCGATCGATGCTGGCGTTACAGTTGGGAACGCTTCCCTAGATGCGATCGATGCAGGTGTTACAGTTACAAATACAGCTCTTGGAGTAATATCGGGAGATACGACTTCGATTGATGGAAAGATATCAGTCGGCGGAGGATTGGAAGCATCTGCAATATTGGTTACGTTGCCAACTGATTCAACAGGGTTGCTCAGCGTTGACGATAACGGAGGATCGCTTACAGTTGATGGATCGGTCGCTGCAACTCAAAGTGGAACATGGAACATAACGAATGTTTCCGGAACTGTATCTCTACCTACTGGTGCAGCTACATCAGCTAATCAAACGACTGGTAATGGAAGTTTATCAAGTATAGATGGGAAGCTTGTTAGCGGAACTGATATCGGAGATGTAACTATCAATAATGCCGGGGCGGGATCCGCTGTTAATATTCAGGATGGAGGGAATAGTTTAACAATTGATGGTGATATTGGATTCACGGAAGCTGTCAGTATAGCAGCGGGACAATCCGTTGGTCTCACCGATGGATCTGAAAGCATGATGATAGATAATGGCGCAGTATATGATGGAATTCTTGTCCGGTTGACTGATGGAACTAATATGTCAAGCCTTTCCGGAACGGGTGATCTCGAAGTATCGGGGGATGGTGGTGTCGCTCTTGCTACTCAAGCAACTCTTGCGACAATAGATACAGATACGGGAGTGATAGCAGGTGACACAACATCGCTTGACACAAAGATACCTTCCCAGGGTGCAGCTGCATCGGCAGCATCTTTGCCAGTAGTGATAGCGAGTGATCAAGCTCCGGTTACTACTATAATAGATAATGCAACGGGATCTGATGCCGCAATTGTTCAGGGTTCCGGTGCGGACGGTGCGGCAATTGGAACGGCTGGCGATCCGATTCTTATTTCCGGAACTACCGGTGGTAATATACAAACCGTTAAAGTGGATGCTGGCGGGGCAGTACAGGTAGATGTAGAATCAAGCCCGGCATTGGCCGCTACAACTGATGCCGTTGCCGCGCTGGTTAGTACGGACGGATTGATGCAGGGAACTACTGTTATTGCTTCAGCGAGAGCGATCATAGATTATGCAGGAGCGGGTGATAATACATTAAAGACTGCTGTTGCCGGGAAAAAGATCAGAGTGCTATCATTATTCATGGTCGCTGCTGGCGCGGTAACTGTTAGGTTCGAGAGCGGAGCAGGGGGAACTGCATTGACAGGTCAGATGGAACTCATAGCAAACGAGGGATTCGTTCTACCTTACAATCCGCTAGGATGGTTTGAAACCGGAACGAATACTTTATTGAATATGGAGTTGAGCGGAGCGGTATCATGTGATGGAAGTTTCACATATATCTTGGTTGACTGAGGAGAAATATGATTAAAAAAATATGGTCATCTTTAATGGCGGTCATGGTCGCAGGTGCGGCTATGGCTGCCACTTCGGAAGTAGATCTCTGTTATATCATTGATGCAGGAACGTGCGATCATTGTATATCTACAGTGGTGGTCGCGAGGGATGCCGGGGTTACATGGTCAAGCGCTGAAACGGGAGCGGTTACTTGCGAAGGTTCTAATGCCGTTCTTGATATAGCGGTATCAATTACGCTCACCGATTGGATTGCCAATTCTATCAATTCAGATACTTACGATTACATAGTTGATGATATTAATACTCCTACAAAGGTAGTCAGGCAAGGAACGCTGGCAATGATGTTGGCGGAAAATGATTTTTCAGATCTTAAAGGAGTGTATGCGTGGACTGAAAACGGAACTGTGCCATTCGATGCGGTTACTGTCAAAGAAGGATCATATGCCTTTGGACCTATATTAGAAGGTGGTGGTGATTATATTTATTCATCATCTGCTATAACAGAAACAATATACGTTGTTGAGGTGTGGTTCAATCGTGGAGCTATTGCTTGGAACGGAAACTTTAAACGCATATGGGAATCCGGAAGCAATAATTTGCTTGCGGCTTGGAGCCAGCTGTCATTTAATAACGGCGCTCCTGGCTGGTGGACTGGAATAAATGAAAGCACATGGTATCACCTCGAGCTTGAAATGGGCGGTGTTGGATATGGAACTAAATTATTGGTCGATGGTACAGAAAGATTAACAAGCGCGGCAACGACACAACCGACAAATCAAGTCAGTTATGTTGGAGCAAAATCAGATGGAACGCTTGAATGTAATTGCTGGATCGATTCCATTAGATTCAGGAGTTCGCTCGGGACTTCATATCCTACGATAGGAGACTACTGATGTTTAAAAATATCTATGCGTTCCTATTATCGATGTTGATCGGTGTATCAATGTTCGGTGCTCCTACATTGAGAACAATATGCCTAAGTGGTTGTGGATATACTGCTATTGCCCCTGCCGAAGCAGTTTCATTGGCTGGCGACATATTAGAAATCCAGGATGACAGGACTTATGCAGAAACGTGGTTACCTAGTAGCGAGAGAACTCTACGGAATAAACTAGGGAATACTCCAATAGTCAGAGCCGTTGGTTTTGGTAATGCCGGCGTTGGACCGATCACTATACTCGGGCAAGGCGATAATACAGATTTTACATTCACGAACGCGGCAACTCATCCAATCGGATATGCCGGAACGAATAATGTTGTCGTTGTAATCGACAATGTGACATTGGATTGCACTAAAGCTAATAACAACACCACGAATATTCTTGGTTCTGGCGCTATCAATTTCACGTTCAAGAATTGCAATATTTTGGGAACTGGAAAGTCGGGAATAGTTATCACGAATTCAAATGCAGGTTCGACATATTCGATACGCACGAATTATATACATGACATATCTGATGCTGGGATATCTTTTTTAGGAGCAGCTGGTTCAACGCTCAATATAAACTGTAATACGATAAGGAATTGCAGTGTCGGAACCGGAACGGGCGGGGCGGCTGATATTATAAAACATAATTTATATCAAGACAATACTACTGATATTGGTGGTACTCCAACAAAAGCTAATTATACTTATAATTGTTTCGAACAACAGACTGACACTGGTGGATGGGGAACGGGAAATTTGTTTGCTACATCGATCACATTCACCGGAATATCCACGGCAATACCTACTGGATGGCAAATGGCCGGCGACCAAGCGAACATAGATGCTGGTGATACCACCGGAATAACACCGGACATCGAAGGAACTACGAGACCACAAAACAGTAATTTTGATATGGGCGCTTATGAATATCCGTCGATAATATCGTTGCCACGCGGATCGTTGATGATGATGGGAATTGGTTTTTAACGTGGAGGGAACATGCGTAAATTACTATTGCTGATATTATTGTTTACCGCTATATCATATTCAGTAACAGCTGGAACGGTGGTAAAGTTAAATGATACTGAAATGGTAGATCTCACTAAATCAGTTGTGCAAGCGGATGATGTTATAATCATAATCCGCGCTCCTGTGGATATCAAACCTGGAAGACTGATACCAAAGATATCTTATCAAATTAGAATGTTGCGACGTAGCGATACCGTCACATATGATTCAGACAAAGACGGATCTCCGGCTACTTCGTGTTTAATAATAATGGTAGTACCAATAGAGAACGTCGCTGAGATCGTCAAAAGAATTAATGCCGATGATACATTGATGCTTATTACACCAGATAGAGAATTAATAGAAGAGATTGAATTTCCGGATTTAACTACGATAAAAGACCGCGCGGCGGTATTTATTACAACCGAAGGTAAATAAAAGAGGAGGATATGATGGTAGACAAAACGACTAAAATCGAGAACACAGAAAACACTAGCAAACCCATTCCGAAAGAGAAAACTGAAGATAGTGCTGTGAAAAGTACGGGAGATAAAAAGAATGTTAATCGTGTTCCGAATGAAACATCAACTAATGATCCTGGTATTAAACCAGTGGATAAATCTACCAATCCAGAATCATTAAAAAAAGTAGAGCCGAAGAAGAAGAAAATTCCCGAGAAAAATATGGACTATTTAGAATATCCATATCAGATCGAGGCTCCAGAAAAGGAACCTGGTACTAACTGGACTGAATATTTTTATACTGAAGTTGCGCCGGTAGTAAAACGTATTGCTTATGTAAGAAAAGAATCCAATGTTCGAGATCTAATTCGGAGAGGATGGAAATTAATTAAGGGTGAATTATCCGGAACGGGAAAAAAGGAAATCCCAAAAGATCCAAAAGATAATGATACTGGTGATAAAAAGCCAGGGAATAAGAAAGGTAAGAAGGGAGTGTAATGTCCGACTATTGTGCGATAGCAGAAGTCAAGGCTCACTTCGGGTTTGATGCGAGCAAAGATGTCGCTATAACTGCTGATATCCCGAGGGTTACAGCTATATTTAATAGAGCGCTTGATCGCGATCTTCGCGAAACGGTTTATACCGAAGTTCGGGACGGAACTGATTCGAGGAGTATCCGACTTTATAATTATCCGATTATCTCTATTACCAGCATCAAGGAGGATGATATATCGGTAGATCTTGAATCCATAGCCACGTATTTGATTGAAGGTATTATAAAAATTAAAAGTGTTACAGATGATACTCCGAGGATATATCGATCTTTACCACTTTTTACTCGGGGAGACAGAAATTATGAGATAATATATACGGCAGGGTATACAACGATACCGGCCGAAGTAAACTTTGCGGCAATATTAATGGTTGGATATATCGTTAATAATCCAACGGTCGTATCATCGGAGATTATTTCTGAGAAGATTGGTAATTATCAATACAGAAAAGATCCCAACGCAGTTAAGGAGAGTACATATATTCCAAAAAATATTTGGACTATGATTGAAGATTATAAACGTCGAGATATAGAATCATCTATGCGAGGTACATAATGTCATTTGATTCTCTTATAAATCAGACGGTAGGTATTAAGACGCGAAGTAGTAATAGCGCATATGGAGATAAGGGATTCGGATCTGTGGTAAATTACTCAGCGAGGATAGAATATATTGATGAGGAGATGTTTGATGTATCCGGAAAGATTACTAAAACTATAGCGAGAATATTTCTACAGCCAAGTGTAGTGATAACTTCTAATGATCGAGTAGTTCTCCCGGATGGCAGGGAGGAAGATGTAATAAGAGTTGAAAGTGTGCCAGGTGGTAATGGGGTTATACATCATAAAGAGGTAATAGTTTAATGAGTATTCCATTAATGAATGCGCGGTTTGAAGTCGTAGATGTCACTGATTTCTTTAGAAGGCTCGGCACCCTTGAGGCTGCTACTCGTATACAAATAATTAAAGGACTACAGGATCATACAGAGGAAGTATTTCGACAATCGCAAGAACAGGTTCCGGTAAAGACGGGAGCACTTAGGGCTTCGGCAATACTCGAACCTGCGAGAGCAGAAGGAAATACATTTGTTTCTGGTATAAGATATACAAGAGATTATGCTCTTAGGGTTCACGAGAATAGATTTATTAATTATAAACATGGTAAAGCAGGGTTTTTATCTGACCCGATAAACGAACAGGCCCCGGAACTCTTGAATAGAATTGGTAAGAGAATTAAGGAAATATTATGAGCTTTTTAATCGAACTAGCAGATCATCTTGCTACTGGTGGAATAGGGACAGTTGGTCTAGATACTGATACTGGATGGGGAATATTTGTAGCGAGGCGCCCCGGTAATATGAATAAAGTAATCGTATTAACCCCGACGCCTACAGCGGGAGAACGGGAGATACCAACTACTAATAAAGCCTTTCAGGTAATTGCTTCATCGGAAGACACATCCGAATCGGAAGGCAAGGTTGGGGATATACGAACTCTGTTACACGCGCAAAACGGAATACAACTCGCGACGATACTTGTATTTAATATCGTAGATATATCATCGGCACCATATTTATTAGGTGTTGATGAGAAAAATAGAGTCCAGTGGGGTATGAACTTCATGGCTTTTGTTAGAGGAGCAATTATATAAAGGAGGTTAATATGGGAGGTAAAAAAGCAAAGCGTAAGGTGGATAAGCGCGCTCCGATATCCGAAGTAGCGAAACCACTAGAGGGGATTAAAGTTCGTAAGATAGTCGATGTATGGATCCCCTATCTTGAAAACGCAACCGAGGGGGTAGTAAGCCAAGAGGAGTTCTCAAGGCTAAGTAGAATAACTATTAATGATAAACCAGTTATTGAAAGGAGGAACGACTAATGGTTCAGGCAACGCAAGGCGGAACAGTAGCTAATCTAAAGGCGGGCCCATGTTCGCTCGTCTTTAAAGGTGTAACGCTTGGATTTACCCAGGATGGACAGGAGGTGAGTGAAGAGCCGACGTGGGCGGATATAGTAGTCGACCAGTTTGGTTCGACTCCTATAGATGCTATTCTTGAATCTCAAATCGTAACTTGTACCACAATCCTATCTGAGTTTACGCTTACTAATCTTCAGTTAGTTTTAGGTGGTGCAATTAAAGTTGTGGACGGAGCGAAAGAGTATGTCTCGATCGGAAGATCCGCTGGATACCGCGCGCGGAGCGATGCTGGTGTTCTTACGCTTCATCCTATAGTTAATGCCGTTGCGGATGTTACCGAGGATGTGACTTTCCACAAAGCCTACGTTAATGACGCAGTTGCGTTCGCTTTTATTCACAATGGCGTTCGCAGTTATAGCGTAGTGTGGCGCTGTCTTATTGATGAAGCTAAGTCCGAGGGGAATCACCTATTTTCTATTGGTGATCCAACAGCATTGGCTGATGTAACTCCCCCGAGCGTCGCAAGTATTACACCAGTAGATGGTGCGGCCGCTCAGGCAGTTGGTGTGAATGTTGAGATAATACTCGTCGCCGATGATTTGCGCGAAAGTTCGATGGTTGCGAATGCGGTGATGCTGATTGACGATTCTAATGACGCGATAATCCCAGCGGCTTTAAGCTGGGCTTCCGCGTCTAAGAAAATCACGCTAAATCCGACTAGCGATCTCTCGGCCGCTACGAAACATCGGGTAGTCGTAACCGGGCTAGTTGATACGAACGGAAACGTCCAGACGGCGATTTTCTCATCTGATTTTACAACCGCATAAAAATAATAGGAGAAACGAATGAGCGAGAAACCGAACGATAAAAGAGATGTCAGTGTAGATGCGTCCCTTCCCCGGACTAGTGTAAAGTTCACTATCCGGGGAAGGAATTATAATGCCTTCCGAGTAAAACTTGGTCAAAGAATAATGCTCGGTGAGTTTTTTGGTGAAATAATAAAGGCAGTAATTGGAGACGAAAAATTAACGTTCTCCGAGATTACAAGCGATGATAAACTGATAGGTTTAGTGCTGGGTAAATTACCAGAAGTATTTCGAGTAGTGGAAAATCAGTATATCCCTATCGTCAAGGATTGTACTGATATAGATATCGCATTACTTGAATTGGATTTTGAATTAGAAGATCTCGTTACGGTGTTTAAGAATATCTGGGAAGCTAATGGCTTCACTGAAACCATGAAGGGGTTCGCCGCAACCGCTAATAAAAAAAAAGGCGTAAACGGCCTAGGTGGCTCCAAAAGTTAATAGCTTATTTCGGTTATTATTGTGGATATTCTAAGCAACAGGTTTTGGATTTATATGATGAGGAGATACCACTTATACAAGAAGAGATTGAGAGGCTCCGTGAAAAAGATAAACTCAATAGGGAAGCGGAGTTTCTCAACCTTGCTAATTTAGTTTTGGATCTTAAAGGTGGAAACCGAAGAAAAATGCGTCAAGGTATAGAGCAAAGAATAAAGGAGATCTCCGAAAATGGCTGAGAGTTTTGTTGGTAATCTATTTGCTCGTCTTAAGTTAGATGCCACGCAATTTTCTGCGGCTATAAAGGCAGCACAAGTTCAAGCTGGACAATTACAAAAAGGTATAGCATTAGCAGGTGCCGGATTTAAAGGAGCCGCTGTTGCTACGGCCGCCTTTGGTCTAGCGCTCGCTGGGCTTATTAAAGTCGCTGGAGCTTTCGAACAAACTATGGCAAACGTCGGGGCGGTTACGGGGGCTACTGGAGATAGTTTAAAAGAATTATCAGATATTGCAGTCGAGATGGGTAAGGCGACAATCTTCTCGGCATCCCAGGCTGGAGCCGCTATGTTTGCGCTTGGATCACAGGGTATAAAAACCGCCGAGGATTTCCGAGATGTTCTTAAACCAGCATTAGATCTTGCGGCGGCAACTCAATCCGAAATAGCTTCTACTACCGAAGCGGTTATAGGAAACCTTAGAGCATTTAGTCTTGGTATGGGAGAAGCCGGTCGTGTTGCAAATGTATTTTCTGCTGCAAACGAAAACTCGGCTTTAACTATGGAACGTTTAACAAATGCTTTACGTCCCGTAGCTCCTCTGGCTGGTGCTCTTGGAGTTTCAATAGAAGATACTACTGCTGCGCTTGGTACTCTTGTCAATAGTAATCTCCAAGCGGAGGAAGCCGGTACGGCTCTGCGGAATATATTTTTACGTCTTCAGAAACCAGTAGGGGATGCTTCGGTAATACTAAATAGGGTTGGGCTTACCACCGAAAGGCTAGGTAAGCTCATGAAAGATCCAATAGCTTTAACTAAGGCGCTTAGAGACGCGAACTTATCTGGTGCAGAAGCCCAAACGATATTCGGGGCTAGAGCTTTGGGAGCATTTTTTATTCTCCGACGTGGTGTGGACGATATGGAGAAATTACGAGATTCGGTAACTGGAACTGATAGTGCCACTCGTATAGCAGCCAAACAACTCGATACTTTTAACTCTCAAATAAAACTCTTGAAATCAGCCGCCGAGGCGTTCGCCATAGAGGTAGGTACGGAACTTCTTCCATATGCGAGAGAGATAGCAAAAACATTTACCGACATAACCAAATCTGCTATTGAATGGTTTAAGGCGAACAATGTTTTGGTAACAACAATAATTCGATTTACTGGTGAAACACTTCTGCTATTAACGGCAACACTTGGAGCGGCGGCCGCTATAACAAAAGTCATTGCGGTTATTAAGGCGGTAAAAATAGCGATGGCAGCTCTCAATTTAGCGTCACCGTGGATCGCAGTAGCGGCAGCGCTCGCAATAGTTGTCGAAAGATCGACAGCATATTTTGATAAACTCGCAGATTCAAAGAATGCGGCAGCAAGTTTGGCGAATACTAATTTTAAACTAGCGGAAAGCTGGACGAAGAGTGCTGAGGAAATAGAGAATCTTACAGATAAAGAAAAAACTTTAAGAAATATCAATAAAATATTAGCGAAGAACGGATTACCACTTAGATTAAAAAGTATCAATGATGTTACTAAAGCAACGGAACAAATGAAGAGAGTCGGGGCTACACTTATAAAACAAGAAGAGGATCGAAGATCGCAGATAAAGACTTCCGCAGAGGAAGAGAAAAGGCTAGCAAATGAAGTAGCCGAAACAAAGATAGCCGCTCAACGATTACAGGATGAAACGATCTTTGTTGAAAAGGCTCTCTCCGATGAAGCATTAATAGAAGCCGCACGAGGATTTTCCGAAAAAGAGTTCGAACTATTTCAATTAAGAAAAGAGGCCATGCGAGATCTAGTATTAACTAATAAGATTACCTGGGAAGAGTTTTATTTATTTTTAGCAAATGAAGGGACTAAGTTTAACGATGAAGATGCAGCGCGTTGGCAGCGTTGGCAGAATATAGTTATGACTGTAACGAGTACCGTTAGTAATGCACTCGGAAAAGCTTTTAATGATATGGCCACGGGGGCTAAAACTTCTACCGAAGCTATGAAGAGTTTCTTTAATGATATGAAATCGGCATTTATATCAGCTATAACAGGTATGATAGCAAGAGCCGTTGTATTTCTCGCAATAATGTCAGCATTAAGATTTTTGGGTATAAAATTACCTGGCTCATTGGAAGGTAAAGCTGCTGGTAAGTTTATATTAGGATTCAAAGATGGTGGAATTATTGGAGCACAGAACGGATTATTACCACGTGGTGAAGATATGCTTATAGGAGTTCAGCGGGGCGAGGCCGTTCTTAGCCGAGCGGCTGTATCATCTATAGGTGGAGCACCTGCGGTTAATGCCATTAATACTTCTGCAAGCATTGGTGGAGGTGTAGGCGGCGTAGGAGATACTATTAATATTACCATCCAATCACTTACTGGAAGATTAAACGGAGAAGATAAACAGGAAATATTTAGAGTTATACAGGAAGCTAAGCGTCGATCAGCGGGAGGTATATAGTGGAATCCCAGGAGGCTATAGTAAAAACTAGAACATATAATCCACGTATTATAGGTGGGTCTGATACGGTTGAGTTTACTTTTGATTATGCAACGGCACCAGGATTAGATGAAGCCGTAGAAAATATTAGAGAGTTTACTACTTTAGGAGATAAGAAAAAGAAACAGGCCGAGGATGATAAATATAGATTTACTATTACTTGGTTTGAACCTACTAATAATGTACCAGAAAGATTATATGCTATAAGAGCCGGTTCTGGAGATAGAACGGTAACTGTTACATATGTTCATTCTATTGAGATAATAGGACGTGCTAATTTAGATGCTTATAGTGGCGGAGCAGTCACCTGTTATATAGCAGGATTAAGATGGTCGAGAACTGGTCAACATGATAGCAAACAAATATACAGGTGTTCAATAACGTTACAAGAGGTTTAGATAATGAAAGATGCAAGTTCAACAGCGGTATTAGAAAAATATTTTAATATACTACGAGGGCCAGTTAGTCACCCCGTAGCTAGATTAAAATATATTGATGATAATGATGTTGAACAGACGATAAACGAACAAGTTTTATCTTTTAGCATAACATATGACCGAGATGATGAACGCGAAGGTATATTTCTTCTAATTCCTCCAGCTGGAATATTAACTATTGAACTTAGTAATGAATCAAAACAGTTTACGACTGGTTTTGGCGGAATATATGATGGTGTAGTTAAGAGGGGTAGAAGATTTATAGCCGAACTAGGACACAAAGTAGATGGCGTTGATGAGTTTTTTCCCCAGGGAACATTTATAGCAGATGATCCTTCATTTGATGTAAGCCCCGGAGCGATCGTAAATATTACAGCACGAGATCTATTCGGTATAATAGCTGACAATTCTATATCGCTTGCGACAGAAGTTTCTATATCTGCCGATCAATATATTATAAAAATCCTTGAACGTATAGGTGTAAAGCCATCGGAATATAATATTCCGGTAACTACTACAACGCTTACAAATACACCTGTAATAGATAATGAATCTGCTTCCGAACTTCTTAGTGAAGTAATAGAATATTTACAACTTGAAGATAATTATAGATTAGTTAATAGATCTGATGTAATTACTATGGAGATTGCTAAGATAGATGTGCTCGATGCAGATTTTGTATTTCATTGGATAAATCATATATCCGCTCCATATCGAAGAACAGATGATACACTTAAACTTCTACGGAGAATAACTATATTTAATGCCGCGAATCCCGCCGTAACTGCCGGAAAGCCGCAAGGAACTCCATCTGGAAACGAGACGGTTTTACCATATGTTCATAATTATACAGATGGGCCAGCCGTGAGAGTCAATTGGGTCTCTGGAGTCGCTGATACTTTAGAAATAATCGAGACTGCGCGCACGATTACTTCGGTAACTTTTGATAGAAGATTTCCGGCTGCGACCGGAAATTGGTCGGCGAGCGTATTCGGAGATAAGTTCGCGGGGGTGGCAGGCGAAGCGGCATCTGGAGAAAATATAAGATTGGCTAGAGGAAAATCTCGGGATATTATTAATAGATTTATTCAAAATTCGAATGAAGCTAAATCACTGGCAGATACTATTGGATTAAATCTATTTTCTGAAAGAGTTAGAGCGGAGTTTAATATAGGTACAGGATGGCTCCTAGGTGAGATTAACGATCTTGTAAGAGTCGTGGAAAAATATTCTAATGATAAAAGGTTGTATCATATGGCGAGATTAAATCATTCATATTTATCTGAACAAGCGACATTAAGATCAAGAGTTGTTACAGAATATGCTGGTCTAATTGAGATTGACCAAAAATATGATATTGGATTTACATATGACATTGGAAGAATATATGATGAAACCGCAGATGTGGGAGATCCTAGTCAGGGTAATACTAATTTTCGTGGAGCTGTTATAACAAAGCTATAGGGAGGGAATATGGCGACGAGATTAGAGGGTTCTAATCAACTTAATGAGATAATATTTCAGGATGATATAGATAGTTATCCACTTAGGGATAATTTTGAAAAAGTTACTCAAGCTACGGCCGATCATGCCGCTTCTATAGAGGCGCTTGAATCAGGTGGATCCCCCCCAGCTTCTTCTAGCGCGGAAGTTATAGCTGCCCGGGAAGAGGCTACAGATCTTAAAACCAGAATAGTAGATAGCCAGAAGGATGTTTATTATGGAATATTCGCAGGAGTTTCAAATGAATGTAAAACTATTGCGAGCGGTACTCCTGATGATAAAGTAGAAGTTGGAACTGGACAGGGATTTGTTAATGGATCACTATTCAGAGAGACGGGGGCCCAGGTAGTAGATCCATCCGATTTTGCGCTGGGAATTACTAATCCACGTATAGATGTAGTTCACATATCTGCCGATGGAAGTGTAGCCGTAACTACTGGTCTCCCGGCGGTAAATCCTATACCTGAAGAAATACCATCAAACACTTTGGAAATAGCTAAGCTTTGGCTAGAACCAAGTGGCGGGAACCCGAATGTTCCTAATCCAATCAGAGATTTCAGTAATGGAACAGATAGCTTTATAATTTTAAAAAACGATAGATTTTTATATTTAGAGAGAGGCGAAAGACCAGAAGCGACACAAATTAATACTATTAAGAATCCAGCTTTTTTAAACGATACTTCTGATTGGTCTGGTACTAATGCGACAATAACTACCGTAACTACACCTGTAAAATATGGAAATGCGTCTTTGGAGATAACAAATGACGGGAGTAGTAATCTCCATTATGTGAGCCAGGTTATAGATAATCCGACTACATATCATAATAAACAGATAACAATAACTGCATTTATACGCTTATCAGCCGCAGGTAATATAACAGCAGCTATGGAATTAATACAGACCGGAGCGGCTCCGGCGGTATCAACTTTCGTGGAAGCCATTGCAAACGAAAAGGATTGGATACGTCTAGTCCTACAAGCTTATGTTGATAATGATGTAACGGCTTTAGAACTAAGGATATTTCCAGATACTCGTACCGTAAAAACATCATCAATTGTAGCATTTATAGACGGAATACAATTAGTAAGAGGATTGGAAGTGAGAGGGTTTCAATATCCAACATTAATAACCATAGATGATGATGGTACAGCAGAAGGTGTAAATGCGGTTCCGGATTTGTTTGCGTGGATTAATCTTTAATTAAAAGGAGGAATAATGAAATACGAAGCGGTAAGATTAATAGAAACGGCTACGGCACTTAATACTGGTAATAGTTGGTTTTATCAATTGTATAATGATACACATGGTTTTATATTCAAACATATATTTTTTTATCCAATAACAGTAGTGGGTGCTCCCGCTTGGATGCAATTAGAAATCGGATTAGGTAATGCAGTTAAAGCAGTAGCTAATCCAGTTACGTTCGCTAATCTCGATAGCCAAATTGTATATGTTCCAGAACTTACTAATAAAATATATCATTTAGGTGATGGGTTTACTATTAATATGAGATCCGCCGGAGCCGGGGCAGATAGTATTAGTTTCTTTATTCACGTATCAGGAATAAAAATAACATAAAAGGAGAAATTATGATAACGATAATAATTACATATAATAGTCGAGAAGTTAAAATATATGATGCTAGTATATATAAAACAATCGGGGCAGCAATAAATGAATATAATAAATCTATGACTGGGAATATATTATTTGATGCCGGCAATGGACGTTTTATTAATACCAGAAATGTATGTGATGCATCATTTAGAATCGAAAGTGATAAAGAGGTGGATGAACGTATAAAAAAACACATTAAAATATTAAAAGATAGCGGAGTAAATGTAATTGAAATATAATAATATTAAATACGGAGAAAATATTCATGGAAGGTATAAGAACGGTACTAGAGAGCGCAATAGCGTTATCGTTAGTAGGATTAAACTTTAAGATTGTATACGATTGGTTAAAGGCCAAACGTAACGGAACCGTTCTCCCGGAAGGTATAGGTATAATGCAACCATCTACCACACAATTTATACCATCTACATTAATTGATGATGCTAAAGTTGCTAGATCAAATACCGAAGCGATACGAACGGAAGCAACCGTATTACGAGGTGATCACGGACGATTAGAGGATGCACTTGGTAAGCTTACAGAACAATCAATAAAGAATGGTAGTATTCAGCAACAGCAGTTAGATGAAACAAAGGAACAGACGAAGATAATGCGCAAGCATTTTAATGGGAGGCGAAAATAATATGCCAGTTACCGATAGGAAGCTTAATACGAAGGGTGAACAATTATTAACTCAGGTTGAGTTAATAGCAGTTCCACTTGGAGTACATCCTGATTCTGTAATGGTTCAGGCTTATCATGAGACAGGAGGATTTAAACGTATTATTGGTTGGAATAACTTTTGGGGAATAAAAACTCCAAATAAAATTGAATGGGATGGCAAGAAGGTAGAAGTTCCCACTTGGGAATGGTTCCTTGAAGAAAATTTAGATAGCTTTATCACTTTTTATAATAAAAATTCGGATAAAGTTTTCGAGATTAAAAGAAGTAAAACGAAAAAAGGATCCAAGATAATAGGTGCTCATCTATTAGACGAGTTCTGTGATTGGTATTTAGAATCGGAAGCTTTAAAATATTGGATTGGATTAATAAAAAGAGTATACCCGTTAGCCTGGGTAGAACGCGGAAACCCCGATGAGTTCTACAAAAAATTAGTATCAGGGAAATATAAATGGGCAACTGATCCGGAGTATCCTGAAAATTTAATCAATCTTCGCAAGAATATATCAAATCTTTTTATAAAGTTAAAGTCGGGAGCGTAGGATAATTTTAACAAGGAGGAAAGATGCGAAAGTTATTTATGGCGATGCTTGTTGTAGCGGTAGTGTCGGGATGCCAAGGGCCTTATGGTATAGCCGGAGAATACCAGAAGGAGAGCAAGGAGTTCGAGATAGCCTTTGCATCAAAAAATTATTCATCGGCTGTTAAGCTCGCCACTACAAGCGTAGGAAAAGCGAACGCTCTAAACGCGCAGGGTTATCAGGAGTATAAATCTGGTAATATTAATTTAGCCAGAAAACTTTATGAGAGCGCGATAGAGAACGATCCGCTCCAATATTGGTCTTATAATAATCTCGGAGTTGTATTTATATCTCTTGGAGAATTCGGTCTGGCTATTAGTATGTTCGAGAAGAGTATCGAGATTAACAGTAATGCTTCCGATGGTGACGCTAAGGCGCGAATAGAAAAGGCGAGATTAAATCTTAGTGTAGCGAGAAAACTTGATAATAAATGAAAATAGCTACAATCGCAAAAGTTGTAATATTATTGAGAACAACATATGCTTTACCGGCCGTAGCGGCTTTAGCCGTTATGGCCGGTATCTGGTTCGGAACTAAAGTTATTGCCGAGCCAAAGATAATAAATGTTGTTCTAGATCCCCCGGGGCCTATATCTACTCCATCGATAATTCCTACAACATTTAGAGAAGCTGGCCGCATGGCATGTGATGAGTATATCGTTGATTATAAACTCTGGCTCGTAATTCGTTTGCTCGAGATGGGACGTCGGAATATGGAGATGGGTATACAGGGAAGGAATGCGGCGATAGAAAAACGTCACCCATATTTTAGTCAAGCTTATTGGGCCGCATATCTTATAGCCCTTAACCAGAAACGTTTCGCTATGGATAAGGGGACGCAGGAGAAATGGTATAGTATGAAGTATCCGTTTATAGCGTTCCTTTGTTATAAGTGGAGTCCGATAAAGAGCGGAAAAAATAACTGGCGTGAATATTATTGGTCTGGGAATCATGGGGGCATTGCCGGGATATATGATACATATTCGGTTGGTGATCTCGAGAGAATGGTAGATAAAAAAACAGAGGAAAGGTTTGGGAAAACATGGTAGAAAAAGATATTAATATAAATAAAGTGATCACAAAGAGATCAGTAAAAGGTAGTAGAAAACTGAAGGCCTTCTTGGCTACTCTTATTGTGGTATTGATATTATCTTTAACGGTTGAAGTTACTACGACGATCGGATGGGTAATAGTAACTTTATTTGGTATCTTTGTTGGTGGTAATATGAAAGAACACGCTAAGGGGCCAAGTAAAATAATGGATGTTATAAAATCGCTAAAAAAATAGGGAGCCAAAATGAACAAAGATGAATATATTAATTGTCACACTCATATCGAAACTAGTGAATCCGTTCCAGATGGATTTATTCCGTTTATAACTAAATGGCTTAGTAAGCCCAAGTTTTCGAGAGGTCTCGCCCGAGTACTTCATAAAGTTACTTGGTGGAGCAATAATGATATATTTGATAGGTTTATGACATTTCTTAATACAGGAAATTACCCGAACCAGAAAGCAATATTCGATGAGATGATTGGATACTATCCCGATAATTTTAATTTTGGTACATGCTCTATGGACATGGCGTATATGGGCGCTGGTAAAGTTAAGCAGAAATATCTTGAAGGACAGCTTGCGGAACTAGCGCACCTTAAAGAGATATATGGTAATAAGATTATGCCGATGGTTTGCGTAGATCCGAGAAGGGATAATATATTAAATATAGTTAAGTGGGCGGCCGGCGCCGGGTTCGCCGGTATTAAATTATATCCCGCGTTAGGATATTATCCCGGGGATAGAAGGTTGGATCCTATTTATAAGTTCGCTGAGGAAAACAATCTTCCCATTATATCCCATTGCGGTATTGATGGAGCGGTACACGCGAGAGGTAATATTAAAAAACTTCTTAATCAGGTAGACCAATCGAGAAAAAGATATAAAAACCTATGGAATTATTTTGGGGAACCATCTCAATATATCGGAGTTGTAAATCGTTTCCCGAAACTCAAAATATGCCTAGCTCATATGGGGGGCGGGAGTGAGGTCGATAAATATTTAAATACATCATTTGGACCAAATAAAGATACTTGGTTCAATGATATAAAAAAACTCATCAGATTGTATCCTAATAATATCTATACGGATACTTCTTTTACTATGGCTAACGATAGATTCCATCCCGTGCTCTTGAATATGCTTAAAGACAAAACGATAAGAAATAATGTTCTATTCGGAACAGATTTCTACATGGCAACTCAGAAAATATCCGAACGGGAGTTTTGCTTAAAGCTTATCTCGTTTATCGGGGAAGAGATGTTCGCCATGATAGCCTGCCTAAATCCCAGGAGATTCTTTGGAATAAAAAAGTAAAAAAAAGTAAAAAAAGACTTGACATTGTATTCTTGACGTTGTATATTGTCGGCATGACGAGGGTAATCAATTATAAAAACTTATTATTGACGGCCACGGTGCTTGCGGAGTCCTCCGCGTCAACTAACCCTTGTCTGCACCGTGCGCCGTCTTTTATTTCACGGGGAGGTAACACTCAATGGTTAGAGTTCTAGCGAGATTACCTAATGGGAAACTGCATGGATGCGAGGTTCGAATCCTCGCCCTCCCCGCCATCCCAAGGAGGAATAATGCGCATAACTAATATTGCTATTAACTTACTTGATGGATCCTCGAATCTCAAAGCCACTGCCCTAGTAACATTTGATGATATTATAATGGTCTGGGGGTTTCATATAGTTGTTCAGGAAAACGGAGGGAGATTTATAGCGTGGCCCCAGCGTCAGCTGCCGAGCAAGCGCTGGGTTGATACTGTTAAATGTACGGATCAGAAGTTCAAAGCTGAAGTTGAAAGTAGGATAAAAAAAGAATATTTAGAACTAACCGGGGAGGAATAAATGAGCAAGGCTACTAAGAAGAAACTTATGAAGCGAAAAAATAAAGTGATACGAAAAAAGGATGTGAATAAAAAGGTCAAAAAGAAATCTACCGCTCTAGCTATCGTTGTTAAGAAAAAGCAATTACCCGCCATTGAAAGAAGACATGCTGTCAAGGGCGGTTTGAGTCTCGTTGAATTCAAACAAAACCTTGCTATATTAAAAAAGTTCACAAAGGACTATTTAGTGGAAGGCCCGGATAAGGATTATGGATTTATCTATAGGAAGGACGGGAGTAAGGTTAGCGATAAGCGGTCATTATTCAAGCCGGGTGCTGAAAAGCTTGGTGAGTTTTATCAGTATAGAACAAAGATGGTATGCGTGCGGCATACCGAGGATTTTGCGAAAGGATTGTTTGCATATACATACAGATGTGAAATATTTAGGCTAAGTGATCCCCCCGGTGCTGAAAGCATCGCTCAATGTGAGGGAGCGGCCAATAGTTTGGAATCCAACTTTATAGGTAAACCTTCGAACACAGTTTTGAAAATGGGACAGAAGCGGGCATATGTCGGGGCAATAATTATGGCAACTCGTTCATCGCAATGGTTCACACAGGACATTGAAGACAAGGACGATCAAGGAAACGAGAACAAACAGAAAAAAGAAGACCCGAATGCAAAAACCCACGGGGTTAGAAGGTTTTATTCGCTATGTACCGAAGCCGGAGAGTCGAAGGAGTTTGTGAAAAGTTGGCTAAAACTCAATTTTAAGAAAGAATCGGCAACTAATATACCGGATGATGATTTAGGTAATTTAATTAAAAGGCTTGAAATAGTAAGTGATATAGTCCGGATCCTCAAAGATAAAGGACACGCTCTTGGTGCTGTACGAAAATCCATTGCCGAAAATCACGGGTTCGAATCGTGGCTCGATATCCCGGCAGATAAGCTAGCGGCGATGTTGAAAACATCTAAGGATTATAAACCAGGGAGCCAAGATGGTAAATAAATCTATATTGGAAATGCCTAAAAAATGGGTTAGTGCTTCACAATGCGATATCTATACTACGTGTCCTAAATTATATTGGTGGCTATATTACAAAAATCTGAAGGACGAAAAAGGATATGACGCATTATTAGGAACGGTTCTTCATATAGCCGCCGAGGAAATAGGTATAAAGCTGATGCGTGATCAAGATCTTGAGATAGAGATCGATTGTCGTACTGCGTATTTAAACGCACTTAATGGTAAGCGTGTTATAGAGGAGCACGGGCCCGCGCGTGTAAAGCCTCATGATATTCAAGCCGGGATATCTTCTTTAAAAACATACGCATGGAATATATCCCAACATGCTCAATCTATAATATCAGTTGAAAGTGATGCGTTGATTCAATATGACAAAGATCTATATTTGAAAATGATCCCAGATATTGCTCTAACGCTGGGGGATGATGGTATTTGGATAATCGACCTCAAGAACTCCAGATGGATCAAAACCAAAGATGAACTGAGGGAATCACCACAGTTAAATACATATGGATGGGGTGAACTTGAAATGCTTCGGGGAACAGGAAAGCCGATTAAACGAATACGATTATCTGAATATTATTTTAGAACAGGAAAGTTCAAGAGTGTCGATATAAACGTCGACGACGTTATGTATATCAAGGATTATATTGATAGCGTAGTTGCCGGGATCCGTGCGGGTTTGTTCCCAGAGAGAGTAAATCAGTATTGCCATAATTGCCCGCGCCACGGAAGTTGTAAGGAGTATAAGCGTAGGTTTGTGATCAATAATGAGAACATAAAAAATCCTCAAAGCGCCCATGATGAATACAACAAGATTTCAAAAACAATAAAACTCCTACAGATCCGTCAAGCTGATATTAAAGCGTTCATAGGACACGTCGTAGAACGCCGTGGCCCGGTTCAAGTCAAAGACGCCGAGGGTAAAAAGGTATGGCATTACAAAGAAGGATCAGGGAGAGATTTTAGTGATACTCCGAAGTTTATAAAACTGTTTCAAAAATATTCACAGGACTTAGTACCCGAACTTCAATTACTTGCTAGCACATATGACATGATGTGGCGTAAAACTCTAGAAAATCTCAATGATAAAAACGCTGCAAAGTTTAAGGCGGAGGCTGCGCTATTGGTTGAAATGACACCATCGACAGTCCTCAAGTGCGATAAGTTAGAAACCAGCGACAAGGGTCTGTTAGAAGGTGCGAAAAAAGTGTCAGGTAGCCCCAAAAACAAGCGAAAAGAGCCGGCCGAGCCTAAGTACACCCCAGATGGGCGTTTGGTTGTTAAAAGCAAACGTCGTAAGAAATAAGGCATTTATGAAATTCTTTTACTGGTCAGTTGACGATGATCCGAGGAAAGATCCAACTATGAGTATTTCATTAGAGGCAACCGGATTACTTTACCGTCTCCGTAGGCAAGCGGCCATTAAGAACTTAGAGGATGGGTTGCTGACGTTTGACGGATTAGGTGATAACGAAGAATCAGTTGCCTTGTTAATGAGGATACCATTAGGAAAGTTCAGGGAACTTATAGGGGAGTTAGAGATAGCTCGTGAACTTGGCAGAAAAAATGGATGCTTTTTACTTATTAAGTGGGAGGAAGAACAAAGAAAATATTTTGATCACCTGGAAAGGGTGAAAGCAAACGCGCGGAAGAAGAGGCTTAGAGATAAAATTACTAAAGGCAATACTAAACGTATTACTAAACATATTAGTAAACGTAGTACCTAAACTTCTTCTCAAGTCTCAAGTCTTATGTCTATAGTCTTAAAGTCTAAAGTCTTTTGAGAGGTAGCATGGAAATTGACAGAAATTTAATATGTAGTGTATGCGGGAAAAGAAGAAAAGAAAATCCGAAGGAATCTTTTGTGAAAATAGTTGATAGTAAATGTGGGGAAATTATAAGCGGAAAGAAATGTGGTGGCAACTGGAAGGTTGATGTGAGCGTCGAAGAATTAAATGCGCAAGCTAAGAAATTGGAAACTATGACGGAAAGAGAACAGAAGATAGCCAGAGCAACATTTGCGGCATTACAATCCGGGAAGAGGATAAAGCTATCAGATATACTTAAAAAGGAGGGATGATGTCGTTTATCAACAAAAAGGCTATTAAAGATTTGGCAAAGGAACACGGGCGGAGAGTTGGGCGAGATTTTATGAACGCATTGGATCTTTATATTGAACACAAGATTATTGCGGCCTGTAAAGAACATAACGGTGGGAAAATAACATTGGATAATTCACTGGCGTATCACGTGGGACTAAGAAAATGATTATAGATAAAAAATAAAGGAGAAAAATGATTACATTAGCAGATGATCAGCCTGAACAGAGGTTTGAAGACATGAACGATGAGACGCAAACGGATATTATCGAACGGATGGTTTCTCGTCCAGGTGGATGCTGCACGGCGGACTTTCAATTTACCCGCGTATGGGCCGAATATCATAGGGCAATGGCTAAGTATCGCGAGAGATTAGTAGATCAGGGAGGAAAGTGGTTATGTATTGCTACTAAGATAACAAAAAGAAATTATAGGTATACTCTTGTAGCCGCCACGGGGCAAACGGTATTGGAGATTCAATGAACGAGCGGGATCTTTATAGAAAAGTAATGCGGGATCTAAATAATCCCTTGGCTATCGAAGCTTTACAACTAGGTACTATGCCCGGGAGATTTGTAAAGCCCAGGGATGGATTAGGGACAGCAAACGATGGAAGCACTGTGCGCGTAGGTAATCCAATAGATTTATACTGGACAACGGATTGTTTGGAAATGAAAGTAGTGAAGGCCAGAACGCGGAAGGGTTTGACTTTTAAAGCTGATACAGCTTTTGGTAATTTGCAGAGAGTTGAAATGGAAAAATATAACGCGCTGTTAGGTGTAGGTTTTATACTTAGTGATAATGAAAAAAATGATAGGTTGATAGCCATTTATGTAATACGTTTTTGGAAACTACGTGAGACAAATAATGCGGCAATTATCATGGACTGGTTTGATCATGAGGCAGAATATACTATTAAAGGCGAGGCATATGGCAAGATCTAATAGAGAAAAAGCAAAACCAGAACGCGAAGAATACGAGCGTTCACATCCAAGGTGCGCTAGACCAATAATGATTCATGGTAGGTGGATGTTTTGTAGATGTGGTAAAGCCGTTGTCCATGAAATAAGACATGGTAGCGGGATAGTTTTTGAACGACCGAATTATTATCCATTAGCACATAACCCTTGTCATATGGGATGGGCGCACAGGGAGCACAGCCCGGCGGAGAGCGATGGCGAGATAATGCTTAGACTATTTGCAGTTAAAGTCATGTTCAGAGAAGCTACAACCGAAGACGTGGAATATTTACAAAAGGGAATACCGTGGTGGACAGACGAAAGTTGGGATCGTTTAAGGGATGTGAGTTTGGAGGATAGGTTGGTAGAATTAATAATTGAAATGAGATCGTTGACGGATCTCAAGCACCCGTTTGGGTGTTAATCAAAAGGAGGAAACGATGAATCACGTGATGGAATTGACTGAACGAAAAAAAGTTGTTCGGGAAGCAAGTGTATTGGTGAGCAAGGCGGCGAAAATGGTTGTAAACAACCAAAAAGATTATGAGGAATATGCCGAACTCCTCAAGGATGTAAAGACTCATATTAAAAAGTATACGGATAGGTTTAATCCCATCATCACTAAGCAACGCGAAGCGATGAATGGGACTAGAGCTATCTTGAACGAAATCATTGCCGGCCCCCGGGAAGCCGAGGAGCAGATAAAAGCGGCACTAGCCAAATACACAGCCAAGCGCCGGTTGATTGTTGAAGAACAAGAACGTCAAGAACGCGCGAAGAAGGAACGCGAGGCTCAGGAAAAACGCGAAGCTGAACTTGAAGAGCTACGCAGAGAATCTGAGCGAAAGCGCAAGGCTGCCGAGCGGGCCCGTGAGGCAGAAGAGAAGAGGCGCCTGATTGCCGAGGAGGCAAAGCGTAAAGCCGAAGAAGCAAAGCGGATCGCGCAGGAACGAATTGAAGTAGTAAAACGTCAAGCCGAAGAGGCGAAGCGAATAGCGTTAGAGAAGGCAGAGGAAGAAAAGCGAAAGATCCGGGAAGCAAAGGAGGAGGCGGAAGCAGCGAAAGTTAGGGCGGAAAAATCCAAGGAGCAGGAAAAAGAAAAATCTGAGGCAGCACAGCGCGAAGCCAAGGAGGCTAAGATACGAGCGGATCACGCTGCCGAGGAGGCAAAGAAAAGGATGGCAGAGGAGAAGCGTAAGGCTGTTATCAAAGCCGAGGAGGCGAAGAAGGAGATCGCGGCCGCTAATCTTCAAGCTGCCAAGGAAAAAGAGAGGGCAGACAGATTGCAGGATAAGGTCGACGAGAAGAAGGAAGAGGCCGTTGGGTTAGAACGGGATGTTAAAAACACTAACGAAGACCGTGAAGCGCTTTCGTTGGAAGAGATAATCCCCGAAAAGGTAAAGGAACGTAGACCGAACCCTCTGCATGACGGCGTTACTGCTCACCAAAAATGGGAAGCAAGGGTTATCAACTTCACGGAACTGGTAAAAGCAGTTGCGGCGGGGCGTGTGGACATCTCTGTTCTACTTCCTAATATGCAGGTATTGAACGAAATGGCGGGGGAACACAAAAGAGAGTTGGCCGTTCCCGGTGTTGTATCCGAGCCGAGGGAGATAATGGGCGGGGCCGCGCGCAAGTCGACGGATCCGGTAAGCATCACTGGCAGCAAGAAGTAATAACATATTAACCAAAACGCAAAGGAGAATTATGATCGTAACAAACAAAATTGTCGAAAGAGCCGACGAGTTAGGCGAGAAGATTTATGACTGGCTGGATACGAAGATAATGGCAGCCATCGAAAAGTCGAAGAAGGCGGTGATACTTAGTAAGCTTGAACGATTCGATACCAATGATAATACCGCGCAGTTGGTAGAGGATTTGACGGGTGATCACCTGGATAACTTGATAACAAATGAGGCGAAAGAAAAGATATTAAATCTGGTATAAGGAGTAGCATGAACGAAGAAAACGCAGTAATCAGTTTAGAACAAGAAGACGAACTGAAAAAAACCAGGGAGCTAGTGGCTCAACAAGTGGTAGATGTTAAGGTGATCGATCAGGCGAGCTATGATGCGGCCGCTAAGTTCTCGGAGGATATAAAGAGGCGTATCAAAGACATCGAGAATCTATTTGGCCCCCTAAAGAAAAAGGCAAACGAGGCACACAAAGCAATAACTACAAAGGAAAAAGAATGCCTCGCCCCGCTTATGCTAGCGTTTGCCAATGTCGAGGGGGCGAGATCTAAATGGTTTGAGGATCAACTCCGAAAAGCTAATGAGGCAAAGCGGTTAAAGGAAGAACAGGAACGGAAGATAATCGAAGCTGAAGAAGAAGCGGAAAGGCTAAGGCAAGAAGCCGATGAAGCCACGCAAGACAGGGATCAGGATGTCACGGATCAAACGGAGCAGGCCGCCCTTGATGCTCAGGAAGAAGTTGATGATTTAAAAGCGGAGGTAGAAGAACCAGTTGTCACAGATCCGATAGAGGAAGTTGCGGCTCCGGTAGCTACATCTGGCACGGTAGTCAATCGTCCTTGGAAGGGACGTGTAACTAATATGATGGATCTGGTCAAGGCCATAGCGGGAGGAAAGGCTTCCGTTAATCTAGTTACTATCAACCAATCAGCATTAAACTCGTTGGCGAAGATAGAGAAGGATACGTTATCCGTACCAGGGATAGAAGCGTATCAGGTAAATAGGTCATCATACGGAGTATAACCATGAGTGATTTACAAGCAAAGACGGAACAGGAGCTAGATGTATGTCCAGTGTGCGGTAAGGCGACGCAATATTCGGAGTATGCTCCGAAGGCCAAGGAAGGCGAAGTGCCGACCGACAAGGTTTATGAACAGTGGAAGTGCAATGCAGGTAATGGTAAAGACAGTTGCGGCAGATGGTCGCGGTTAAAGGGTAAGATTTATCTTCCGTTTTGGAAAAGTTGGTCTGGTAAACCGCAACCGGTCGATCAAAGCTCTATAGAGGATATTGTACCCGGTGGATCAGCCGGTGATGATTGCCCTATTTAGCACTTAAAAAAAAGTAAAAAAAAGTAAAAAAAGACTTGACACGCCTCCTAGTTTATGGTATATTTCATACAACAAGGGAACACCAAACAAAGGAGGGGATGACAATGGTAGCTGAATTTGAAGTAATTGATAAGGTTTTAGGTTTAGATCCAGGAAAGTACACGGTTGTTGGTAAGGTAAATGAAGTAGCAATGGTATTCGGAACTTTTTCAGATACGGTTGTTAAAGACGAGAGCGGGAAAGAATATACGATACCAACTGGAAATGCTCAGGCACTAGGACTAATTGAGTAACTAACTAGGAGGGGATGACATGGAGAACGCAGAATTAAAAAGTGGTATCTTAAAAAAACTTAAAGAAATATCTAATGCCGTCAATCGCGGAGTAATGGCGGATGTGTCTGCCATTGATTTATGTGAGGACTTGTGGTGCGATTTGGAGATGTGGCACTCATGGAGAGTAGAGCAACTGAACAACCTTTAACAAAGGAGGGGATGATGAAAAAGACAACATGGAAAGAAGGCGAAACGGTAGCGAAGTCGAATGCCGGTATTGTGATCACGGATACTATTTTGGGAGGGTTGTTCTTTAGGGTTGATTACGCAGACGGTACATGGGAACCATTTCAATGTGTAGCCGAAGCATTGAACGCTATCGGCGTTTAATCAAAGCGAAATAGATAAGGAGTTTAAAATTATCAACAAAAATATAAATATACGATTTGATATGTTCAGAATGTTCAGAATGCTCAGAATGCTCAGAATGTTCAGAATGGACTTTCTAAATATTCTAAACATTCTAATATATTCGAGACAATCGGTTAATTAGTCAGCTTCCATCAGGAAGCATTAAACAAAGGAGATAGCATGGTCGCAAAAGGTGGATCTAAATCAAAGTACGGAAAGCAACCGATGGATAATATCAATGTATGGGTTCCGAAGGAATGGAAAACTTATCTTGAAGGGATGGCCGGACGGAAGGTTGGAAGGACACTTTCCGATGAAGCGCGTGATATAATTGAAAAAGGAATCGAGGAAGATAAACGAAATTCAGGTGATAATTAATATAGGTCGTGGGGGCTGGTTAGCTTCTCTGTATAGTGCCCCCGGAGTTGCTAATCGAACCCACGGCCGCTAAATATTATGAAATTAAAACATACGGAAGAAAGCGATGAGCATAATAACCATTACCATAGTACAAAAAGCGCAGAACGACAAGGCGACGATTTGGTATTCGCAGATCATTGGAAGGGTACAAAGCACTTTAATAAATATGATGGATCAGGGAGCTATTTTAGAATCAAAATAGAATCACTACGGATATGGTTGACTGAGATAGATGAATTGAAGGTTAAGCGGGCAAAGATGAAAGCAAAACGCAAAAACGAAAAACCGAGGAAAAATGAGCAAAAAGATCAAGGTATCAGTTAAGTGGATGAAGGCATCTTTTAAGGAATGTGATCCAAGGTTTATTAAAAATGTGTGTCATGGACGTTGTTGTGAGAATTCGGATGGGCCTGCTGTAGTAAGCATATTACCAGACGAAGAACATCGTATTAGGAAACACGATATTATAGTTAAACATGGTATCATTAAAACTCAAGGACGCTGTCCGTTTAAAAATCAGGAAAATCTCTGTATCATACACGCCGATCATCAAGAACCATGGGGGTGCAAAGCATCGCCTTTTGTTATCAACGATAACGACACGTTAGTCATTAGACACCGATATATTCATTTCCCATGTTTCAAATATAAAGGATCAAGGCCGGCGTATATATCGCATCGCCGAGCGCTAGAAGTCGTAGTGGGTAAGAAAAATGCTGTTAGTATTTGTGCCAGGATGATAAACAATCCATCGAAGGATTTTTATATAACTATACATCATAATAATTATATGAAAATGGTTCATAAACAAAGAACCAGCAAAGGAGCGAAACATGAGCAGCGACATGATGAAGCAGAATCTGGCGCATAAACCTGAACCTCAATACGATTTGTTCGGGAACAAAATTGAAGCGTTATCAATGAAAGATCGGATCGGTTTTATCCCCGTCAGTGTATGGCAACCTGATTGGACGAAAACGAAGGAGTTAAAAGCTATCATTGGTGATTCGGGACAGACACGAGCCATGGATAGTAAAAGCGGAAACTTTAGAACCGCCGGCGCTTCTTATAAGGAAAACATGGGGGGGGCCGATAACTCGATGTCTATTTTTAATCCACATTTAGCGCAGATGATTTTATCAGCATATTGCCCGCCCGAAGCGAAGATATATGATCCTTTCGGTGGCGGCGGAACGCGCGGATTTGTTGCAACGGCAATGGGACATAAATATTTTGGCGTGGAAATAAGGGGCGAGGAATGTGATCGGATCAAGAACAGGATGATTGAACTTGACCGAAGATTCGAACTCCAGGAAGGGGATGCCAGATACTTCCCTCCTTTCCCTGAATATGAGAATCATTTTGATTTCTGCTATACATGTCCACCGTATTACAACTTGGAAATATATTCAGATCTACCAGACGATTTATCAGCTGCCAAAACATATGAGGAATTCCTCGCTATGATGAGACCAGTAATGGAAAACACTTATAAGACATTACGCCCCTGGGCCCTGGCGGTATGGGTCGTTGGAAACTTCAGGGATAAACGCGGAGCATTAATACATTTCAGTGGTGATATTATCAAGCTGGGCGAAGCGGCCGGGTTTAAGTTACACGATGAACTCATATTTTGGGGCGCATCTGGACAGGCTGCGCAGCGGGCCGGAGCATTTGAGGCGAACAGAAAATCAGTCAGGGTTCATGAGTACATTATAATACTACGCAAGGATGATAAATAATGAATGAGACGAAAATAGAATACTGCGACAGGACGTGGAATCCGGTGACAGGTTGCCGGCATAATTGTGACTTCTGCTACGCTCGAAAGATAGCGAAGCGGTATGGATTATATGGTGGTAGTTTCGATCCTCAGTTTCATCCTGATAAACTGGATGAGCCATACAAGGAAAAGAAACCGATGGTTATATTCGTTTGTGACATGGGGGATATATTTTCTCCTGGTATGAAAGGTATATGGATAGAGCAAGTTAAACTGGCGGCAATGCGCGCCCCGTGGCATACATATTTGTGGCTGACCAAGAATCCGCAGTACGACGAAACATGGGTGCGCGGTAACTGGTGGCTTGGAGCAAGCATCACCGGGCCATCAGATGCATACAGGCGCGAGATATTATCAGAAGGTAATCACTGGTATTCATATGAACCGTTATTTGGAGTGCCCGAAGTAGAATATCTATGGGATGCCAAGCAGGTGATCATAGGCAGGGCCACTAGATATAAAGCTGGTTGGTGTAACGAATGGGCCATACAAATAACAGATCATTATCAGGATCGGGTCATCCCGGTATTTTGGAAAGATAATATAAGAATGATAGGCCCAAAAGAACTAGCATGGGCGACAAATAAATAGGATTTTTATGATAAGTAAAACTAATTGTTCGCTTTATATATGCGCGCAAAATCCGGGGGATGACAATTCAGATACGCAAAATCCGATAGGAAGGTATCAAAGTGAATAGCGGTAACTCGAAAATGATAAAACTATAAAACAGGAGGGAACATGGACGATCTAGAATTAGTAAAAAAGATACCAGCGGCGGCCGAAGAGATCGGTAAGGCAGCGGTAGCTTTAGAAGAGGCTACTGGCCTATTCGGGGCTACGCTATTAAAGCTAAAGGCGGTACAGATGGCACAGTTAGCAGCAAGTAAAAGGTTAAGGGAAGCAATGGACGAGATGCGTGCGCGTGCGGCCGAGGCAAAGAGGAAAGGTAATTAGTTATTATGGCGACGAAGCAGGACATTATAGATGATTTCGAGAAATGGATGAGGGATCTTCGTACTGCTAAAACGAAGAGTATCGATCGTGAGATGGATACTAGGAAGCATAGAGCTATCACACAATTATTTAATATAAAGATTGATACAGTTGCCGATGCTCTAAAAGCCGTGGAAACTATAGATGATAATCCTAAACCTGAGGAGAACAAAAATGGCCGAGGAAATGCAAATGCCGGAAGAGACGAATAAGTTAAGGGAAATGGCGATAAGAATAAGATCTGATATGAACATCGCCCAGGGAATAGCCGACGGATTTACGTCCAGGAATGATCTAAAGGCGAAGCTTGAGGCAGATAATCTAGTGGCCTCTCTTGAAGCAGCTGCAAATGATTCGGAAAGCCTTGCTGATAGGATCGAGGTACAACGGCGCATGGAGGACAAGGATGAACAGCCCGGTATATAATAAAATGCAAAAGATCATACTCGGTCTGATGTGGGTTGCGGCTGTTCTGGTTATGCTAATCGTTACAGCGGTATTAGCGAGATTATTAATTTATATAATATACGGATAGGGGAAGGAATGAAAATCAAGAAAACGATTAACGTTGACGTAGAGATCAGGGTGCTTCCAATATTGGTGGTGTTGGCTACGGTGGTTATCGTGATGTTTTGTATGTATATGGGTGTATCTGGTGCCGCTGATTTATCAGAAGAAATAGCGCAGGCATCTATCAAGGAAGCATCAGATATCGTGAAGGGTGTTGACAAGAAGATGCCACATCAAAAGAGGATAACGCCATTTAGTTGGGAGGTGGAGTTGCGCGGAAACATCCAGCAGATCGTCATAAAAAGGGATGGGATAGTACGTGATACTCGTCAGGCAGTATCCAAGGATCACTCGCTAATAGGCACCGGGGTATTCGATGATGTCCTGGTGATAATGTCGGAATAATAAACTGAAGGATAAACGATGAGTGCGATCACATGGAACGGAAATGATACTAGATGGTTCTTTAGAATGGTAATGCGGGAAAAGATGGATATGTATTTTAAAAAGATATCGGAGGATCGGGATGCCTAAGTTCAGGATAATAATATCCAAGGGAGAAAAGAATCCATTTACCGGGGAATACCCCAAGGGATATGATGAAAAGGATGCGGATATAGAGGAAATCAACGAGAGCAGGGCCAGGATGGAAGCGCTGAAGTGGATCAAAGGCGACAAGGCATTAAGGGGATATAAAATTATAAAGGTAGAGATAATAAATGAGCGATAGCCTCGCCGTGATAATAAGACATGTGGGATCTCAACCTCAGGATGTACCTGAAGCCCGGAGGCTATCGCTAATAATTAATAAGAAGAGGCTGGTTGTTATAATTATCGCGGTAACAATGTTCATCGGATGTGTGACAACTGGCCCTTCTTATACTCTTAAAGATCCTGATAAGCGTATGGCAGATCTTGAACGCCGGGTACATGAGGGAGAGGTACATAGAACTTTATCTACAATTATGATATGGATACTTAGTGTGTATGTTAATGATAATTTTATTCGAGATGAAGATCAGGAAACTAATAGTGTTGATCGAGTAATGTGGAATATGTGTACTGCGCTAAAAATAGTAATACCCGTAATATGGATCTCTAAGAAGTTAATGGGTTATTTTTATAAAATAGATTACGAACGATATAAAGCCAAGGAGATAAATGAGTAAGTACGGGAAAACGGTAGCCATAGATCTTGATGGAGTGTTAGCAACATATACGGGATGGAGAGGTGTGGATCATATTGGTCAACCCATTAATGGATCCCGGGGATTCTTAAGGGAATTGAAACGCGAGGGATATCACATTATAATCCATACCGCGCGGATAAATGATTTGAACGGAAAACACAGGATATCAGAGCGCATAATACGGGCGTGGCTTGACGGAAACAAGATGACATATGATGATCTTCACATTAAACCCGGGAAGCCTATGGCGTGTGCATATGTAGATGATCGTGCCGTAGTATGTTGCCCGATGAAAGAAAGCCCGTCCAAAGCATATGGCGAGGCCATAATACAAATAGCATTATTAACGGCTGCGGAAGCGCTTGAAAAAAGGAAGGAAGATTAATGTCGGAACTTACTCTTGGGGGATTGGCAAATGGGAAGAGCATTCTTATGAAGCTTAAACTTCAAGCACAGATAGAACTAGGTAAAAGTGAAAGGATGGATAACATGGAAAAGGAAAAGTTCGGACTTGTAAACGTACAGCAGGTTAAAAACTTTGTGTCTGTTTTGAAGAAGCGGCAGGATGTACGGTTGGCATTATCTCAAGCGGCGAAGTCGCATGGGGATCTAGCGGTCACGGCTATATTGGTATCTCTGGCAAACGAGACCGGGGAAGATATCTATCAGTTGAAGCAGATAATCAAGGGGGCGAAATGAACAGGAAAACAATAAAGGAAGCGGCTAAAAAGATAACTGATATTATATTACCTCTTGACTATCCCGAGCGTAATAGACAATCTGCCACGGAGTATGCGGAAGGTGTAATAATAGAAATGCAAATACAGACTCCCAATATCGGAAAAGAACCACCGCCTTGTGACATCAGCCATTGTCATATATGCGGACACATAGGACGCAGACCAGCAACAAAACATTATTTAGACCCAACTGGGAGATATATGGCGACATTGAAATGCACGGAATGTCACCAAGCGTTTGATATGGAAATCGCGGTAATAGGAAAGGGGGCGAAATGAGAGAGCCGAACGCAGCTGAAATGAAACTGGACATAACGTTTCTTTTAGAACGCGCTAACAAAGCTGGATGCTGTTCCTTTAGAGAAGACAGAGACTGTGGGTTGTCAAGTAATAGTATAGTGATGATAGCTTACGGGCGCACAAAATTACAACACCAAATACTTCCAAGAGATATGTCGGATTTAAAGGCGTGTGAAATGATGTGGCAAGGATTACCGGATCATAGAAAAGTTGACTTCGTACAAGCCGCAATGTTTAAAGCGAGAGACGCAATCAAGGGGGCGAAATGAAGCCACTACTGGAAGCGTTGAAAGAGCAGTTGGAGTTTAGGAGTAAGTTAATTATCAAGCGTGATGCGTGGAAAAAAACGACAGCTCAATGGAACTTGTGGAACAATTCTGTAGAACAAGCTACTCTTTTTATCACCAAGATAGTCGAGGCGGTGAAGGAGACAAGGAAGCTGACTGAATGTAATGACGGATTATCACCCGAAGACCAAGAGGAAACATTACGAGACATACCAACTTACGAAGAACTAGACGCACTAATCAAGGGGGCAAAGTGAGCGAGATGTATGAATGCCCTGATTGTGGATGGTATGGAGATGAAAGTGGTGTCGAGTTAGTACAAGAAGCCGGTGATAATATATTTGATGGAGAATTTGCTATTTGTAATAATTGCGGAAGCAAGGATTGTAGTGAGATACCCGAGGATGAACAAGAGGCATGGTTGGATAAACGGAGAGAGCAAATGGATCGGAAGAAAAACCACGAGCAAGCCACTACTCAAAGGAAAGGAGAATACATGACTGTAAAAGAAATAGTTTCTGACTGGCTGAAAGCTCACGGATACACAGGATTGGCGGGTTATGAATGTGGGTGTACCCTGGACGATCTCATGCCTTGCGGTGATGGTTTTGATATTGGCGAATGTGAAGCTGGGTATGATCACGAGGAATGCAAAAAAGTATGGAAGGAATGGGGAAGTGGTAAATCGGTATGTGTAGTGAAAGATTGCAAAGATTGTAAATACGAGGTGTAAGCCATGACGGACAAGACGTTGAGCAAGGAAGAGGCAATAAGCGAGTTATATAATCTAATGCACACTATGACTGAAGAGGGAACTATCTTCACGTGGAAGCCCGAAAAGGTAAGGGCAATCATAGACCGCATAGACACCACGGAGGTGTCAGGGAAGGCAGAGGGCATGACTTGTTTTACCTGTACTCACTTTGATGAAAACATTTGTCAACAAAGTGGTGGAGAATGTCTAAAGCACGAACTCAAAGGAGAATCATAATGACAGACCAGACACCAG
>Ga0307377_10000527_pt1 | contig 50271 bp, 40 predicted proteins | sample TR3MG_FD_202535 | JGI IMG/M metagenome (GOLD analysis project Ga0307377, IMG submission 202535) | Soil microbial communities from Risofladan, Vaasa, Finland - TR-3 | ecosystem: Environmental > Terrestrial > Soil > Coastal area > Acid sulfate soil | place: Finland: Risofladan, Vaasa | collected... | reverse complement strand
CTTTTGGCATCGCAGCCATCGTGTTGATTTCCATTAACGTTAAAATGAATGTATTTTCTCGTCGTCGCGAAATTCAGATTATGAAATTAGTGGGAGCAAGCAACAGTTTTGTCCGTTGGCCTTTTATAATTGAGGGGTTGGCATTAGGCTTTGTTGGGGGAACACTGGCAGCCGGTATTGTTGGTATGGGCTATAATTGGATTATTATGTACGTCAAATCGACCTTAACATTTCTACCAGTTGTTCAAAATGCGACTCTTTTCCGCCAAGTATCAGTAGGGCTTTTGCTCGCTGGTATGGCGATGGGTGCACTGGGGAGTGGGCTATCTTTGCAGAAGTTCCTTCGAGGATAAATTCCAATTATGGGCGGAGGGGATCGTTTGTTCCGGTGGAAAGTTATTCTGATTGTAATACTTAGTCTTGGTTTACTTGGAACATCGGCATTGCCTTCTCGGGCTACTGAGCTAGGAAATGCCGTTCAGCAGCAGAAAAACATTAACAATCAAAAGAATCTAGCCCGGGGGCAGTTAAATCAATTAACCTATACGGCAGATAAAATCAAGGCTCAAATGACTCAACTAGAAACGCAAATTGCCGCAGCTCAGCTGCTTTTAGGCCAGAAGCAGGCCACTTATAGCGAAGCCCAAAAACAAGTTCTCGCAGCTCAAGAAGAACTGGATTTGAAACAAAAGGAGCTTGAAGACCGTCGGATGGCCCTTGGCAAACGGGCAAAGGTAATCTATGAGAATGGGCAGGTCACCTATTTAGAATTGCTCTTTCAGGCTTCGGACCTCGGCGATTTTATTACTCGAATGGAGTACTTCAGTAAATTAGTGGACAATGACCGTCAGTTATTGCTGGGTATTCAAACCCAAAAGGAACAAATTGCCCAAAAAACAATAGAATTGCAGAGCAAAAGGGACCAAGCCGCACAGCTCGAAGTGCAGGCGGCTGCTGTCAGCGCGGATCTCGATGAGAAAAAATCTCAACAACGTATTGCCTTGGCCCAAAATCAGAAGGCCCAACAAGCAGCTTATGATGACGTTGATCGATTGGAATCTGAAGCAAATGCTATAGGGGCTGAAATTCGGAAATTGCAGGCAGCACAGGCGACACGCACTGGAGGGGTGAGTGGTACAATCTCTGTCTGGCCATTACCAGGATTTTACGAAATCAGTGACCCCTTTGGTTGGCGGATCCACCCTATTACACACAAGCGGAGTATGCATACAGGAACGGATATTGTTGCTCCGTCGGGGACGGAGATTCATGCAGCGGGAGCTGGGGTCGTCATAATGGCTGGCTGGAATACGGCCTATGGTAATATGACGATAATTGACCATGGCAAGGGGATATCCACACTTTATGGACATCAGTCGAGATTGATTGTTAGCAAAGGTCAATCAGTTCAAGCTAATCAAGTGATCGGGTATGTTGGCTCAACAGGGTGGAGTACAGGCCCACATCTGCATTTTGAAGTCCGGGAAGGCGGAAACCCTACTGACCCTTTACGTTTTTTCCCTAACTGATGGATAAGCAGTATTTCTATGCAGGAATAAGCATATAATAGATCGAGACACGAGGGAAGGGGTTTGACTCGCTTGCAAGAATGGAACTGGAAAAGAGTAGCTAAAAATGCCGGGGTCGTCCTATTGATATTTTCTGTATTAGTGACCACGGCACTTGGAGGAATTGTTCTTGCCAACGTAAATAACGTGGGGAAGTTAGTTCACGTTGTGCAACTGATTCGTAGCGACTACTTAGAAAATGTTACGACAGATCAGCTTGTGGAAGGCGCTACAAAAGGGATTGTAGAGATATTGGGAGATCCCTATTCGACGTACATGAATGCCAAGGAAAACCAAGAACTTTTTCAAATGCTGGAAGGGCGGTTCGGCGGGATAGGAATTGTTCTTAGTCTTAAGGACCCTAAAAAGCTCGTGGTCCTGCGCCCCATTAAGAATTCTCCAGCTAGTAAGGCAGGTATCCAATCGGGCGACGTCGTCAGCAAGATTAATGATGCAGAGACCGCCGGTATGGAGCAAGAAAAAGCGGTGGGTATGATGCGCGGAGATCCTGGAACGAAGGTAAACTTGGCTCTCTATCGGGAGAGCACGAATAAGACCTTCACGGTCAGCTTGACGAGGGAAAACATCACAGTCCCAACTGTTGATGGGGAAGCATTGCCGGGGCACTCTGATATCGCTTATATCAATATTTCTCAGTTTGCTTCAGATACAGGGACTGAACTTAAGGATACCCTGAACAATATGAACATCAAAAAATTTAAAGGACTTATTCTGGATATGAGATATAACCACGGTGGAGAACTCAATGCTGCCGTTCAGGTTGCCAGTTACTTTATCCCAGAGGGCCCTGTTGTTTATATTGTGGATAAACAAGGGAATGTAGATACAAAAATGTCAGCAGGTACGTATTTGGGAATGCCTCTGGTTGTTCTCGTCAACGAAGAAAGTGCTTCGGCTGCAGAGATTGTAGCTGGAGCGATTAAGGACAAAGGGACGGGGAGCCTTGTCGGAGTAAAAACGTTTGGCAAAGGGATTGTTCAAACGATTTTCCCCTTGGGTGGGGGGACGAGTGTCAAATTAACAACCGCTAAATACTTGACTCCGAATAAGGTATCTATTCACAAAATAGGGATAGAACCGGATGTAGTGGTAGAACTAAACAAAGGGCAGCCAGCCACCATTTCCCCGATAGATACAAACTTTGATCCGCAGCTTCAAAAAGCTCTCCAGACGTTACAAGGGAAGCTAAAATAAGGGATGAAAAATAGACACGCTCCAATTCGATATTCGATATTCGATATTCGTAGTTCGTAGTTCGTGGTTCGTAGTTCGTGGTTCGAACTACGAACTACGAGTAATAGTGGTTCGTGGTTCAATCGACACGCTCTAATTTGGAGCGTGTTTTTTTTTGTGGTTCGATATTCGTAGTTAGTGGTTCACGAATCACGAATATCGAACTACGAACTACGAGTAGTAGCCGTCGTTTGCGTTGTTGCATAGACTACGCTGATCATAAAAAACGACGGGGGTTACACGCATGAGAAATAAGACCGGGGTTCGACATTATTTTGCAGAAGGAATGACCACTAGGGGCTATATATCTCTTTTGCCCAACATGATGCCGAGTTGGCAACGGGTTTATGTCTTATTGGGAGGACCGGGAACAGGTAAATCGACGTTGATAAAGGTTATTGGCCTTGAATTGTTGGATCGGGGATATGGCGTTGATTTCTTGCGTTCCGTACGGGACCCAGATTCGATGGCAGGTTTTATCATGCCACATATTGGATTGGCAATGCTAGATGCCATGGAGGTTTCCCCACTGCGCTGGCGAGCCCCAGGAGTTGTTGAGAAGTTTATTGATTTCAGCATTTTCTGTGATGAACTCAAGTTAGAGAAGCAACGTTCACAGATTTTCAATATTGAAAATCGACTTCAAGAGCTTCAAACGACCCTAGAGGAGGAGCTGGCGGCAGAACTAGGATCGTTGATCGGGAATAGAGTCCCTAAATGCCATCTGGAAACAGAAGACCTCTCTTGGATCTTGGGAAATTCTGCCCGCGTGAAGGTTAGGAAAGAACACACCGGACCTTGGCCGCTTGCCGAAAACGCCCTCAAACTCTTGCAAAAGAGCGTTATCATACCTTATTTTTTGCACGGCTTATCTGTGGAGGGGTGGCTTAATCTTGCGCCACATTTTCTGACAGACTTCGATCAAATCCGACTTGAAGGAGATGAAACGTTGGATGCCTTAGATTGGGTTTTGCGAGAAGCACAACAATTGGGACAAATGATTGAAATTGTCTTACATCCGCTCAATCCGGATGAAGTGATTGGCATTGTTTTCCCAGAAAGGCATTTGGCGATCTGGCAGGGGAACCCCGAAAATTTAAAAGATCAAGGATTAGATCGACCTTTTAGTGAAAAATTAAAAGAGACCTTAATGTCATGGCAGACACACAGGTCTCAGCTTAAAGGAATCTATATGGATGCGATTAATTTTGATCAATTGGATGACTACAGAGAAACTGTGCTCAATCAAATTTTGCGTGATTTACAAACAAAAGTTTGATTTGTTTAATAGTGGCTCTATTAACTAAATATAGTAGGGTCAAGAAGAAACTCTCCGAGATCAGACATGATAAGTTCCAGGTTAGACTCTTTGATGGATAGGCGGTCGAGAGCTTCTTGTTGAATGGGGTTTAAAAAGCTGTCCACACCCCCACCAATCCCAAGTAAGTTAGCTAGTCCATTGGCAACATGGATTACACAGGTCAGTTCTTCATAAATATGAGCGTTGGAGGGGGCATGATGATAAGATATAGCCGCTACAAGATCCTCTGGTAAATTCCATGATTTGGCCATAAAGCCACCCACGGACGCATGGTTATACCCAATAACTTTTTCCTCAAGCTCAACATAGGAAAGCTTAGCAACAGTAACTTTTTCTAAAAGATAAGCGCCCACTTCCTGAACATAAATAGAGATGACTAGTTTCCCGATATCGTGAAGTAAACCAGCGGTAAAGGCAACATCTCCGCAAGGGAGTTTCAGTTTTTTACACAGACTTTTCGCAGCCATGGCTGTGAGCAGGGAATGTTTCCATAGCCCTTCTTGTTCAATCTCATACCCAACTAATTGGGTTTTAAGTAAGGGGGCGACAGCGGAAGCCATTGCTAATCCTTGAGTAGCCTGAAAACCAAGTACGACGATAGCTTCTTGAAGAGAAGAGATGCGCCGCGCATAACCATAATAAGCGGAATTGGCTTGTCTAAGCACGCCGGCTGCCAGGGCCGGATCTTGACCAATAACGTTTTCAAGCTCTCTTGCAGATGTTGCAGGGTTTTTAGTTAAGTCAATTACCTGCAATGCGGACGTGGGCAGGGGGGGGAGAGCTTGTATTCGTTTTAATACATGTTCTAACTTAACAGGCATAATGAAAGACCTCCTTTTCTTGTTGCATTTTTTTAGCCGACGAGGGAAAACTAACCTTAATAATTGAGGTTTTGAGCTTCGAAAGGAGCGTGTCCCATGTCAAAAAGAGTAAGGTTACTATTAATCGTCTTTTCGTTATGTCTTAGTTTAATCCTAACTGGGTGTGGTCTTCAAGGCATTTTAGGTAAGAAAAACAAAATTTCTTCCACAAGTAGCGAGGGGGCGGGGAGTAAAACGGTCATTGCTGTTTCTTTAAATGAGGAGGACCCTAATAAACTTCTGATTGTCAAAGGAATCGACGATATGGCCAAAAAAGAAAGCGTACAAATAAAGTATATGGACCAAAGTGAAAAGGGTAAAGAATCTCCCTTGAAAGGTGCGAAGATCCTAATTTATCAAGGGGGGGATGAGAGCCTACTTAAGAGTGCTGAAAAAGATAAAATTCCAGTCTTAGCTTTAAGTCAGATTCCTGCGGGCGTAAAGATCGAAGGAATAGTCACTTTAAATCAGGAAAAGGCCGGGGAACTCATGGCTCAAATTATGGTAAGTAAGGTATCAGAGGGTCAGGTCGTGATTTTACAGGGAGATCCATCTGAAATCGGATACCAGCAACGCTTAGCCGGAAACAAAGCGATATTTAGCAAATACCCTAAGATAACAACTCAAACCATTGTAAGCACGCCGGGTTCTGAATCTGTAACCAAGCTGGGTTTAGCGGAGTTTCTTGCCAAGAATCCTGGCAAAGTCCAAGGAGTTTTGGCTCATACTGAAATATTAGCGGCCCAAGCATACGGAGTCTTAAAACAAGCACAGTTAGACAAAAAGATTAGCTTAGTCGGGGGACAAGCTAGTGTTTCATCTTTGGAACGGATGTCAAGCGGAGCTCAGGTCGGAGATATCGATACTTCTCCTTATCTTCAGGGAGTTAATGCCTATCAATGGGCTCAAAAAATTGTAAAAAAGGAATCCCTAGATGTCAATAATACTATTACTAGTGAGAACGGAGAAGTACCGGCGAAGATTATTCAGGTTAAAGCGGTAACCCCAGACAATCTCGCGCTGATCCAAAAGAGTTATACCTTGACTATGCAAAGCGCTGAACAAGATAAAAAGGAAAAAGAGAAAAAAGATAAGAAAGGAGATCAAGCTTCAAAAGATCAAGGAACTTCCCAAAAGGATGAGAGTCAAGCCGGCGATAAGCAAGGGTCGAGTAGCGGAGGGGAAAAACAGGCTGAGGGCAAAACAAGTACTATCCCTACCGGAGTTCAAAAAGTAACTGAACGGATAAAGACCGAAACTACGCGAGAGTATCTTGATGCTCAAGGCAAAGTAGTAGGTACTGAAAAAACAGTCAATGAACAAGTAAAGACCGTCCCCCCCGAAATGTTAAAGCAACAGGCTGAGCAACCAAAAGACGCGACTAAAGACCAAGGAGGTCAGGGTGAAAAGAGTACAGATACAAAAAAATAAGATTACCATACAAAAATTCTTTGTTAAGCCGAAAATATTTTTCGGCTTTTTCTTTATAAATGTAACGAGTGGTATAATTAAAGGAGTAAGCTTTTTAGTTTGTATAACTCATCGCTTAGATGTAAAATAAGTTAAGAAGAATTATAAAGTGACAATTCTCACCAATTAATTAATCCAAAACAATCTTACATTTTATATTATAGCAGGATTTTGTATGAAAGGGAGACCGGAGCATGGAATTCCATTTGCATGCCCCTTATAAAGAAGCGGGGGATCAGCCACAAGCCATAGATGCTCTGGTCGCTGGGGTGAATGAAGGTCGGCGACACCAAACGTTACTAGGGGTTACAGGCTCAGGAAAGACTTTTACTATGGCTAATATTATTACAAAGGTACAGAGGCCGACTTTGATTCTTGCCCATAACAAAACGTTAGCTGCACAGCTTTACAGCGAGTTCAAAGAGTACTTTCCTGAAAATGCAGTGGAGTATTTCGTGAGTTACTATGATTATTACCAACCCGAGGCTTACGTCCCTTCGAGTGATACGTTTATTGAAAAAGACGCTTCTATTAACGATGAAATTGAGAAATTGCGTCACTCGGCGACCGCTTCACTACTTGAGCGGCGTGATGTTATTGTGGTAGCCAGTGTTTCCTGTATTTACGGTTTAGGTTCACCAGAGGATTACCGTGATCTTGTCCTTTCATTACGGCAGGGACAAGTTGTTGATCGCAATGATATTTTGCGCAAGTTGATCGCAATTCAATATGACCGCAATGATATAGCGTTCGCCCGGGGTACGTTTCGTGTGCGCGGGGATGTCGTTGAGATCTATCCTGCGGCATCAAGTGATCGGGTACTTCGAGTGGAAATGTTCGGAGACGAAATTGAACATATCTACGAAATTAATTATTTGACGGGTGAGATCTTGGGGGAACGTCACCATGTCTCGATTTTCCCAAATTCTCACTATGTGACTGCCCAAGAAAAGGTCATGGAGGCTGCTGAAAATATTGAAAAAGAACTGGATGAACGAGTGGAGGTTTTAAAATCCGAGGACAAACTCTTAGAAGTACAGAGACTCGAACAGCGGACGCGCTATGATTTAGAAATGCTCAGAGAAATGGGTTTCTGTAACGGAATTGAAAATTATTCCCGACACTTAACGTTTCGTGAACCGGGAGAGACCCCCTACACCTTACTCCATTATTTCCCGGAGGACTTTCTCCTTTTTGTGGATGAATCCCATGTTTCTCTTCCACAGGTAAGAGGAATGTATGAAGGGGACCGCTCACGCAAAACCACTCTGGTGAACTATGGCTTTCGCCTTCCTTCTGCGCTAGATAACCGACCGCTAACATTTGCCGAATTTGAACGAACGATTAAACAAATCGTCTATGTCAGCGCTACACCTGGACCGTATGAATTGGCACATTGTCCGACGCTTGTAGAGCAAATTATTCGCCCCACAGGGTTGTTGGATCCGGAGGTCATTGTCCGTCCAACCAAAGGGCAGATTGATGATTTGCTTGGGGAAATTAGAGCGCGGATCGCTAAGGATGAGCGAGTCCTCGTTACGACGTTAACGAAGAAGATGGCTGAGGATCTTACAGATTACTTCAAAAACCTAGAGATTAAGGTGAAGTACCTTCATTCGGATATTAAGACCCTCGAACGAGTAGAAATCCTTAGGGAGCTACGCCTAGGCGCGATTGACGTAGTGGTTGGGATTAACCTCCTGCGGGAAGGTCTGGATTTGCCGGAAGTTTCCATGGTGGCTATTCTCGACGCTGATAAAGAAGGATTTCTTAGGTCAGATCGTTCCCTCATTCAGACCATTGGACGTGCAGCACGCCATGCCCAAGGAAAGGTCATCATGTATGGTGACAAGATCACCCGCTCCATGCAAATCGCCCTCGATGAGACGAATCGACGTCGGGCAATCCAAATGGCTCAGAACGAGAAAATGGGGATTACTCCTCAAACTATACATAAGAGAGTTCATGATGCGCCAGAGGCAACTAAAGTTGCCGAGCTAAAAAAAGCCTATGGATCTAAACTACCACCCGAAGAGCTAGCCAATCTCATTAAGAATCTGGAACAAGACATGCGCCTTGCTGCTCGAGAGCTAGACTTTGAACGAGCCGCTGAGATTCGGGATGCCATGATCGAACTAAAAGGAGAAGAAAATAAATACAAAGTGACCTCGCAACAACGCGGGAGCAAAAGTAAAAAATACGACCATAAAGCACAGCAAAAACAGGTATCTTACCGAAAAGGGAAGAAATAGAATGAATGCAAATGTAATTGCACGGTCACCAAAGCTTTCAAGGAGCGGTTCTTTGGTGTTGGCTTAAACGGTTCCCTTTGCAATTTCATTTCATTCATGGCTTTGCTACGATGAGGCTTAACGACGAGGCTCAGCAACGAGGGTGAGACCGTGGGGGGGCGGTTTTCTTGTCTTGCTGGCCCGACTAGGGAGACGGGAGATCTGTCTTCGGCTTGCCGGCCTGTGTCACCCATCTTGAGTTCAGCCAAGAATGCAAGCTCAAGAACCGCCCCCAAACTTGTACGTCAACGACGCAAAAAGCACCCAAGCGCCCAAGCCCAAGACGTACACCAACGTCGTTCCCTACCCTCGTTCCCCCGTCGACCCAAGCAGAGGAAGTTTCTTAACTAAGAGAGCACGGAGAGAGGAATTGCGTCAATGAGCGCAGTCGATAAGGCGTGAAGAAACGCAACGGTTCACTTGCAGAAAGCCCAGAGGTTTTGCGTTTTAGCCTTAACGACAAGCGAATAGCAATGGAACGTGTGCGAACGGGTTAAGACACTTCCTCCGAACGTGTGCGACTGGGCCAAGAAACTGACTCTCGACTGAACTAAGACTTAGGGAGGCCAATCATGACTCAAGACTACTTACGCGTGCGGGGTGCACGTGCCCATAATCTAAAAAACATCGACATTGATATCCCACGCGATAAATTAGTGGTGATCACCGGATTGTCCGGCTCGGGAAAATCATCCCTGGCATTCGATACTATTTATGCTGAGGGACAGCGGCGTTATGTGGAATCCCTCTCAGCCTATGCGCGGCAATTTTTAGGGCAAATGGACAAACCAGATGTAGATTCCATCGAGGGGCTTTCCCCCGCAATTTCCATTGACCAGAAGACGACTAACCGCAACCCCAGGTCTACTGTGGGCACAGCGACGGAGGTTTCTGATTACCTTCGCCTACTTTTTGCTCGAATCGGGCATCCGCATTGTCCAAAATGTGGTCGAGGGATTTCCCAGCAAACCGTCCAGCAAATGGTTGACCAGGTGATGAGTTTACCGGAGCGAACGAAACTGCAAATATTGGCACCGCTTGTTAAAGGGAAAAAAGGAGAGCACCATAAGATCTTTGAGGGGGCACGTAAGGCAGGGTATGTTCGAGTTCGTGTCGACGGGGAGACAAGGGATCTTAGCGAAGAGATAGAGCTAGCTAAGAACAAAAAACACTCCGTTGAAATCGTAATCGACCGAATTTCCCTAAAATCTGAGAGCGCTGAACGTTTGGCGGATTCTCTGGAAACAGCGCTCAAACTTGGCGAAGGCAACGTCAGCGTGGACATCACCGACGGTAGTGAGTTGCTCTTTAGCGAGAACTTCGCTTGTCCGGATTGTGGGATTGCTCTCGAAGAAATATCTCCGCGTCTTTTTTCCTTTAACAGTCCTTACGGAGCTTGCCCATCGTGTACAGGACTTGGGGCAAATCTTGTCGTCGACATTGACCTTCTCCTCCCTGACCGTTCCCTGACAATAGCTACCGGGGCAATCGCACCTTGGTCAAAATCAACGTCTAGTTATTACCCAAAAATGATGGAAGCCGTGGCCGTCAACCTGGGGTTCGGGATGGATACCCCATTGGAAGACTTGAATGAAAGTCAATGGCAGGGTTTGCTCTATGGAACTAATACCTCCATAACGTTTCAATATCAAAATATTTTTGATCAGTTAAAAACCTATAATACCAACTTCGAAGGCCTGGTTCCCCTTTTTGGACGTAGGTATCGGGAGTCGACCTCAGATTTAGTTCGCGCCGAAATCGAAAGATATATGAGCGAGCACCCTTGCCCGGACTGTCAAGGAAAACGACTGAAACCGGAAGCGTTAGCCGTGAAGGTGGGCGGGATTTCTATCGATGATTTGACGCGCTTGTCGATCACCGAAGCCTTAAGCTTTCTGAATTCTTTGATCCTTACGCCAAAAGAACAAACGATTGCCCACCAGATCCTAAAGGAAATCAGGGAAAGACTTGGATTTTTGATGAACGTCGGACTGGATTACCTGACACTGGGTCGTGCGGCAGGCTCGCTCTCCGGTGGAGAGGCCCAGAGAATCCGACTGGCGACTCAGATTGGGTCAAGTTTGATGGGTGTACTTTATGTTCTGGATGAACCGAGCATCGGACTTCACCAGCGGGATAATGCTCGTCTGCTCTCAACACTTAAGCATTTGCGCGACCTTGGAAATACGCTGATTGTGGTTGAGCATGATGAGGATACGATGATTACCGCAGACCATATAATCGATATCGGTCCTGGTGCAGGGGCTCACGGTGGGCGAGTGGTGGCCGAGGGTACGATTGAAGAAATCAAGGCCAATAAGGAATCGATCACGGGGCAGTATTTGTGTGGTGCCAAACAGATTGCGGTGCCTGAAAAAAGACGCCAGCCGAACGGTAAGTGGCTCGAAGTATTTGGCGCTCGAGAAAATAACCTGAAGAATTTTCAGGTGCGCATTCCTTTGGGATTATTTACCTGTGTCACAGGGGTCTCGGGTTCTGGGAAGAGCACCTTGGTCAATGAGATCATTTATAAAGGCTTAGTAGCCAAATTGAGTGGTGGGCGTCATCGTGCAGGCGCGCACGATCGCTTAGAAGGGTTAGAGCATCTAGATAAGGTTATTGACATTGACCAGTCCCCGATTGGACGGACCCCTCGTTCCAACCCAGCGACGTATACCGGGGTTTTTGATTTTATCCGCGAACTTTTTTCCATAACCCCGGAAGCAAAGATGCGGGGATATAAACCAGGGCGGTTTAGCTTCAATGTCAAAGGCGGACGGTGCGAGGCCTGCCGTGGTGACGGGATCATTAAGATAGAGATGCATTTCCTCCCGGACGTGTACGTTCCCTGTGAAATTTGCGAGGGTAAACGGTATAACAGAGAGACCTTGGAAGTGCGCTACAAAGGAAAAAACATTGCTCAAGTCCTCGATATGACCGTGGATGAAGCGGTGGAGTTTTTCCAAGTAGTTCAGAAAATTGCCCGGAAATTCCAGACTTTGCAAGATGTGGGACTTGGTTATATTCGCTTAGGCCAACCCGCAACCACCTTATCCGGGGGAGAAGCACAGCGCATTAAGCTGGCCACGGAGTTGAGCAGACGCAGTACGGGTAAAACCATTTATATTCTCGATGAACCGACAACAGGTTTGCACTCGGCTGATATCGATAAACTCCTCCACGTGCTCCATCGTTTGGTGGATGTTGGGGATACGGTGCTAGTCATTGAGCATAACCTCGATGTCATCAAAACGGCGGACTGGCTCATTGATCTCGGTCCTGAAGGAGGAAACCGGGGCGGAGAAGTGGTAATAGCAGGGACGCCTGAGGACATAGCTGCCTTCCCTACCTCTTATACGGGACAATATCTAAAGCGTTATTTAGAGTAGAAGATAGGGAGGAGTTTTTCTCACAAGACCCGAGGATAGACTGTCCTTTTCCTAAGGTTAAAGATAACTTAAAATTGAGTTCGATCCTATTTATTGAGTGAACTAGAAGCACGATCGCACAAGTTTAGCAGTAAGGCTAACAACGATTCGAACATCGAGTCTCGAACTTCGCGCATCGCGTTAAGGAGTGAAAAAAACTTGACAATTCGATTAGTAGCTATGGACCTCGATGACACATTGCTTAGGGATGATTGGACGATTTCCCCTCGTGTTGTAAAGGTGATCCAAAAAGCTCAGGCTCAGGGCGTTAAAATGACGCTTGCCACCGGGCGCATGCCTATCTCGGCACGTCCATATGCAGAGCAACTGGGGTTAGATGTGCCGGTGATCACATACCATGGGGCGATGATCCAACAGGTTTTAAGCGGGGACATTTTATTTCGGCGCGTTATTCCCAGCGCTTTAGCCACAGAGATCGTCCAGGATGTTGTGAGTCGAGGCGTTTATGCCCAAGTTTATCTTAAAGACCGTGTCATTACGTCGGAACTCAATGACTGGTCACAAGAATATGCGCGGATCGCGAGTGTCCGTATTGAGGAAGCGGATCTGTCAATCCTGCTTTCTCAGGAACCGGAAGGGGTAGAAAAAATTCTCCTCATGGGGGAGGAATCTGCCCTAGATCAATTGGCTCCCTTGTTAAGCCAATGTTATGGGGAAAAGGTACACATTACAAAATCTAAGCCCTGTTTTCTTGAAATAACGGACGGTTCGGTAAATAAAGGCGTCGCTTTGGCGGCTCTGGCAGAGCACTTTGGAATTGACCGCTCAGAAGTTATGGCCATCGGAGACAGCTTTAATGATTTAGAAATGATTAACTACGCAGGTCTTGGTGTGGCCATGGGAAATGCCCGCCCGGAAATTCAAGATCGAGCGGATATTATTACCGCCTCAAATCAGGAAGACGGGGTAGCAGAGGCCATTGAACGTTATGTGCTGGATAGAATACTTTAAGAGTTGGATGGAATTAACGGAAATTGATTGTGCTGAGTGCCTGTGTTGGCACTCGGTGCGGAGGCAGTCCTGATTGGAAGGCCATTCATTATAGCTGCTTATGGCGGAGGCGCAGAGGGGATCTCTTTAGCGATTAGTACAATGACCAATGAACTGAAACAGGCCATGATTTTGACGGGATGCCCAACGCTTAGCGATATTACTAGGGATGTGTTGTTCTAAATACCCTTCCTTCTAATGTCGATAATTGTTACAAAATGCTGAATATTTCTTGACTAAATAACAAGGAGTTCTTCTATATTTAATAGAATATTACATTTTAAAGTAATATTTGAAGAATATATCGGAGGATGGTTAATTGGCAAGTGAAGAGAAAGTGATTAAACCCCTAACCTTACTAAAAGAGAAAGACTTTGCCCGCTTATTGACGGGACAATTCCTTTCAGCGTTGGGTGATAAACTCCATTATGTTGCTTTAGGTGTCTTGATTTACCGACTGACAGGGAGTGCTTTAGAAGTAGGAAAGATGACACTGGCGACGTTTTTACCCTATTTACTATTCGGACTTATCGCAGGAGCCTATGTCGATCGTTGGAACAAAAAACGGACTATGATTACTGCCGATTTATTAAGGGCAGTTTTTGTGGGCTTAATTCCAATTTTGATCGGCTATTCGATCAACTTAGTTTATTTATTAACGTTTCTTAGTACAACGGCGAACTTATTCTTTAGCCCTGCAAAAATGGCAGTCATTCCAGCTATCTTTACTAAAGAGAAGATTCTCACGGCTACTTCTTTAGCTGAGTCTTCGGAAAACATCACTGAAATCCTCGGGTTTGCACTGGCGGGCGTATTAATAATGTTTATCCCTATTCAAAAGATATTTTACCTCGACTCTTTGACGTTTTTGTTCTCGGCTGCCATGATCTTTTCTATGAAGTTTAGCTTTGAAACTCAAGACCAAGCAAAGCATAAATTAGATATGGAATGCGATTCACACATCTTTCAAGATATTTTGGAGGGGTTAGCCTACATAAGAAAAACAAAAGTCCTAGCCCATACTCTGTTTACGTACTGTTTAGCGTTACTTGTTTTCAGTGGCTTTAACCCTCTGATTTTTGTATATGCTCTAGATACGTTAAAGACCTCAACCGTCGGACTGGGAATTCTCGAGGCGAGCGCGGCGGTGGGCATTACGGTAGGTAGTATAGCGATTAGCGTCTGGGGAAATCGCATAAATAAACAGAAACTGGTGCTCTGGGGATATTTTATCTCCGGTCTTACGATCGGGATCCTGGGAATGTTTCCAATATATCTTCTCGCACTTATGGGTTTTTTCTTAGCAGGAGTTTCTAACGCCATGTTTTTAATTCCGATCCAAAGCATTTTTCAGGAAGAAACAGCAGCCCCTATGCGGGGCAGAGTCTTCAGCGCCCGCTTTGCTTCAACTAGGGTGGCTTTTATGGGATCCGTTTGTATACTATCCTATGGTGCCACGCAAATCGGGGTGGAAAAAGTTTACCTGTTATCAGGAGCAACGTTACTCCTAGGGACAATTCTGCTGTTCGGTCTTGCAATCCTGGAAGCAAAGACTGCTTCTAAGATCTCCAAGGCTATTTAACAGACCCCCATACCGTTACGCGGCACCAATAATGAATATCCGAGAACAGTAACAAACCAGGAGAGGTTTTTCTGGCTTAGTTACTGTTCTTTCGATTATTGAAAGAAAATTTATGTTCCTCGTGCAATCTGGCACAAGAATTGCAATAAAGGGGCTAAACCGCTATACTTAGGGTGAAGGGGGTTGTCTATTTGCGTGTTCTGTTGGTTGCTCTTAATGCAAAATATGTTCACACAAGTCTAGCCCTTCGCTATTTGCGTGCTGAGGTTAACACTGTTTACCCTGATGTTTTGCTTCGGGAATTTAGTATTAACGACCGCCTTGATCGAATTGCTGGAGAGGTTTATGAAGCCAAGGCCGATGTCATTGGCTTTTCGTGTTATATCTGGAACCTTAAAGAAATTGTGGCACTGATCAGGCAGCTTCATCCCGTCTGTCCCAATGTAAAATTTGTCATTGGTGGTCCGGAAGTATCTTTCGAGGCCGAGGAGTTTCTTCTCGAACACCTGGAGGTGGATGCCCTAATTATCGGTGAAGGGGAAAAAACATTTTTAGAGCTGCTTGCCACGTGGGAGGACGGGGATGATCTTTCTCATGTCTTAGGTATTGCTTGGAACAAGAGCGGGAAGATCGTTACCAATCCTCCCCGACTGGCAGCCTCTGATTTGAACGATCTCCCGGATCCCTATTCTGAGAATGAAGATTTCACAGGCCGACTTGTCTATGTTGAGACGACTAGGGGATGCCCGTTTAATTGTCAGTATTGCTTGTCCTCGACCTTCAGGGGGGTTCGTTTTTTAGAGCCTGAGCGGTTTCGCCCAATGTTTCGCCAAATGCTTAAAAACGGTGCCCGCACCATCAAGTTTGTGGACCGAACCTTTAATGCTAATAAGCGTCACGCTATTGAGATTTTGGACATTGTAAGGGAAGAGAGTAAATGCCTCCCGGATGCTCATCTGGTTAGGGTTCATTGCGAAATGGCAGGGGATCTCTTCGATGACGAATGGATGGATTATTTCAGAGCTTATCCTGCCGGTTTAATACAATTGGAAATCGGCGTACAATCTACGCACAAACCGACACTGAAGATTGTTTCGCGCCCTCAAAGCTTTGAGGAGTGGAAAAAATATGTGCCAGAAATGAAGACTCTAGGGATACCACTACATCTTGACCTAATTGTCGGATTACCAGAGGAAAATTGGGCCAATTTCCGAACTTCGTTTAACGATGTATACCTAGTGAAACCGGCTATGCTCCAACTCGGATTTTTAAAAGTACTTAAAGGATCGGGACTTCGTCTACAAAGCAACCATTATGGCCTCGTATACACCCCGGATCCCCCCTATACTATTTTAGAAACCCCGGTCTTGTCCCATAGCGAAATACTTCAACTATTACGCATGGAAGACTTACTCGATAAATATTATAATTCAGGGAAGTTTGCGCACGCTTTGGGTGAAGTTCTGAAATTGTTTCCAACCCCGTTCGATTTTTACCATGGGTTTGCCGAGTTTTGGGAACATTGTGGTTGGTTTCACCGACAATGGCAGGGCAAAGCCCTCTTTGACAAGCTGTGGGAATTCATCGAGGCTCGAGGCTCGAGGTTCGAGCCTCGAAGTCCGAAATTGTCTGAAAGCGAAGCTTTCAGAAATCAAGAATCAAACATCGAGCATCGTGCATCGAGCATCGTGCATCGAGCGGGCCCCACGCGTGAGAAAATCTGCAACGCCTTGCGTTTTGATTATTACCTTTGGGAACGTCCCAATAGTGTTCCTGACTATCTACGACCCGAAGCTAGCTTGGAGACAGAGGGGATAGCTGGTATGTGGAAAACTAGACAGGATGAACTTCGACGAGATGGTCATTGGGGAAAATTAATTCCGGAGTTTAAACAAATGGATCGGCGTCAGTGGAACCGGAATACGGCAATCACCTATTTCACCTATGATGTCTTACAGGGTGGGGAATCGTCAGCGCCGTGTTGGTATCTTTTCCACTATCAACAGGGGAAGGTAAAGGCCTACCGGTATGAGGATGAATGGAGTGAGGTGAAGTGACGTCTCGATATTTCTTACGCCAAACCGCCACCCTTTGGGGGTGTATATTCGCTTTATTAATACTGGTCATTGGATGCACGAGAGCACCTCAGACTGGACAACCAGGTGGGCCGGCCCCTACTGTGGTGGACATCTGGCATTCCTTGCAAGGACCAGAGGCGGAGGCTTTACAGGGACAGATTCAAACAATCATGAAGACACATCCCGAGGTGATCATTAAACTGAAATATGTGCCGGATCAAAACTTTGTATCCCTCTCCTACCTAGCGGAAGCAGGAGGGGAAGGACCGGAGATATTTATCGCATCAAGAGAGATTATCCGCCAACTTTATGAGCACGGTACACTGGCCAAAACAGCGTACATCGATCAGGAGGCATTTCCAGCCGCCTCGTCCGTCTTCCAATTTGGGGGAGTGGGATATGCTTCTCCGTGGTTGACGGATGTTCCTTTGCTCTATTTCCGAACGGATACAGCCAGTGTTCCTGTCAATTTAGATGAGCTATTCTCCAAAGGAGGAATTTCCATCGCCGCGCCAGACACTGCCACACTTTCAGCGTGGTGGAATGGGCAAGGTGGTCAGTTGATGAAGGCAGGAAACCCGGTTCTGGATGATCCACTCAATGTTGCGTTTCTTAAACAACTCTTGACTTGGCGAGATGCCAAAAGGCTCACGATCGACCCTTCAGTACTTAATTCCTTTGCTGCTGGAGGAACACCCTTCATGATCACGGGGGCGAGTCAAGCCAAATTCTTAACCCAGCAAAATGTACCTTGGGGAAGCATGCAGCTGGTTGAATTGATTGGCGGGCAAGGGCACCCGCTTTTAGGCACGACTCTGGGGATTGCGAATTCTGCCATTAAGACGAACGAAGCCATGATGCCGATGATTCAGATCGTTGAAAAAGCACTGCTGACCTCAGAAGTGGAAGGGGCAATGCTGCAGGCGGGTCGTCTTCTTCCAGCCAATAAGGGGTATTATCAGCGTCCAGAAGCTCAGAAAGGCGTCTTGCCACAAGCAAATATTGCCCTTGCCAAGGCGTGGGTTTTAGATGGAAGTGCCTTAGAGTGGAAGTTACTTCCCTTTCAAGATAGGGCGTGGAACAACGTCCTTGCAGGCAACGTCACTCCGGAGATTGCTCTAGCCAGTGCACAAGAGGAAGCCATAAAAGCCCTAGCAACCAAGTGACAACCTTAATCCAAGTAAACTCGTTCAGCAAAGCTGAACATCGAGACTTAGAGGCATGGAATCTAACTTATATATGCGGGAGTCTTAAAAGTGGATCAGAGGAGGGGTGGGAAATGGCTAGAAATGGATTAGAAACAAAAGGCAAGAATAAAAAAGGAGTAGAGCTAATTGTCATCACGGGTTTATCTGGTGCTGGGAGAACCCAGGCCATGCAAAGTCTTGAAGACCAAGGGTTTTTCTGTGTCGACAATTTACCGCCTTCCTTTCTTGTAAAATTCGCTGAACTATGTGCCCAGTCCAGGGGAAAAGTCTCCAAAGCTGCGATTGTTTGCGATTTGCGTGGCGGGGAATTTTTTTCTTCACTCAGTGAAGCCTTATGTAATTTAGAGAAGGAAGGCTTTCATCTCGAAGTCCTCTTTCTGGATGCATCGGATGAAACGTTGATCCGCCGTTATAAAGAATCTCGACGTCGACACCCTCTTTCTCCTCATGGACGCGTTTTAGATGGGATTCAGGCAGAACGCCAGCAACTAGAGGAGTTAAGAATCCGGGCTGACAACATTATTGATACGTCTAACTTATCAGCCCAACAACTTCGTTGCCAAGTGGCTGAGCTGTTTTGTAAAGCACAGGGATTGGGGCAAATGGCCGTTTCGGTGATATCCTTTGGCTTTAAATATGGAAGCCCGATGGATGCGGACCTTGTCATGGATGTGCGTTTTCTGCCGAATCCGTTTTATGTTGAAGCGTTACGCCCGCTGACCGGCGAACACACTTTAGTTAGGGAATATGTCTTTGGAAATCCGATTACCCAAGAGTTCATGGAGAAGTACTTGGCTTTACTGGAATACATCCTGCCTTATTATGTTGAAGAGGGAAAAAACCACTTGGTCATTGGAATTGGCTGTACAGGCGGACAACATCGCTCAGTGGCTATTGCTGAACGGGTGGGGCAATTTTTAAAGGAACATCATTATGCCATCGGTATAAAACATCGGGACGCTGATAAAAATCAAAAGGGTGGAACAGCGAGATGAACCCTAAAAAACGTGAAGGGTTTTTACGATACCTTAAATGGCTCTACCCCAATTTGAAAGTGAAAAGGTGGTTTATTCTAGCGGTTTTCGGAATCTTTCTTTTTGCAACTGGGTTTTCTGTCATGAATGATGGAGTGGCAATCGGCTACGCGGAGTTACAGTTTCGAGAGGTAATTTACCGGATGACGGGCAGTACACCGCAGATTGTCGTGCCAACTGGTGTAATCATAAGCGTCTTGGGAATCGCTGCAATTATCATAGGTTTTAAACGCTTGCTGTACTCCATTATTTCGTCTGTACTCCCAGACAACGAAGGGAGAATAGGTGATATGATTTACACGCGCAATCATTTGCGCAGAGGACCAAAGATTGTAGTGGTTGGTGGGGGTACGGGGCTTTCAGCTCTCCTGCGGGGCCTAAAGCAATATACTTGTAATCTCACAGCCATTGTAACGGTTTCGGATGATGGTGGAAGTTCGGGAAAATTACGAAATGAACTGGGTATTCAACCACCGGGAGATGTTCGGAATTGTCTAGTGGCTTTGGCTGATACAGAGGACATTATGGATACCCTCTTCTCTTACCGTTTTGAAAGCGGAGCACTTGAGGGGCATAGTCTGGGAAACTTACTTCTGGCAGGGTTAACCAATACCTTTGGGGATTTTCAAAAAGGAATCGAAAAGGTCAGTAAAGTATTTGCTATCCGTGGTAAGGTGTTTCCCTCCACGTTAGAACAAGTGGTACTGATAGCGGACTTGGAGGACGGGACCCACGTTGCTGGAGAAACTGCGGTTCGGGCCACCGAAGGAAAAATTGACCGGGTTTACCTTAAACCCAGCGATTGTCACCCTTTACCTGAAGCCTTGAGAGCTATTGAAGAAGCAGATCTGATTGTCTTGGGTCCAGGAAGCCTCTATACGAGTGTTTTGCCGAATCTGCTGGTGGTAGGTCTCAGAGAGAAAATACGAGAAGTAAAAGCCCCTTGTGTGTATGTATGTAATGTTATGACGGAAAAAGGGGAGACGGATGGTTACCGGGTGTCTGACCACCTTAAGGCAGTTCTAGACCACTGTGGCTCAGGCTTTGTAGACGCAGTACTTGCCACTAGGGGGAAAATTACTGAGCCGCTTCTAAAACGGTACGTTGCAGAGGAGGCCGTTCCAGTTATTACTGACCCCAAAGAGGTCGAGCAGATGGGTGCTAGGTATTATGAGGCGAATTTGGTACAAGCTGGGAATGTCGTTCGTCACGATCCAGACCGCTTAGCAAAGGAACTTATTCGATTGCTTTTTCGTTTAAAACCCATGGGAGAGCGCATTGACTTAATCGATTCTTTTTTACTCACAAGGAAGCTCGGCAAAGATTCATAGCGAGGCACGATGCTCGATGCTCGATACACGAAGCTCGATGCACGACTCGCATATGAAACGTTTCTTATGTTCCATACGTTACCATTCGAGCCTCGCGCCTCGAACTTCGCGCCTCGAATAGAAAGGGGGTGAGCAATTGTCCTTTAGTGCTGACACCAAAGAAGAACTTGCGCGCTTAGACGGTCAGAAATCATGTTGTGAGTTAGCGGAACTGGCGGCGTTGGCCCGCATGGACGGAACCCTCCAAATCAGTGCTCATCAACAATATACACTGAATGTGACGTCAGAGAGTGCTCCGGTGGCGCGTAAGGTTTTTCGCTTGGCTAAGGATGTACTCAAGCGTCCAGTGGATATTGTGGTCAGGCGCAAACTTAGGCTCCGTAAAAATAATTCCTACATGGTAAGAATCTATCTTCGTGGCTTGGAAGACTTAAAAAACCTTGGTCTAGTTGACGAAGAAGGACAAATTTGTCATGAGATCGCTCCCAACCTGATTAAAAAACGCTGTGATCAAAAAGCATATTTACGAGGGGCCTTTTTGGCTGGAGGCTCGATTAATAATCCAGAAGGAACCTATCACCTGGAAATTGTCAGTAATGATGAACAACATGCTAACGCGTTATGTCAATTGGTCAATCGTTTTAAATTAGGGGCTAAAGTCAGCATGCGCAAGCATTGGTATGTGGTTTATATCAAAGAGAGTGAACATATTGTAGAGTTCATTGGCTTTATAGGAGCATATCGTGCCCTTTTGGAATTTGAAAACGTTCGAGTTCTTAAAGATGTTAGGAATCAAGTAAATCGCCTGGTCAATTGTGAAACAGCCAATCTTGATAAAGTTGTGGATGCGGCTGTTCGTCAGATGAAAAACATCCAACTAATCGCAGATACAATTGGGTTACAGTCTTTGCCATCTACATTACGGGATATGGCGGAGCTTCGGCTGGAATATTCCGAGGCCAGCTTAAAAGAACTTGGAGAAATGCTGCGGCCAAAAGTTGGTAAATCCGGCGTCAATCACCGGATGAGAAAAATAGATGAATTGGCTGAACGAATCAGGACCCAAAATGCGGGAAATATACAGTAGGGCACATTGTAAGGATCACGTAAACCGAGAATTTGGGGGGAGAAAATGTGCGGTTAGGGTATGGCTTGAATCTAGAGCAAACTCAAAAACTTATTATGACTCCAGAATTGCGCCAGGCAATTACTATTTTACAGTTGTCCGCACTCGAACTTTCCACGTATGTTGAGGAGCAACTTCTAGAGAATCCTTTGTTGGAGACCCAAGAAGAAAGCGCGGATATTAGAGAGGATGTAGAACCAACTATAGCGGAGGAACTTCCAGCAGACGAGAAATGGGAAGTGGATTGGCAGGACTATTTTCATGACCAGGATGAAAACCGCATTCGTCAGGAACGAGTAGTTGTGGAGGAAAGACAACGCTTTGATCCCTTCATTGCTGCATCACCTACGCTACAAGAACACTTGCTGGAACAACTCCATGTCCAAAAAATATCGGCTTCGTTATCCGTAGCAGAGTACATTGTTGGTAACTTGAATGACAATGGCTGTCTTATGTTGACGATAGAAGATGTTGCCCGTGAAACCAATGTCTCCCTCAAAACGGCTGAAGAAGCGTTGGCTTTGGTTCAGACACTTGACCCTTTGGGGGTGGGGGCTCGAAATTTAGAGGAATGTCTTCGTTTGCAGTTACCACTTCTTCCGGACTGTCCTCCTGAATTACCAGAGTTATTAAAGCATCTTGAAGATCTGGCGGCAGGGCGTCTGCAACGAATTGCCCATGCCTTGAAAATATCCATCAATAGGGTGCAGGAACTGGCGGATTTGGTTCGTAAACTTGATCCCAAGCCAGGCCTCAGTTTTTCGGGCCCAGGAGATGTGCGTTATGTCGTCCCAGATGTAGTGATTGAAGAGATTGAAGGGGAATTTATTATCCTGGTTAATGACATTACCGTACCACGATTAGGGATTAACAAGGCTTACCGTGAGGCTCTAAGCCTTGAAGAGGGGACAGACACACGCAAATTTGTTGAGCAGAAACTGAACGCGGCAGCTTGGCTCATTCGCAGTATTGAGCAGCGGCGCCTAACGCTTTATAAAGTAGCCAATGCCATTGTGAAGTGGCAAACGCAATTCCTCCGCTATGGGATTCGTCAGCTAAGACCGCTTACGTTAAGAGATATTGCAGAGGAAATTGGGGTTCATGAGTCGACCGTCAGCCGGGCGACATCCCATAAATACATCCAAACTCCTCGGGGTATTTTCGAATTTAAATTTTTCTTTGCTAGTAGCATGGGCAGAGGGCATAATAACGATTCTAGTATTACGACCGAGGGGATCAAACTTACTTTGCACGATATTATCGCTTCAGAAAATCCCAAAAACCCTTATTCTGATCAGAAGCTAGCAGACCTTCTCAAGGTCAGAAACATGGAGATTTCTAGGAGGACAGTGGCTAAGTACCGCGACGAGTTGGGAATTGCGGCGACGACTGTCAGGAAACGATACTAGGGAAAGGTCGTATGGACACGCTCACTCCGCCCGTTTGTAGGCCAAACTAAAGCTCCGTACTTCGATGCAAGAGGCGGGGTACCCGCCAAATTCGGCATCCTTGCCTCAGTTGGCGGCTTCGCACATCCTTGTGCTCAGCCCCGCTTATGAATGCGTTCGTCGCTAAGTTTGGCAACTACTCACGAAAGTCGATCGCTTAGTCCATACGACCTTTAGCTTGGGGAATCGTTGGGCCGGGAACGGTGGGAGAAGTCGGGAGACACTCGGTCAGCCATACGGTCGTGGGCCAAACTACGGCTCAAGCAAGTGTTAGAATTGAGATGATTTTTTGATTAATAGAGTTGCGTTCAAAGAAGCTCTAAAGCGAGCAGGATTGAGAGAAGCCACTGGTGGAAGCGTTATATGCGGTTCCTCCAGTGGCCTTTTTATATTGTTTTAAGGAGGGCCAATATGACAGAGTACCAAGTTGTGATTGTCGGGGGCGGCGCGACGGGTGTTGGCATTTTGCGAGATTTGAGTATGCGAGGAATTTCGGCGTTGCTGCTGGAACAAGGGGATCTAGCGCACGGTACAAGCTCGCGTTTCCATGGATTATTACACAGTGGTGCACGTTATGTAGTCAAAGATCCCGTGTCAGCCGCTGAATGTATTGATGAAAATATTATCCTTAAACAGATTGCCTCTCACTGCATTTGCGATACAGGAGGATGGTTTGTTCAAATGCAAGGCGATGATCCGGCTTATGTAGAACAATGGATTCAGGGATGTGTTCATGCGCGTATTCCCATACGGGAAATATCACCTTCTGAGGCATATGTTAAAGAACCCCTAATGGATAAAGCCGTTCTGCGTGTCTTCGAAGTGCCTGATGCGACAGTGGATGGATTTAAGCTTGTTTGGGCCAATGCGAAATCTGCAAGGCGTTATGGGGGAAAATATAAAACCTATCATCAAGTGGAACGGCTTATTCTGGAGAATGAGCGGATTGTCGGTGTGGCCGCGAAGAACCTTTTGACTGGGAAAGAGTTGATCGTAAATTGTGAGGTTGTGGTTAACGCTTCCGGTGCGTGGGCTTCCCTGATCGCAAGTTCGATTGGCATTTCTTTAGACGTCATTTGCGATAAGGGAACTCTGTTGGCCTTTAATCAACGGCTTTTTCAACGCGTGATCAATCGTCTCCATCCGCCCGGTGACGGGGATATTTTTGTTCCTCACGAAACGATTACGATTTTGGGTACCACATCCCAAATCGTGGATTCTCCGCAAGAGAACCAGCCCATGGAGGAAGAAGTCAAGAAGTTGTTGGCTTCAGGTGAGACTATGCTTCCGAATTTAATGGCACACCGAGTTATACGAGCTTTTGCCGGAGTCAGGCCACTCCATCGGGAAGATAGTGAGGCTCCAGGAGTAGTGGAAGAAGGGCGGGAAGTAAGCCGTACTTTCGTCTTGATTGATCACGAGGTTCAAGACGGGGTTCAAGGATTTGTCAGTATTATTGGAGGGAAATTCACCACCTATCGTCTGATGGCTGAGAGAGTTTCAGATTGGGTGGCTGAAAAGTTGGGAAATTTAGTCCCTTGCCAAACGGCAAAGGAAAACTTGTCGCCAGAGATCCCAGAAAATATACGGGAACAAGCATTCCGACTCTTGCCTTGTGCGGCAGCAGAGAAAATGATCGAACGGCTCGGGGAGGATGCAGAAAATGTTGTAATGGAGATTCAGCGTGATCCCCGTAAAGGGCAAATGCTCTGTGAGTGTGAAATGGTTAGTGTCGCTGAGGTTGAGAAAGTGGCTTCGGATGATGACACTCATCATTTGGCGGATATTAGACGAAAGACGCGTTTAGGTATGGGGACCTGCCAAGGAGCATTCTGCACTTATCGAGCGTTACCTTTGTTGTGGCAGGATAAGGGGAAATATGATCCCTTGCGGGACGAGTTAAAGCGCTTTATAAATCAACGTTGGAAAGGAATACGTCCGGTTCTTTGGGGGCAACAGTTGCGCGAAACGGAGTTAACGCGTGCCATATACGCCAGTATACTTCAAGTTAACGAAAATCCGGGATAAATGAGGAGGAATTCCCATGTGGGATGGCATTATTGTGGGAGGAGGCCTTGCGGGCCTTCTCGCGGGAATTCGGGCATCCGAAAGAGGCAAGCGTATCTTGATCATCTCTGAAGGAGTAGGGAGCCTGACTTACAGTTCAGGGGTCATAGATTTCGGGGATGTAGGAGGGTTGCTGGGGCGGGAAAAACATCCCTATACTCTAATGGGCGAAACGGTGGTTCGTGCAGGTATGGATTACTTCCAAACTCTATTTCCAGACTATCAGGGGAAATGGGGAGAGACTCAGCAAGTGCTTACTCCATTGGGTTCCCCTAGAAGAGCTGGACTTGTGCCCCGCGGGCTAAACGCGGGAGCCCTGCAGGATGCCCGCCAGATTATGCTCATAGCTCCTAAAGGAATGAAAGATTTCTTCCCGGAGGTTATCAAAACTAATTTGGAGAGGGTTTATGGGCAAGGGGGCGTGCAGGTGCATCCGATCCGTCTCGAGGCTTTTGAACCTTGGTATGCTAATGGAAAGTCAGTAACGGAAATAAATTATGCGAAGTATTGGCGATCTGATGCGGGAATTGCTGTACTAAAAGGTTTACTGAATCGCCTTGCCCAAGAGAAGGACACTGAAAATCACGGGATGAACGTTAGTCAGGGGACAAGCTTAATTGAGCGGGTTACTGGAAGTGGAAAGATGGTCGCTGTTTTTCCAGGGCTAGCATCTGGATTTTCAAATTCTTTAAAGAATATCTTATCAGAAGCTCCGTTTCCTGTGGTGGAGATGACTGCATTCCCACCTACGGCTAGCGGGCAAACCCTTTACGAGGCTTTAATTCAAAAGTTTAGGTCCTTTGGTGGAGAGCTGCTCGTGGGGGCGGGTGTCAAGCAAGTTGAATTTCAGGGAAGGCTGTGCCATAAAGTCATCGTACAGAGTAAAGGGCGAGACACGGAATTTTCCGCCCGCTCCTTTGTTCTAGCGACGGGTGGGATTTTTGGTGGTGGAATTGAAGTGACCCCTGATTCTAGAAAGGAAACAGTGTTCGGGCTTCCCTTATTTGTGCCCTCAGAGTGGACGCGCCCAGAATTTTTAGGAGAGCAACCCTATGCACGGATGGGAATTGAAGTCGACCGTGAACTTCGGCCGATCGAGCCTCAAAGCCAAGAAGTAATCATCGAGAATGTTCAGGTGGTAGGACGTATGCTCGCGCATTGGGATCCGTGGGTGGAACATTGTGGAGGAGGGAAATCGGAAACTCTTTGTTTAATCGAGTCCAGCAAGATGTAGCTGAGGGAGAGTTTCAAACTATGACCACCGAATGTGGAGGATGCCAGGTTCAAATTCAGCATGGTTCAGGCATAAAAACAGAGCATCCGGTTTGGATTCTTATGAAAGCATATGGGCTTTAAAGCATAAACTATTAATAGTCTTGCAAAAACTACATTGCGATTATCGGAGGGGAGATGACATAAAAAACAATAGTGAATTTAAAGGAATTTACATTAATTCATGGAATCTAGAGAAAAGAGGTGTGATGTAAGAGAATGTTTCGTACGCCAAGGAATGACCGGACTTTGTTGTATTTGCGCGGTTATAACGCATGCAAGGATCGTGTAAAATTGAGAGTCAGTCGGAGGAAGGAGGACTTTGGCATGTCCGGAAAATACATATTAACGATAGACCAGGGGACCACAAGTTGCCGGGCGATTTTGTTTAACCACGAGAGTGAAGTCGCTGGGGTAGCGCAAAAGGAGTTCACCCAGTTTTATCCAAAACCGGGGTGGGTGGAACATGATGCAGAGGAAATCTGGAGCACACAATATGGGGTCATAGCTGAACTGTTGGCAAAGTCGGATGTATCTCCTGAGGACATTGCAGGTATCGGGATAACAAATCAGCGTGAGACGACCGTCGTATGGAACAAGATCACAGGAAAACCAATTCATCCTGCGATTGTTTGGCAATGTCGCCGGACGACGGAAATTGTGGAAGAACTGAAAGCTAAAGGGTGGGAGGAAACGATTCGGTCAAAAACTGGGTTGGTCCTTGATGCCTACTTTTCAGGAACAAAAGTGAAATGGTTGCTGGATACTGTAGAGGGGGCGCGTGAAAAAGCGGAGCGTGGAGAGTTATTGTTTGGGACCATTGATACCTGGCTAGTTTGGAAATTGACCAATGGCAAAGTACATGTTACGGATTATTCTAACGCCTCACGGACACTTATATACAACATTCATGAGTTAGAATGGTGCGAGGAAATCCTTACCGAACTGGGAATTCCCAGAAGCATGTTGCCCGAAGTCAAACCTTCAAGCTGTGTATACGGGCAAGCAGAAATCGGACTTTTTGGTAAGACTCCAATCCCGATTTCAGGAATAGCGGGAGACCAGCAGGCCGCTTTGTTTGGCCAAATGTGTTTTGAACCAGGCATGGCGAAAAATACCTATGGCACGGGCTGTTTCATGCTCATGAATACTGGAGAGCGTGCGGTAAATTCCAAAAACGGACTGCTAACGACGATTGCTTGGGGCCTCAACGAGAAAGTAGAATACGCCTTGGAGGGAAGCGTTTTTATTGCGGGTGCGGCGATTCAATGGTTGAGGGATGGGCTCAAACTTATTGATTCCGCTCAGGATTCCGAATATTTTGCGCGCAAGGTAGAAGAATCAGATGGAGTTTATGTGGTTCCGGCTTTTACAGGGCTTGGAGCACCGTATTGGAATATGCGCGCCCGTGGTGCAATTTTTGGGCTAACTCGGGGAACGAATAAGTCACATCTTATTAGGGCTACGCTAGAAGCTTTAGCCTACCAGACCAAAGATGTTTTAGAGGCTATGGAAAGTGATGCGGGAATGAGACTCCAAGTCTTAAAAGTCGATGGTGGAGCAGTGGTGAACAATTTGTTAATGCAATTTCAGGCTGATCTATTAGGGGCCTCGGTAGAGCGACCTAAAGTGATTGAAACGACCGCTTTAGGGGTCGCCTATTTGGCTGGTTTGGCAGTGGGATTTTGGAAGGATCGGGAAGAAATCCGTAGGAATTGGCAAATGGATCATCGCTTTGTTCCTGAGATGTCGGAAGAACGCAAAGTTAAACTTTACCGTGGTTGGCTGAAAGCGGTTGAACGGAGCAAGGACTGGGAAGATTAGTTTAATTTGGAGCCACGAGTTAATACTGTCCTTCTGAAGGCTACACAAGGACATATTTAGCTATGGATTCGAGAAGATAGAGTTAACAAAAGACAAAGATAGTGTTAGAATGCTCATATAAACAGACATATAGAAGGAATTTAGTGAATCGCACAGGATGTAACAATCCTTAGGGGAAGGATACCGCGATTTGATGGAGAATTAGTAAGAGTTGGAATAATTAAAGTTCACAAGAGTAGGAAGCTTATTTTCTAGGTATACTAATGTATATTTTAAAGGAGACTATTTGCCAATAGTCAGACCCCACCACCCTTGGGTCAAAGTGAAAGGGGATTTTTACATGAACAAAAAAAACGTTAAAGATGCGGAGGTACGAGGAAAACGAGTTTTGGTCCGCGCAGATTTTAATGTCCCGCTCGATGAGCAAGGACAAATAACGGATGATACTCGGATACGCGCCTCCCTTCCCACAATTGAATATCTCGTAAAAGAAGGAGCGCGCGTCATTCTAGCTTCCCACCTTGGGCGTCCCAAGGGGAAAGCCAATCCTAAGTATTCCCTAGCACCCGTTGCAAAGCGTTTGAGCGAGCTGTTGGGGCAAGACGTGCAACTTGCTGGGGACTGCGTAGGGGATGCAGCCATGGAAGCAGTAAGCAAGCTACAAGACGGACAGGCTCTGTTGTTGGAAAATGTCCGTTTCCATGCGGAAGAAGAGAAAAACGATCCGAAGTTCGCCCGTGACTTATCAACGCTAGCCGAACTGTTTGTAAATGATGCGTTTGGAACTGCGCACCGTGCTCATGCGTCCACAGAAGGGGTTACACACTACATTCCTGCCTTTGCAGGTTTACTGATGCAAAAAGAAGTTGAATTCATGGGCAACGCTTTGGAAAGGCCGGAACGACCCTTTGTGGCCATTATCGGCGGTGCCAAGGTTAGCGATAAGATTGGCGTCATTGAAAACCTCCTAGAAAAGGTCGACGCCTTGATCATCGGGGGAGGGATGGCGAATACCTTCTTGAAAGCCCAAGGGTTTAATATGGGAAAATCCCTTCTTGAAGAGGAAAAAGTGGAATTAGCAAAGCAACTCATCGAGAAAGCTAAGGCCAAGGGGGTCGAATTAGAACTGCCAATTGATGTGGTGGTAGCCCTTGCCTTCGAAGCGGATGCTCCTCACCATACGGTGAGAGTGTCGGAAATTAAGGAGGGTGAAATGGCCTTGGATATAGGTCAGGCCAGTGCTGAAAGGTTTGCCGCCCGAATTTCGACCGCTCGGACGGTGATATGGAACGGCCCGATGGGTGTTTTTGAAATGGATGCCTTCGCTAAAGGAACAGAGCGAGTGGCCCAGGCAGTCGCGAATTGTAGCGGGATCACAATTGTCGGCGGTGGGGATTCTGTGGCAGCGGTGGAGAAAATGGGTGTTGCGGAGCAGATGACCCATATTTCAACAGGGGGTGGTGCTTCACTTGAGTTTCTAGAAGGGAAAGTGCTACCAGGTGTTGCGGCGCTTAGCGAGGCGTGAGGCCGGAGGAGTGCCTTTCTGCACGCGTCGGCACGTTACGCCGCTGACGTGCTTGCTGGACGGTTCGTGAGCGCGTCCGAACCTCTGGGCTGTCTGCATGTGGGCCGCTCCATGCCATCCTTGGCACCGCGGCATCAGTCCATCACGGCATCTAGCCATCCATGGCGATGGTCCCTTCTCGCCATCCTTGGACAGCGCTCTAATCTCGAACGTCCTGTTCGAGTCATGGACAAGTCCTGCGGCGCGCTACGGTGGCGCGAACCGTCGGGCGCTCGTCTGGACCGCGGCTTCACTAAAGCCTCCGCTTTGCAGAAAAGCGCTCCTTCGGGGTGGGCTATGGAGAAGTGGGTGTGGAGCTTTGTAGTGGTGGCGACGGGGGAACGTTTGAAACCTAGAGGTTAATGCGAAGCGCGAAGTTCGAAGATAGAGGTTAGAGGTTTGAAGTTTAAAGTTTGAATGTCGCGCTTCGCGCATCGAACCTCGCGCCTCGCAAACGAGTGGAGGAATAATAAATTGGAAAATCGACGACCGGTCATCGCCGGCAATTGGAAGATGTTTAAAACCGTCAAGGATGCAGAAGATTATGCAGTCAAGTTTTTAGAGGAAGTTAAGGATGTTACCGAACTCGATATAATTCTTTGTGCTCCGTTTACAGCGCTGTATCCTTTAAAGAATGAACTGGAAGAAAGTGTTGTGCACTTAGGTGCCCAAAATATGTCCTGGGCAGACCAGGGTGCCTATACCGGTGAAATTTCAGCCCAGATGCTTCTCGATGTCGCCTGTACATATGTTATACTCGGCCACTCTGAACGGCGAGAAATGTTTGGAGAAACGGATGAAGTGATCAATCAGAAAGTGTTGAAAGCATTGGCTGCGGGCTTGACGCCCATCCTTTGTGTGGGAGAAAATCTCAACGTCCGCGAAGACGGAAAAGCAGCAGAGAGGGTCAGTTCTCAGGTAACCAACTCTCTTTCCAGCTTATCGACGGAGGAACTGAGCCGAATTGTCATTGCTTATGAGCCCATATGGGCGATCGGTACTGGAAAAACAGCGTCCACTAAAGATGCCCAAGAAATGTGTGCCTCAATCCGGGCCACTCTGAACGGCCTCATGGGACTTGGGGCTGAGAAAGTGCCCATTCTCTATGGCGGAAGTGTCAAGGCAGAGAACATTGCAGAGCTATTGACTGAGCCTGATGTTGACGGCGCACTAGTCGGTGGGGCAAGCTTGGATCCCCTAAGCTTTGCAAAACTTGTCCGTAACGCGGTTTCCGTTGTTGCGCGCGGGGCAGGAATATAGTAATGGAGATTAAACCACTTCTCCTCATGATTCTAGACGGCTGGGGTCATAGTGAAGCTATCGAAGGGAACGCCATCGCCCAAGCAAATTTGCCAAACTTTCGGCGTTTGGAAAAAACATACCCCCGCACAGTCCTCCAAGCAGCGGGAGAAGCAGTGGGATTACCAGACGGTCAAATGGGAAATTCTGAAGTTGGACATCTGAACATGGGTGCCGGGCGGATAGTCTATCAGGAATTAACCCGAATCAATAAAGCGATTAAAGATGGAACGTTATTTAAGAATCCCGTCCTAATCGAAGCTATGGATAATGCTCATATTCATGACAAAGCTTTTCACCTTGTGGGCTTACTCTCTGACGGAGGAGTTCATTCCCATATAGCTCACTTGTTTGCCCTTCTGGAGATGGCCAAGGAACAAGGGCTAGAAGAAGTGTATATCCACGTCATTCTCGATGGTCGTGACGTCTTGCCGCAAAGTGCCAAACAATATATCATTCAACTGGAACAAAAAATTAAGGATTTGGGGATTGGCAAAATTGCCTCTGTGAGTGGCCGCTACTATGTTATGGACCGAGATCATCGCTGGGAACGCTTAGAAAAGGGCTACCAGGCCCTGGCTTTGGGCGAAGGGAAATGCGCGGCCAGTGCTTTAGCGGCGCTGGAGAGTTCCTATGATGTGCGTGTGACGGATGAATTCGTGCTTCCAACGGTGATCGTTGATAAGGACGGAAAAGCAGTAGGCAGCGTTCAAGAGGGGGACAGTGTGCTCTTCTTTAACTTCCGTTCAGATCGAGCACGGGAAATAACCCATGCCTTTGTAGACGAAGAGGTTACAGGGTTTGCTCGTCCCATTCACCCGCGAGCCCACTTTGTGTGTATGACTTCGTATGAGGACACGATCTACACACCTGTCGCGTTTCCGCAACAAAACCTGAAAAACACTTTGGGAGAAGTTCTTTCGCAACATGGGTTAAAACAATTGCGAATTGCAGAAACTGAAAAATATGCACACGTGACCTTCTTTTTTAACGGTGGGATCGAAGAACCTGATCCAGGTGAGGAACGAATCCTTATTCCTTCCCCTAAAGTCGCGACCTATAACCTTCAGCCCGAGATGAGTGCACTGGAATTAACCCAAACACTCCTTGAACAACTGAGGAAAAATACCTATGATGTGATCATTCTTAACTTTGCCAACCCGGATATGGTTGGACATACTGGGGTGTTCGAAGCAACCGTAAAAGCGGTGGAGACGGTTGACCGCTGTTTGGGCGAGATTTATGATGAACTTCAAAAAATGAATGGGACACTCCTTGTGACTGCTGACCATGGGAATGCCGAAGCAAAAATTGATCTAGAAACGGATCTTCCGCTGACCGCCCACTCCACGAATCGGGTTCCCTTCATTCTAGTCGATGAAAGATTTAAAGGTCAGAAACTGCGTGAGGGCGGTGCTCTGTGCGATGTTGCGCCCACTCTTCTCGAATTGCTCACTATTCCAAAACCCGAGGAAATGACCGGAAAATCGTTAATCGTTAACTCTTAAATTGGGGTTTTTAAAAATAAAGGGGGAAATATTAATGACTTTTATTACAGATGTTTATGCTCGTGAGATTTTGGATTCTCGTGGAAATCCGACTGTAGAAGTAGATGTAGTTCTTACAGATGGGATTGTAGGTCGTGCGGCTGTCCCCTCGGGCGCTTCTACAGGGGCTTTTGAAGCAGTAGAACTCCGGGACAGAGATGCTATCCGTTATATGGGTAAAGGGGTACTGAAAGCGGTTGAAAATGTCAATTTATTAATCAGCCCAGAAGTTGAGGGACTGAATCCGTTCGACCAACCAGGATTGGATCGTCTATTGATTGGACTTGATGGAACCCCAAATAAGGAGAAATTGGGAGCCAACGCAATCCTCGGTGTGTCCTTGGCCGCAGCTAAAGCAGCTGCGGAGTCGCTCGGGTTACCCCTCTATCAGTATTTGGGCGGCGTTAATGCTAAAGAACTTCCAGTGCCGATGATGAATATTTTAAATGGTGGTAAGCATGCCGATAACAATGTGGATATCCAAGAATTTATGGTTATGCCAATCGGAGCGTCGAGCTTTGCGGAGGCTTTGCGCATGGGGACAGAAGTGTACCACAGTCTAAAAGCTGTACTAACCGAAAAAGCTCTTGCCACAGCAGTCGGGGATGAAGGCGGTTTTGCACCCAGTCTCGAATCCAATGAAGATGCGCTGCTTTGCATTGTTGACGCGATTCAAAGGGCAGGGTATATTCCTGGAGAACAAGTGGCTCTGGCTCTTGATGTGGCAGCCACAGAACTTTACGAAAATGGTACCTATAACTTAGTGGGGGAAGGGCTTAAGAAGACCTCAGATGAGATGATAGATTATTATGAAGGACTGATCGAGCGCTATCCGATTGTCTCCATAGAAGACGGGCTGGATGAAGAAGACTGGGAAGGCTGGCGTAAGCTGACCGAACGCTTGGGAGATCGCGTTCAACTCATCGGGGACGATTTATTTGTGACCAATCCAGAACGCTTGGCTCGTGGGATTAAGGAGAAATGCGCCAACTCGATCCTTATCAAGCTTAACCAAATCGGCACCTTAACAGAAACCCTAGATGCCATCGAAATGGCCAAACGGGCAGGATATACAGCTGTTGTCTCTCATCGTTCAGGGGAGACAGAAGACGTCACACTAGCCCATGTAGCTGTTGCTGTCAATGCTGGTATGATCAAAACTGGGGCTCCAGCACGGACCGAGCGGGTGGCCAAGTACAACGAATTGCTTCGCATTGAGGAAGAACTTGGAGAGAGCGCAGTGTATAACGGTCGGAAAGCGTTAGCTAGGTTAGATTAATTTTTAACCGATATTTTTTGCCACAGATACACAGATATGCATTTTATTGAGTTTTGCTGAGGCGTGTGCTAAAATAATCCTAATGGTTAATAAGTAGATAGATTGAATGATGACATAGAATTGAATTAGGGAGTGAGTTAATTGGTAATTGGTTTAGTTATTCTTTTGGTCCTCAGCTCTTTTGGACTCATAGCGGTTGTATTACTTCAGTCCGGAAGGAGTGCCGGGTTGTCAGGGGCAATTGCGGGAGCTGGCGAGTCAATCTTTGGAAAAAAGAAAGGCATGGATGAATTGTTCGGGAAACTCACGGGCGTTTTAGCAGGGATCTTTTTACTGAGTGCCTTGGGACTGGCTATCTTTAAGTAATAAAAGAGAGTTTAGGACTCTTTTAATCAAGGAGGGGCACTTCATCAGAGGTGTCCCTTTCGTGGTATTACTTAGAGGCTCGAGGTTCGAATATGGATAGTTGGGAGGGCATGCTGATGGAACCTCAAAAACGCTTAGTAGAGCCCTTTTACTTTCCGGGAAACCGTGTTGGATGTTTACTCATTCATGGATTTTCAGGATCTCCTTCGGAAATGCGCTTTATGGGTGAACGTCTGGCCAAGTATGGGTGGACGGTCCTTGGGATACGGCTTTCAGGACACGGAACTACTCCAGAACAGATGGCGAAAACGCGCTGGGTGGATTGGGCTATGGATGCGGAAGAAGGGGTGAGGAAACTAAGGGAGTCTTGCGACACCGTGGTTGGGATTGGCCTTTCTATGGGAGGCTTGTTAGCCCTTCATCTGGCAACGCTTGGCCTAATCGACGGAATTGTCTCTATGAATGCCCCAATGGTGCTTGCTGACCGGAGAACGCGTTATGTCCGACTCATTAGGCCCTTTAAAACGTATGTAGGAAAGCCGAAGCTAGGTCGTTCATTATCAGCCCAGCAGTTGGAGCTGGAACGTTTTGTCTATTTCAGAATCCCGGTGGATGCTTTAATCTCCTTGAACAGTGCGATACGCCGTGTACGCCGTTCCCTTTATGAGATTATGTGTCCGACCATATTAATGCAAAGCATCAAGGATTTTACAGTAAACCCCATTAGTGTCCAAATTATAAGAGGTAAGATCCAACAGATTAAACCCGAATTGCTTTATTGGGAAAAATCGGGACACATCTTAACTCTGGGACCGGAGCGACACGAGGTCGTTCTAAGCGTCCATAAATTTCTTCGGAGGTTTACCTCGGCGGGTCTTTAATGGATAAATGAGAAAAGGAGTTTGAGGGATATGATGACTCGGGAAGAAGCCTATACTGAATTGACAAAGTATGTAGACAACAAGAACTTATTAAAACACATGTTTTCAACGGAAGCTGTACTTATTCGTTTGGCTAAGCACTTTGATCAGGACCCAGGTTTGTGGGGATTAGCTGGCCTCCTGCATGACATCGATTACGAGGATACGAAAGAGCAGCCGAACATTCACTCTCTTAAAGGCGCAGAAATGTTAGACAGCATGGGTTTTCCAGAAGAGCTTGTCTATGCCGTGAAAGTTCACAATGAGCGGCACGGTTTACCTCGTATCTCCCTATTAGATAAGGCACTTTATGCAACCGACCCTATGACGGGCCTCATTGTTGCCGGAGCGCTAATCCGACCGGAAAAGAAGCTTGCAGGGGTTGACGTTGCATTTCTTAGGAAGAAGTTTGATCAAAAGGCATTTGCCAGGGGAGCAGACCGCGACCAAATTCTCACCTGTAGTGAAATAGGACTTTCCTTGGAGGAATTCCTGGGATATGGGCTGGAAGCAATGCAAGGGATTTCTGAGGCTCTGGAACTGTAAATGTTTTATATGGTTAAAAAAGGAAATGTATGTTATACTGAAGTACTAGGTGAGAGGAGGAATCGTTATGCCCTCTGAAGGAATAAAAATCGTCTCTGAAAATCGTAAAGCTTTCCACGATTATTTCATTGACGATAGGGTTGAGGCCGGGATCATTCTTACCGGAACTGAAATAAAATCCATCCGTAACGGGAAGGTAAATCTGAAAGACAGTTATGCTCGTATAAACAATGGCGAAGTATGGGTTCATCAGATGCACATCAGCCCTTATGATCAGGGTAACCGTTACAATCATGATCCACTTAGACCACGCAAATTGCTGCTACACCGTTCTGAGATTAACAAGTTAGTCGGGAAAATCCAGCTTCAAGGACTGACGCTCCTCCCGATTAAAATCTATTTAAAGAACGGTATGGCTAAAATTGAATTGGCAGTGGGTCAAGGTAAGAAAAACTATGATAAGCGTCAGGTCCTTGCTGAACGAGAAGGCAAACGTGATATTGAACGAGCTTTACGAGATCGTAATAAAGCCTATTAAATAGAGATTTTCCATAAAAACGTAATAATGCCATCGATATTCAGCTTGGCTTTAAGCTCAAATATGTTATACTATAAATGTAGATCACTCACATGGGGGCGTTCTAGACTCGCTCGGAGAAGCGGTGGCATGAGTTGCGCGTCGAGATTCCACCTGGTCTCGTTAAACGGTGGACCTTTTTAATTGCAAACGATAATTACGCTCTAGCTGCTTAAGTGCCGCTAGCATCCTGCCTTCTGTACCTACGGTGAAGGGCCAGGGTGTCAATTAAGTAGGTTGCTCTAACCGCAATGCTCGGAGTTGTTAGAAAAGATTATCGAGCTAGCCTGAACTGAATCCTTGCCTTTAGGAGTCACGACTGGCGAAATTTAAATTGAAGGATACACGCGTAGACGCTTTTGTGGCAGCTCTTTGATACAGGGGTGCAAATCCCCTCGCCTCCGCCAAAATTAGACGTCACCTTTGAGACAATCTCAGAGATCAGAAAACCCCTTATTTTAAGGGGTTTTCTATTGTTTGGAGCTGAAAATCAACCATTTAACTAAGAAATAACAGTACTAAAATCATCTTTGAGCGGGTTTTTGAAATGGAGCAAAATAACACGATGCACCACTGTCTTGCTCTTTGCACCAACTTGCACCCGTTCTTTAAATTTGCACCAACGGCCTTTTTTGTGTGAATTGTACCCTCACAATGGGCAGACAAGAGCCCGTGGATTTATTCCACGGGCGTAATAGAAAGGTACTCACATAACATTATGCGTTATTTACCAGCCGGCCCTACGGATACCTGTGTACCGTCTTTGAATCTGAAGCCTAAGGTTTTGTCGCTATGAACCGTCACCAGTTCGATGGTGGCATACCAAAGCTTCTCATCAAAATCGCGGACAAGGTTCGTCTGCTGTAGTTCTTTAAGAAAACGGCGGATTTTTTCTTTTTGGGCGATCTTCTCCGGTATTTTATCTTTCAACTGATTCACTTGTGGCCCCAACTTTTTTAACTCCTCATCCATTGCGCGGTAATGGTCGATATGCTTCTGCTGATCCCGTATTTCGCGTTTGTCGGCCCCTATATAGTGCTGCATTCGACTTATTAAAGTATCGTGCTCAGCTTGGAGCTTTTTCAGCCCTTTCTCCAGTTCAGCGGTATCGTCTAATAGCAGCTGCTGCTCAACCCGAGTAATGTACTGCTCTTTATCGCCTAGAATCTGGTTAACCGCTTGAACAAAAGCCGGCTTTATCTCATCCTCGCGCAGATTAGGTGTTAGGCAGACCTGGCTGTTAGCGTACTTTCTATTGCACCGCCAGATCCGATTCCTGTACTTACTGTTGGAATGCCAAACCTTTGAGCCGTAATAGCCGCCGCACTCACCGCAAATTAGCTTGGCGGCAAAGGGGCTGTTGTTGTTGAGCTGCCGCCGGTTGGGCCGCCTTTTTTGGATCTCGCTCTGTACCAGGTCAAAGGTCTCCTGGTCAATGATGGCAGGGTGGGAGTTCTCGATGTAATACTGCTGGATCTCACCCTTATTCTGCTCGATTCTTTTACTGAGAAAGTCTGCCGTATAGGTCTTCTGTAGCCGGGCGTCACCCTTGTATTTTTCGTTAGTCAAAATACTAGTAACCGTACTGACACTCCACTGCTTTTTGCCGCCGGGGGTTGGAATGCCCTGAGTAGTAAGATACCGCACAATATTACGGATGGTCTTGTCATCCAGGTAAAGGTGATAGATATGCCGGACAATATCGGCTTCGGCCTCCACGATTTGAGGGAGACCATCTTGACCTTTCTTATAGCCCAAGAAGTTTTTGTAGGGTAGGAAAATCTTCCCGTCCGCCATACTCTTCTTCTTACCCCAAGTGACATTCTCACTAATGGAGCGGCTTTCCTCCTGTGCCAGTGAGCTCATGATGGTGATGAGCACCTCACCTTTAGTATCCAGGGTGTAGATATTTTCCTTTTCGAAGTAAACCTCCACGTCTTTTTCTTTTAGTCGCCGGACTGTAGTTAAGGTGTCTACCGTATTTCTGGCAAAACGACTGATCGATTTAGTCAGGATCAGGTCGATTTTTCCATTCAAGGCATCGGTGATCATCCGGTTAAAGCCATCCCGTTTTTTAGTATTGGTACCGCTGATACCTTCGTCGGTATAAACGTCGACAAACTCCCATTCGAGATGGCTGCTAATATGACGCGTGTAAAAATCTACCTGGGCTTCATAGCTGGAAAGCTGTTCGTCCGAATCGGTCGATACGCGGGCATAGGCTGCCACGCGTTTTTTGCGGTATTCGGAGCCGGATGAGCTAAACGGTAGATCGACACGTGATTGAATGATATTTATTTTTCTGGTTGTATCTCGCATAGCTTATGACTCTAACAAATATGTTCTTAGATGGTTGTGGTATATGACTGTATAAATTGTATCACCGCATGTATCTTGTGCCCACACGTGAGCTGGGATAAGCTAGTTGAGTAGGCAACTTAATATTGAGTGTCACTCTATAACTATAATCCACACATAGTATCTTCCGGAATTAGTTAAATGATTAAATTTATAAAACGCATCCAATAGCCCCAACTAAAATAGTTACATTTAGATAGGCTTATATGGCCTATCTAAATCTTATTAAGTTAACTATTTAGTAGTAACAGACAATCTACTAATGCTATAATACCATCATGCAAAAGAGTAACTCTTCTAGTCCTTCGTTTGGTTTTACCATAGTCGAACTTCTAGTAGTAATAGTTGTAATCGGTATTTTAGCCGCCATAACCCTCGTAGCCTACAACGGCATTTCCCAAAGAGCCATTACGTCTTCTCTACAATCAGATCTAACCAATGCCTCTCAACAACTAAAGCTATTCTACGTAGACAACAGTGCCTATCCACTAACTAACAATTGCACTATCCCCCAAAGTACTACTAACATTTGTCTTAAAACTAGTCCAAATAATTCATTAACCTACTATCCTGGTAGCCTGTCTAATCCACAAACCTTTGGTATTAGCGCTGGCAATAGTAACAGCACTAGGTATAACATCACAGACAACTCCTCGGCAATAGCCCTTTCCACTTCATGCCCATCAGGCTTCATAACAGTTCCGGGCAGTACCACCTATGGCACATCAGACTTCTGTATCATGAAGTACGAAGCTAAACAATCATCCACTACAGTACCAATCTCCCAAGCAATTGGTGCTCCCTGGGTTAACATAAACCAAACTGATTCTGCAGCCTACAGCCAAAACGTAGCAGGTTGTACTGGTTGCCACCTGATTACCGAAGCTGAATGGCTGACTATATCTCAAAACGTACTAAGCGTACCAAGTAACTGGAGCGGTGGAGCTGTTGGTAGTGGTTATATATACAGTGGGCATAATGACAGTGCCCCAGCAACAGCCTTAGTAGCTGATTCAAACGACGCCAATGGTTATGCTGGTGAAACAAACACAGGTGGCAATCAAAAACGAACCTTAACCCTAACAAATGGGCAGGTTATTTGGGATTTGGCGGGGAATGTGCATGAATGGACATCTGGACAGGTTGCTGATAATCAGCCAGGTATATTAGGCGGTGGTTTTGCTTGGCGAAACTACAATGCACTTACCACTATGGGTGGTATCTTACCTAATCTATTCCCTAATTTCGGTAATTCATCTGCAGGTGGTTGGACTACAACTAATGGGCTTGGCGGCGTGCATAGTAGTACTGAAGATAATACTCTTCGAGGCTTTCGTAGAGGTGGAGGCTATGCTAGTGGTGTTAATAGTGGAATATATATGCTGGCTTTATTATATATACCCACGTACACATCTGCCGATTTAGGTTTTAGAGTTACACGGTAAAACTAGTAACCTTAGCTCTAATGGTCTTAGATCTTGGGATTTAGGGCGTCTTGTTTGCCCTGCGATTAATAACAAAAGGGAATGTTCTATTAAAAAAGAATTTATCATCTATATCAAAATGTTTGAAGTTGTCTTGTGTCCATTTGAAAAAGTAAACACTTTTTCCAAATGAGTATTACGAATATTGTCAGACGGCGTCTATCCTATTAAGGGGCGGGATGAATAGATATATCTTTTTAATATTGCACAAAATTTTATTGTGCAGATTCTATCTACAAAGATTTAGTTACACCATTGTGCGTGTATACAGAATGGAGTACAGTTCAAATATGCACCAATAACCCTTTGTGCGTATATTGTGCACATACAAAAGCTGGAATAAGATAGATGAGTAGGCAAAAATTAATTATTGCTTCATAGATAAGGTTATAATGTCCGAAAGAATAATTACCAAGATCCCGCCGAAGTTTAATATTTTGTCACTGTTTAAGCGGGTGGCTATCTATTGCCGTGTTAGTACCAATCACACTGCACAAGAAGAAAGCCTAAAAGCTCAAATCGACAGATATCAGAAAATGGTAGAATCCCGATTTGACTGGAAATTGGTAAAAACCTATTCAGATACAGCCTCCGGCAGAAACACCTCGGGACGTACTGAGTTCATGGACTTAATGAATGACTGCAAAGCTGGGAAAATTGATTTAATTATTACAAAATCGATTAGTCGGTTCGGGCGCAACACTGTGGATATTCTGAGTAATATCCGCGAGTTGAGAAAATATAACGTAGATGTATTTTTTGAGGTTGAAAACATGCATACTTCGGACAGCAATTCAGAGCTTATACTATCTCTCATTAGCGCAGTAGCCCAGGAAGACAGCGTTTCGAAAAGTAATAACATCAGAATGGGTATTGAATACCAATTAGACAATGGGATATCACATCTTTACTCACGCCCATGTTATGGTTATAAAAAGTGCGAGAACGGTAATTTAACCATAGATGAAAAGCAAGCTAAAAACGTAAGGTATATTTTCGATCTCTATTTGCAGGGCCATAGCGTACTTTCAATCATCCGGGAACTGAAAAAACGTAGGGTAAAGTCACCGAGCGGTAATGTCGTCTGGTCAAAACGCGCAATTGAGACATTACTAGCCAATGAAAAATATATCGGCGATGTCATTGTTGGCAAAACATTCAAGCATGAATTTCCTAGCAATACGCGTGGTATTAATCACGGTGAACGCAAAAAGTTTGAAATGACAAATTCTCACAAACCAATTATTCAGCGTGAAATTTTCGATAAAGTACAACAAGAACGCAAGGTGAGGAGTAATATAGGGATAGATGCCGGGAAGGCTGTACGTAAGAATACGCGGTATAGCATGAAAAGTCCTGCAATAAAGAAGGTTGCTTAGAATCAAGAATGAGCTAGACTTGGGCTCAAACCGATTACTGAAGATGATGTCTGTAAACGATAAGAATATTACTCAAAAGCAATATCTCTGGTATTAGTGTATCATATCTTATATGAGTCCTATGATTACTTGGAAACGTTTAGACAAGACTGGCGATCGTGAAGATTTTTCAGTTCGTGTTATTGGACCAGGCGAAACTGACTATACGTTCAGATTATCGATCACTGGTACTATCGATGCAATTTGGGGTTCGAGCAGTCAGGAAGCCGCAGAAGCTCTATCTGCGGCATTAGTTTACTCCCACGGCACTGCACGCGAATATCCTGATGCGTATTGGTTTGATAGCTATAATAGCGGCGACACTATTAAGGCTACGGTTGATCTAATTTATAGTGAAGGAGAACGTCCCTTTCTGCATCCGTCCGTGCGCGGTAAATACGCAGGATTTGTTGGTGACGAAACGCTCGCTAAGCTAGAGGCTATCGATCAGGCTTATATTGACAGATTTGGTTATTGTTTTCTACGCTCGCTTGACGATGCATTTGAATATGCAGAAGCGGCAAACGACCTGTCGGTACCGCCTAAGGATAATGCTAATTTTCTATACAGGGTCTGTGTCTTGAGTGTTATTATTGATCACTTTAATGTAGCTATAACGGGCGGTGGTCAAGAAGGCTCGCTCAATAAGTTTGACGAATGGCAACAAACAATCACCGAAGGTGCATTATCAGTTTCAGTCGAAACATTTCGCATGCTTAAACGCCTGCGTAAACAATATCCTATACACGAACATTACAAACTTAACGCAGAAGGGGTGCGTACTCTTAAAAATGAAGTCGTGACGGCTACCAGTTATTTTGAATTACGACAAGGTGAGCCGGAACACAATTGGCACCAGGTGGTTGGTAAATTTAATGTCGCCCTTGATGCCGTATATGAACGCATTGTTGGCGATGGAAATGCAGGAGAATGAAGCTGTGCCGGTGGTGCAAGGATATCATGTGCCCGAAATTGAAAACCATAGGGTAGATGTAAAAAAGGTGCTGACTATATCTAAATTTTGAAGAAATTCTTTTAGTACCATAATTAACAGACTTTTAGCCCACTACAATAAATTTGTTTCTATTTTAGCAGATGCGAATAACCTATTAATATAATAGGGGCTTGATACTAATCTTCACTTTTATATAATTATCGCTTTGACATTAAAGCTAAGTCCAGATATTTGTTTATAAATTATCTAGTATATATGTCGTGATCTTTATTTATAGCATTATCTCATGTGTAAGTATGATGGTTTATAAGGTTATGGATATATCTCAGGAACTCCTTAATTATTCAATAACGTCACCATATCTAATAGCTAGGTGTGGCGATGCCATTATAAAAATCTTATATACCATTCAAATTTCCGATTAATTAATCCTTACTCCTATAACCAGCTCCCGACACCGCCATGATGTGAACAAGTCCCACTTCTCGATTGGCTAAAACTGTATGTGCCATCATTACATTTAGCAGTAGCTCCTGCCGGAACGGTTGAGCTCGTTTCAGGGCTACAAACAGTATTCCCAGCTGAATTTATGTAGGTGCCATTTGTGCAACTAGGGGCATTCGTGTCTGTTGTGGTAGTTGGTGTAGCGGGAGCAACATATGTCCCTACAAGCGTTACCTGGTTAATCGGTGGTGTTGTGATTATACTGCTAGCTTGTTTACGACTTGTCTCTTTCCCGTTAATGTATGTGACATCATAGGTAATAGTTCGAACTCCGTTAATACCCTTGATTGACACTTGAGTCTGTCCGCTTGGAAGAGAGCTATCGTTCTGATTGGTAGAATCAAACGCGATCGATTCGGTTGATGTGATTGACTTTACGACTGGTTTTGAGGCATCAATTGTTTCCTGTTGTTGTTTCAGCTTAAGCACTTGGGCTGCTTTTTCGTCAGCTGTTTGTTGAGCCATAATTGATGCTTTAACACTAGCTGGCTCTGTAGCCGTAATGATACTTCCAAAGCCAATAAATGCAGCCAATATACTAACCAGTCCGATGGTTAATATATGTTTACGGCGAAGTGGAGTTTTACGTCTATTGTTAATTGCATGGGGCTTAATCATCAAGAAAATTGTTAAGATGATAAGAGCTGGTATGCCGAGTATAGTTGCAATACCACTAGCATAGTAAATAATATCTCCCATGGTGCAATAAAACCTCCGTGACTTATAACTTAACTATACTCCTATCTGCGGCATAGTATCGATAAATGCATGTTAAGCGAAGAAGTCGTGTAATAATAATCATCATGGTTGGGTGGGGATAGTGGATGCGTTTCAGGAAGGGCTCTGTAGTTTCTACTATAATATCGGCTTAGACAAAACTTAACTATGTGTGTAGTTTTTTGCTTACCTGCCCATAACAGAATTAGCTATGCCTCGAATAATATCATAAGCCCCGACAAAAAATAGCCCTGTTGTTATCAGATATACCCCACCGGATTGAGCCACCGAATAGCTAATGCTAGTTACTATAAAACCTAATACTAAATAACCTACGCCCCTAGTTATCTGCCCTCCGCCAACGCGTCCGTGGCTGAAAGTTGATTGATTATTACTGGCACTATTTTGCACAGTAGGATTAATAGCTGTAGAAAGTGAGCTAGATAAAAATTCAGAATTGACGTTGTAGTACTCATGTGGCACTTCGTGCCCGTGTTTTTGGGATAGATTTTTAGCGTTCTCATATGCTTCATTAAGCTCGGTCATCGCCGTATCGCTTCCACCTAAATCTGGGTGTGCCTGTTTAACTCTATTTCTATATGCCTTCTTTATCTCTTCAGTATTTGCATTTCTATTAACACCGAGTATTTTGTAACATTTATTATTAAGTTCTTCATTAACAACGAGTCTTAGGTCAAAAGTCGTCTCTTTACCGTTGTCATATACTTGCCATCTGCCAGATTCATTTTCTCCGCGATCTACTGAAAAGCCAAGTTTTAAAAGATATTTTTCTACGTACTCTATTGCATGACCTCTCGTCTTAAATTGTCTCGTTTCTATTTTTTGACCATTCTCATGACGCCTTATATAATAATTTACTTCACTCGAACTGACCTTAGCTAACTTAAAACCTATATGTACGCCATTTTCTTCAAGATTCCATAGACCATTTTTATTTTCGTCGGGGTCTGAATTAAAGCCGAGCATGCCAATAATATGTTCGACGTAATCTACAGCCTCCTTGCGATTTCCGAAAGCCCATGCGTTAATTCCCGAGTTATTTACCAGGCATATTACAACGTATCTATCCATATCATTAGTTTATCATTGTCGAACATTTAATATAAATAAAATAGACTTCTTTATGAAGTCCATCTTAAGCGTGATCTTTGTGGCTGGGATTAGTATATGCATTTCAGGTTTTTTCTTTAACTCCATTTTTTATCACTTAAAACTGGCTTATCTAGGTATTCACATCGATTATTGTTAGAAATCCTCATTCTAGATAGTCTAAAGGTTCGATTGGCTTTGTCTAAATCGTCGTAAGCTTCAAAGTAAATTATACCTCTCTTAAATTTACCTCCTTTGTAGATTTTTTTGGGGTGTATTACCCGATAACTTCGAACATTATATCTATCTATATATTTTATAGATAGACTTGTTTTGTCGTTTATTGCTTTATTTATCAGTGCTATTTTCTCTTTTGGTTTGTAATTTTCGCCATAATTGTCATCTGCATTGAATGGTTTATCAAAAAAATTATTAAAATGCCTACCTTCGTGGCAATCTCTACAAAGCGTCCTAAGATTACTTAGATCATTCGTTCCACCGAGCTCTCTTTCTTTGATGTGGTCTACTGACAAATTTTGGTTTTCCCCGCATATTACACACTTAAAACCATCACGCCGAAAGACCAATTGTCTAAGTATATTCCAACTACTATTAGGTGAAAGTATTTTGTCGCCGAAACTGTTATCAATTGCCCAATTACTATGAGCTACAACAATGCTCGTCGATGTGATATAGCTGTTATTCTCAGTCTGACTTTTCGAGTTCTGACCTATGCTTGTTTTACCAAGGGATTGGCGATATTTTTTATTCTTAGATATTTGATCAGAAACTGATTTCCAAACGTAAAGAATAAACAAAAATAGTAAAACTAAATATCCTACTAACGAAATATTAAGACCTATTGTTGGATCCATGATTGAATTATACACCCATAAGATAGATATGATTAATTGTAAAGAATATATAACAACTAGTATAAAAACATGATTTAATATCTAGTCTGATAGTGTTTAGGCCTTAGAGGACAGTTTTTTATAGGTGTTATCTTATGATAGTTTTAAGTGGAGGGTCAAGTCACGTTCCGTGACCCCCAAAAAATTACGATTGTAAACATAAAAAGGGGATATTGCTTCGCTCCTCCGTCCATTTACGAAAAAATGTAAACACTTTTTCGCTTCAATCACTCGCCGAACTCCGCGTATTTTTGCTTCGCAAAAACTGGGTTCGGATTCCTACAGTCTAGTTACAGCTGGGGCAAGTGGATGTGTCCCAAGACGATGTGCAATATAAAAGTTGCCGCATATGTCTGCTAATGACTGCCAAACTAGTTATGTTTAACCAGTCTTCGTATTAATTTGCTATAGTATATTTATGATTTTAGATATGCCGGAAGATAAATTTGAGAAGCTATCAACAGAAGCTAAAAAACGTCACATAATAGATTTACTTATTGCAGATGCTGGCACGGTTCCAGTTTTAGATAGCATATCACCAGTAGCCTATGTAATGGCGGGTATCCCCGGAGCTGGAAAAACAGAATTCCTAGATTCAATTATCGAAAACTTGGAATCAAAAAAACAATATCACGAGTTTGTTCGCATTGATCTAGACCAAATAGTTACAATTTATCCAGGTTACACTCCAAAAACATACGCAAAGTTTAGAAGCCGAGGAAACAACGTACTAGCTCGTTGTGTCGATGAACTTCGCAAGAGAAGATATAATATGATGATAGATGGGACTTTTTCTGGCACTTCAGGTTCTTCAATCCGCAATATCGAAAAATTACTAACCGCTGGCTATCGCGTCAGCATGGTATATATGTACGACAAGCCGGAGATAGCATGGGAATATACAAGACTTAGAGAACAAGAAACTAATAGGGGTATAGATAAGAACGGCTTTATTAGCTCATGCGATAATATATCAATTAATCTAGAGGAAGCTTTAAAAAAATTTAGAGATAATCCAAACTTTTCTTTATCTATTGTTAAACAAAAGGAGCTAAGAGATAGAAACTATGAGGTTATTACTTCAGAAGATAGCATTTACAAAATAGTTAGCGAAGGTTATAATATAGACAAATTAAAGGAAACATTATGATAAATATTTTCAAACTCTTAAAAAAGAACTCTAGTACCAAAAAGAGCAAGCAACAAATTTTATTAGATTTTGTAAACGACACTGAAAACATTAATATCGCTGCTAAGGGATCAATGGAAAAGCGAATAAAGCTTATTGATCGAGTACTTGGCAACCAGCCAGCATAACTTTACGTTAGCTTGAGTTAGTATTATATTTGTTTAAGTTAATCTTACTTTTGTGATCGAAGTTATACGAGTATATTTAAGAGACTCTCAGGGGTCTTTTTTATTTTATACTTAGGCCGATAGCTAACTATTAAAACTTAATCTAAATTTCCCTCGACAAACCCCTCCATCAGAGTTATCCTATCCTCACCAATTAAAGGTTCGAGAGAGGAGATATATTTCATGAACCCAGATTCTCAGCAGACTAGAATCGCTTTTGGATAGGATCAAAAAAAGGAGCTGAACTTGAGTTCAAACCAATTGCGTTGGTATATCTGTTATATTAGCCTCATCTAGTCAAAATTAGACGTCACCTTTGAGACAATCTCATAGGTTAGAAAACCCCTTATTTCAAGGGGTTTTTTGTTGTTTGGAGCAAAAAATCAACCATTTAATTAAGAAATAACAGCACTAAAATCGTCTTTTGGTAGGTTTCTAAAAGGGAGCAAAAAAACACGATGCACCACTGTCCTTCACTTTGCACCCACTTGCACCAGCTCCTCCAAATATGCACCAATAACCCTTTGCGTGTATATTGTGCGCACACAAAAGCTGGGATAATATAGATGAGTAGGCAAAAATTAATTATTGCTTCACAGATAAGGTTATAATGTCCGAAAGAATAATTACCGAGATTCCGCCGAAGTTTAATATTTCGTCATTGTTTAAGCGAGTGGCTATATATTGCCGTGTCAGTACTAGCCATACCGCACAAGAAGAAAGCCTAAAAGCTCAAATTGACAGATATCAGAAAATGGTGGAAACCCGATTTGACTGGAAATTAATAAAAACCTATTCGGATACAGCCTCTGGCAGAAACACCTCGGGACGCACTGAGTTTATGAACTTAATGAACGACTGTAAAGCCGGGGAAATTGATTTAATTATTACAAAATCAATTAGTCGATTCGGGCGCAACACTGTAGACATCCTGCGCAATATCCGCGAGTTGAGAAAATATAACGTAGATGTGTTTTTTGAGGTTGAAAACATGCATACCTCGGACAGCAATTCAGAGCTTATACTATCTATGATTAGTGCCGTAGCTCAGGAGGACAGCGCATCAAAAAGTCAAAATATAAGGATAGGTATTGAACATCAATTAGACAATGGAACATCACATCTTTACTCACGCCCCTGTTATGGTTATAAAAAGGGCGAGAATGGCAATTTAACCATAGATGAAAAGCAAGCTAAAAACGTAGGGTGGATTTTCGATCTCTATTTGCAGGGCCATAGCGTAGTATCAATCATCCGACAGCTGAAAAAACGTAGGGTAAAGTCACCGAGTGGTAATGTCGTCTGGTCAAAACGTGCAATTGAGACATTACTAGCCAATGAAAAATATGTCGGTGATGTCATTGTTGGCAAAACATTCAAGCATGAATTTCCCAGCAATAAGCGTCGTGCTAATAACGGCGAGCACAAAAAGTATGAAATGACGAATTCTCACAAACCAATTATCCAGCGTGAAGTTTTCGATAAAGTGCAACAAGAGCGTAAGGTGAGAAGTAATATGGGGATAGATGCCGGGAATACTGTACGTAAGAATACGCGGTATAGTATGAAAAGTCATGTGGTGGAGAAGGTTGCTTAGAATGTCTCTACCCAGGTTCAGATTTTGGGATTTGGGGTGGGAGTGCTAAAAGCATATTTGTTATTAGTTTGTTCTAGCTAAGCAAACTATTTATAGTTTGTTACAATGAATGTAATGAAACAGGAGACGATGAAAGGGGTTTACTCTAAATACCATAACCGTTATTATAGTAGCAGAGGGTATAACATGAATGAAGCACTCTTTGTTGAGCAGTTGCAGAAGTTCTACGAAAACAAAAACAAACTAACATTACGAGAAGTAAATTTTTCATACGGGAGACCAGACCTGGTTATTCTTGATATTGATAAAAAAAAGTTTAAGCTCCGAGAGAAAAGAAAGCAGTTTAGCGCCTTACTTAATAGGAAATTTTTTGAGGTTCTGGCAATAATGCCTGATGTAGATGATGAAAATGTTATACCGATAAAGCTGAACGAAATCTCTGAAAAATCTGGAATATCGCAATCTTACATTCGTTCCTCAATCCTTAGTGAGTTAAAGAAGGGTGGATTTGTTAAGCAGATTGATTCGGGATATGTGAAAGTAAACGGGTGGGTGCCTATCGCTAAGAGCGTGACCGCTATAGAAGCGAAATTATCCGACTGGAAAGGTGGAGTATGGCAAGCGAACAGATATTCAAATGTTGCCGATAAAGTCTACTTGGCGATCAGCACTTTAGCCTCTACCACAGTCAAGCCATTGATTTCACTGGCATTTAACCGATTTCAAAAGTGTATCAAATTCGGAGTTTTATAAAGCTTTTGTCAGACATCTCTCTCTGCTAAAATCAGAGTGGAAGAGAGGATGAAATGAGACAAAACTACTTTGTAAAACTAGTAAAATATATGAAAAACGTTTACCATCTTGATCGTGGTTTGAATAAATTGTCTGACGGAAGAGTTAACCCAACTTATAGCACAGGTCAAGTTATTCTGCCTGTGCTTCTTGGGTTTTTGCTTAGGATAAAGAGCTTTAATGAACTCAATTTGATGATCAAGAATCATGAATTCAGTAAACTTGTTCCCAGAGGAACAAAGTTGCCACAGATTGATGCCATTAGAGATACACTTAAAGTCATAGATCTCGATGGACTAAAACAAGTCAATCGACAGATCATAAAAAAGGCAGTTGAGAATAAGGTATTTGATCACGGAACAATTGATGGATATACTGTGGTTGCGATCGATGGAACAAAATTCTTCGGAAGCCATAAGAAAAGCTGTTCAGAATGCTTGAAAAACACCAAAGGTGAAAAGACTCATTTTTTCCATAGTGGAGCTGTCATGTCAACGGTTGGGAGTGGCCCCAAACTGGTAATTGGTTTTGAATTGTACAAGCCCGGACAAGATTCTGCTTCAAAGGACGAAGGAGAGTTAAACGTCGGGAAGAGGCTGATTACAAACGTCGTGAAGAGCCATAAAAGATTAATGGATGTTGTCGTTTATGATGCCCTTGCCTGTAATTCCATCTGGATTAATCACTGCAAAAGTCTGGGTATTGATGCTATTGTCCGAGCAAAAAACAATAACAATAAGAGTTTGCGACTCGCAAAAAGGACGACCAATAAGTCCGAGGCTGTTGAGATTTGGG